>Ga0066376_10001013_pt1 | contig 27188 bp, 28 predicted proteins | sample Knorr_S15_td_Bot_FD_77009 | JGI IMG/M metagenome (GOLD analysis project Ga0066376, IMG submission 77009) | Marine microbial communities from Southern Atlantic Ocean transect - Knorr_S15_td_Bottom_ad_5009_LV_A | ecosystem: Environmental > Aquatic > Marine > Oceanic | place: Southern Atlantic... | reverse complement strand
TCGACTTGACGGAGCTTGTTGAGAACTTGTTCCGGGCTATGACCTTTTCCTGGCATTTCTGCCTCCCTTCAATTCATCCAGTATCTGATCTTTCAACTGGATACGTTTGAGGGGGTCAGGTCACCCGGGCTTCAGCTGGTTGCAAATCCGAGATAACAAGTGATAACGCTATCGGGGGCAGGTCAAGACGGCATCACGCCTGTGTCTCAATAAAATTAGCCGAAGCCCCAGATCTCGGTCGCCGGATAAAAATCGCTCCATGCGAACCAGAACACGTTGATTGCGTGCAGCCGTTCAAGAGCCGAGCCAGCAAGTTCACCACTGAGCGCCTGGCCCCTAAACGGCACCCACAGAGTGCCCGTCTGATCGTCCTGCAACCACTCCCTGCCGTCTTTTTCGACCAGCTGGAAACTCAGCTCTCGCCCCCCAACATCGGCACTGTACGCCAGGGCGGTATCGGTGGCAGGGTCAAAGTAAATCAACTTCGCGCCGTCCGGTTGCATGAGATTTACCAGCTGCTGGACACGCAGCCGTGAGTGCGGGAACGCCAGCGGATCGCCGTCGAAACCAAGTCCAAGGACCAGCTCCTTCGTTGGCAGCCGGTCGTCCCTGTTCGACTCGCCGATCACACCTGCAGAACGCCCTCCGTAGTACCCAACGTACGGGTCACCACCGCTGCTGACCTTGCGCAGGGCAACGGTATCGGGGTGCACCTCTTTCCACTTCTCCCACGTAGTGAGAGTGAGCGGAACGATTTCCAACTCGGTGCCAATCAGCTCGCCCTTAACCGCCTGTGAAAGAAACTGACTCCACAGAGTCCGGGTTTCGCGGTCGTACATCACCAGGGCGTTCATGATGAGTTTGCCGGAAACACCAAACTCGTGAACCCTGCCGTTGATCTCTCTGGAATACCCGATTCCAGTAAAGCAGAGCGGTCACCACGTAACCGCAATCGGTTTTCCCCCCACGACATCGTTAACTATTTCGTGGCGACTGAGTAACGGCACCGAGTAGGCGCGTGCATCACCTTCGATCTCCACACCGAGTATCAATTCAGTCGGGTCATAGGTTTCGTCCGCAACGTCTCGTGTCACAAAACGGGGGTTCTCGATCGATTGGATTCCATCGAAGCCGAGCAGCGTCACGATGTTCAGCTCCAGGGGAACCGATGACGAAGAATCGGATTCACTTTCGCGGTCAATCACGACGGTCTCCCCCTGTGTGAATGTCGAGCCGCCCATTGCCAGCCACACGACGTAGCCAAACAGCAGGAAGATAAGCCCGAACCCAACGAACTTGTACATCGGCACCTCACGCAACACGTTTTCGTATCTTGGACAATCCCGAGCGAGTTCTATTTTCGTGCTCGGTATTACGTTAGATGCGGCGTGCACGGGTTTAGGCACAGCAGATTTATCGTTGGCGATTCGAGTTCGTGCGCAGGTACTCGAGTCCGCACGATACACGCACGCCGTAAATCGTTGGGTCACGAACTCCGCGATGTTAGAATTCAGGCGAGACAAGACCCGGTCTGACCCGGCGATCCAATCCGAGCAACGCATACTGCGGTCCGCAGTTGGTTCAACAGCAAAACGTAGAGGCACTCCGATTCACTTATCGAGGCTTTCGCTTACTGGTTTTCGGAACCACACGAACACCGATCTGGAGTTGCGCCCCGGTCTGACCCTGTTCCAGGGCAACAATGGCCAGGGCAAGAGCAACCTGCTCGAAGCTGCCTACATGCTGGCGATCGCCAAATCTTCCCGCGCGTCAAACGACCGCGAACTGGTCAACTGGTCGCTCGCTGAATCGGGCGGACACATGCAAGTGCTCGGGGTCGGTCGAGAAGGCGATACGACTATCCAGGCCCAGATCGATGTCGATGTGACGGCAGCTGCAGGTCAGTCACCGGCAGGACCGACCGGTTTCAGAAAAGGACTCCGCGTAAACGGGATCAAGCGTTCGGCGATCGATTTCGTCGGCAACTTGAACGTCGTATTCTTCGAGGCCGACGACCTCGAGATCATTCACGGCTCGCCCGGGAGGCGCCGCAGGTACCTCGACATACTGATTGCACAGTCGGACCCCACCTACCTGAAGTCGCTGCAACGCTACGGGCAGGTGGTCAGCCAGCGAAATCAGTTGCTGAGGCGAATCCGTGAGGGCGTCGCGGGAGAGAAAGAGCTGACGTTCTGGGACGAAAGGCTGGCGTATGAAGGGGCAAGGGTGACCGACTCTCGAAGGAGAGCAGTCGATGGCCTGAACGAGCATGCCGTGCCGGCCCACAGCGATCTTTCGGACGGCGAAAGCCTAAAACTTGAGTATCGGCCCAGGATTACAGCTTCGTCTGGCACCGGATCGGAACAATCGCCCGATATCGGTTCGATGAACGCCGAAGCGATCGAGCAGCAGATAGCGAAGGCCCTGCCAGCGGTGCGCCGAAGGGAAATCGTGCAGGGCGCGACCGTGGTCGGACCGCACCGGGACGATCTCATCATTCTTCTCGACGACAACCCGGCCGGCCAGTTCGCGTCGAGGGGCCAGGCCCGGACCATCGCGCTCTCGCTGAAGCTTGCCGAAGCCATCTTTGTTACCCGCTCGACCGGCCGCACCCCGGTGCTGGCGCTCGACGATATCCTCTCGGAACTGGACCCCGACCGTCGGATACGCGTTCTTGCGGCCGCCAGCGAGCACGAGCAAGTGTTGTTAACCGCTACCGAGCCGGGGATCGTACCCCCGGAATTTCTTGAAAAAGCCGACATTTACACCGTGATGAACGGACGAGTGACACAGGATGCCATTGCCAGTGCCCCCAGTTGAAACTTCCCCATCATCGGTCCTCAACCCCGATCAACTCGGTCAGATCGACGACATCGCGGCAATCATGGGTGAGGCCAACTACACCGTCGCCATGACCGGCGCGGGTATATCGGTCGAAAGCGGTATCCCGCCGTTCAGGGGCGCCGATGGCCTGTGGGCGCGGCACGGAACTCCCCCGATGGACGGCTACGCCCGCTTCCGCCAGGACCCGGTTGGCTGGTGGAACCGCAGGGCCAACGAAAAGATCGACGCACACATAATGGAACTACGCGATGCCCTGGCAAACGCCACGCCCCACGCCGGTCACTTCGCCCTGGTGGGCATGGAACGGATCGGGGCGTTGAACTCGGTGATTACCCAGAACATCGATGGACTCGACGAAAAAGCGGGTCTCGTAAACCTGGTTGAAATTCATGGCAACCGGCAGAAGCTACGATGCGTCGAATGCGGAAACCGCGAATCGCTGGGTGAGATAGTGCCGCTCTTCGCGCCCGACCCATGCGGCGGCTGCGGAGGCCTGGTTAAGTTCGACACGGTGATGTTCGGCGAGCCGATACCTGATGACGTTATGGCGGCAGCGAGGGCGGAAATCGACAGGGCCGATTGCGTTCTGGCAATCGGCACATCGGCCACTGTCAGACCGGCCAGCGGGCTGATGTGGATAGCCGAGGCCGCAGGTGCAAAGATCGTCGAAATCAACCCCTCAGAAACGAAACTGACCCCGCTGAGTGAGGTATCTTTGCGCGCCACCGCAGGTATGGCACTACCTGCATTGCTGAATGCTCTGAGTTAGCGGCCACGGACCCGGCGCGGTCTTGGACCAGGGCGAAAGATTGCACAATATCGAGATGACAACACCGCTCGAACGAGAAATAGCCACCTACACTGCGGCCAACCCGAAGTCGGCAAAATTGCACGATCGGGCAACGGAGTTTATGCCCGGCGGTGACACCCGCGGTTCGATTTTCTGGGAGCCGTTCCCGCTGTACGTCACCGACGGCGAAGGCAATGTCATTACCGATGCCGACGGTAACGAACGGCTCGATTTCATTAGTAACATGACAACGCTGATACTGGGACATCGCCCGCCAGTAGTCACATCCGCGCTGAAAGAACAGATCGAACACGGCCTTTCGTACTCTGCACCCAGCCCACCGGTCGTCCGCTGGGCCGAGTTGATGTGCGATCGGGTGCCGTCCCTCGACAAGGTCAGGTTCGTAAACACGGGAACGGAAGCTACCCTTAACGCCATCAGGGCGGCCCGGGCCTTTACGGGCAAACGAAAACTTGTGAAATGCGAGGGCGCTTACCACGGCAATCACGATGCCATCCAGATCAGCGTACACCCGCCACTCGATCGGGCGGGAGACGCTGAATCGCCAAAGGCGGTGGCAGCGTTCCCCGGCATTTCCGAAACAGCAGTCGATGACATTTACATAATCCCGTACAACAACATCGCTGCAGCTGAAAAAATCATCCGCGAGCACGCCGACGAACTGGCCGCGGTGATTGTCGAACCGGTAAACGGGCAGTGCGGAATGATACCGGCCAAGCCTGAATTTCTTGAAGGGCTCAGACGGCTGACCGACGAACTGGGAATAGTGCTGATCTTCGACGAGGTGATCGCCTTCCGCATCGCCTATGGCGGCGCGCAGGGCTACTACGGAATAACTCCCGACCTGACCTGTTTCGGCAAAGTAATTGGTGGCGGGTTGCCCGTTGGGGCGTTCGGGGGCCGGGAAGACATCATGTCGATGTGGGACCCTTCAAACGGCGGTCCTACGGTTCAGCACGCCGGCACGTTCAACGGCAACCCCATGACCGCTGCAGCTGGTATTGCCACGCTGGAGGCGCTAACTCCCGACAGGTACGTGTTACTCGAACGACGAGGCGACCTGCTGCGGAGCGAACTCAGGGCGCTTTTCGTTGAACTCGAAGTCCCGATGGGCGTCACCGGAATTGCTTCGCTGTTCGCATTGCAGTTCACATCCGAGGAAGTCGTCGACTACAGGACCTACTCGACGAACGACCCGGAAATGCTCAAAACGATGTTCATCGGGCTACAGAACGAGGGCTTCCTGGTATCGAGCCGGTGTTTGGGGAACGTCTCGACCTTGCATACGGAAGACGATATCCATGCGTTCGTGGCCGCGGTAAAAAACGTGTTGAAGCGGGCAGGCTACAGCTAGAACTTCAGGCTGGCGTCGTCGGCCGATTCGCCGAAGTCACCACGCATGAACGCTTTCATCGCCTCGTTCTCGGCCGGGGCGGGGGCCAGTTCGTCGACGTCGTCTTCCATTCGCACCTCATCGTTGATCCCCATCGGGTCGTCGATGTCGAAATCACCGATTTTTTTTCTGCAAATAAGATGGAAATGACGCAATTCGTGCCTGCTCGGGCGAGCGTCTCGTTTCTCTGACGACTACTACAACCACGGAATCAGAGAGTTTCGCTGCAAGCACCTGGTACTTGTTGCCGCCAGCAATCATTTTTCGGAGCCGGGTGGCGATTCGTACTTCCAGAGTGCCAACCCGTTCGCCACCGGCCGTGTGGACCGAAACGACTGTATCGTCGATATCGAACTTGAACTTATCGCCCGGTGAAATAGCGGCAAGGATCTCGGGCTGCGCAACATTTTTCAGTTCGGAAACCGTTGCGACTGCCGGGTCGGATATGAACAGGGCAGAATTAGTGGCGGTGCCACCGGATGTGCGGCGGATGACGCCTTTGCTATCGAGCATCGAAAGTCGGCCCATCTGCCTTATTGCAACCCTGTTGTTGGGGTCGATTGCCAGGGCGGCCTTGAGCGAGACTCGCGCGTCCTTGTACCTGCTCAACTCGAGGTAAGCCTTTGCCAGCCTGTTGCGGCAGCCCACATCGGTTGCGTCGAACTCAATTCCTTCGAGGTTGACTTCGACCGCTTCTTCCCATCGTCCTTCGAGCGCGAGGGCGATGGCTTCCTGCTCGATCTTCTTGAAAGACCGTGGGAATTCGAGGGACTGACTCTGGCCGACCATGTGGTTTCTCAGAGGACTGTTTTCGTGCAAAAAATGGCTATTCGATAACTTGCTACTGACGTGATACCGCTGATAAGTGCCCGCCCGCCCTGTGCTGCCACACGCTTTCTATAGGCGCTAGCACGCAGGTTTTGCATATGTGTAACTTGTGATAGAGGTGTGGACCGTATTCGCCGGTGGTACCGGGCCCGCACTCGGGCGATGAGCGATCCACGCGGGGCTGGCGTTAGTTCAGCCCGCGCGAGTTGATGCCCCTGACCACCTACCCGCGGATTCGCAGCCACGTAAGTTTGATAAACGCCTCCAGGGCGATGGCGAACGACATTTTCGATCTGCCAGCTGTTCGTTCCTTGAACACATAGGGATGTTCGACAATGTTTAAGCCGGCCCTCTGGCACCGGTAGGCGACCTCGGCCTGGAACCCGAAACCGGTCAGGCGCAGACGGTCGATCCCTAACTTTTCAAGGCTCTCTCGACGGAACGCCTTGAAACCCGCGGTGGCGTCTTTCACCTTGATTCCAAGAATGAGCCGGATCCCGACATTGCCCCACCGTGAAACCAGCTTCCTACCCCAGCTCCAAGCCGGGTCGACCCCGCCTCCATCGGTGTAGCGAGAGGCAACAGCGACGTCGGCGGTATCCAGCCTGGCAATCAGACCCGGCAAAACTTCAGGTGGGTGCGACAGGTCGGCGTCCATCTCGACAATTCTCTCCGCTCCCGTGTCCACGGCCAACTGAAGACCCGTCATGTAAGCGGTCCCAAGGCCAAGTTTTTCTTCGCGGTGGACAACTAAAAACATGCCCTGAAAGTCGTCGGCAAGCCGGTCGGCAATGTCGCCGGTGCCATCGGGAGAACCATCGTCGATCACGATGAAGCCCAGCCCGGGGATATCCTGTGCAACTATCCTCTCGATCAGCAACGGCAGTGTTTCGGCCTCGTTGTAAGTTGGCACGACGATTGCGACTCTCATGGAAACCTCGTCGGCAGGGGCAGGCAGGCCGTTCTCGCGTGTCGCGGGCTCGTTTGTCGTCTCGCGAGTCAACTAAATGCCCAGCTTCATCGATTTGTGAGTGGCCATAATGCAGGTATCCATCACAACCGAAAGACCCTCACTCACAGCCAGTTCGACGGCCTCATCGTTGACTATTCCCTGCTGGAGCCACAGCACCCCGGCCCCGGCAGCAATCGCATCTTCAGCAACCGGTAAAACGAATCCCGGTCGCCTGAACACATCGACGATGTCTATTCTGGTGGGCTCTGGTATTTCCGAAACCGAGTCGTAAGCCTTCAGCCCATTCCAACTGTCGATGTTCGGGTTTACCGGGTAGATCGTGTATCCCTGGCGTTGCATGTACTCGGATACGTACTTGCTCGCACGTTCCTCCCGTTCGGAAATCCCGACGACAGCAATCGTCTTTGCCTTCTTCAGGAACGAATAAAGCTCGGCCACTGACGGGTTAGTGAACACTGTTACAGCCCGCTCTCTCGGCCAACATTTTTGTATTTACCGAGCAGGTTTCTGGCTCCCACCCTTGCTACGTCAACTACCGCGAGCACGCCTTTCGCCAGGGACATTTTCGACCCCTCCTCGTAGTGCCAATCTATCGCCACCGCGCCCACCGTGAACCCGGCATTGTTCGCCATTACCAGCAGCTCGACGTCAAATGCCCAGCCATCGAGCGTCTGGTGCGGAAACAGCCGTTCGGCGGCCTCCGCAGAAAACAACTTAAAGCCACACTGGGTGTCTTCTATGCCCCGGAGCGCAAGAACTTTGACCGCATAGTTGAACAGGCGGCCCTTGATGTGTCGGCTGCGCGGTTCGTTGAACCGTCTGGCCCCTGGAGCTTCCCTGGAACCGATCGAAACGTCATATGACGGACTGCCGATTCGGTTTTCAGGGCCATCGGATTTTGCCCCGTCCGGTTCGCCGAAAAATCGGCCCAGGTTGTCGGCCGGCATCGAAAGATCGGCATCGCACAGGAAACGCCACTCGCCCTCGGCCTCGCCCATCCCCCGCCTTACCGCGGCACCCTTGCCACCATGAACTGTGTCGATCAGCCGTACCCGGACGTCTGTTTTGCCTATCTCCGCAATAATGCTTGCTGTCGAATCAGTCGAGCCGTCGTTGACAACAAGAATCTCCCATGCCCTGTCCTCGGCAGGCCAATCGGAAAGGTAACCGACCAGTTCCTTGACCGTAGACGCGATTCGCGACTCTTCGTTATAGGCGGGAACGACAACGCTGAGATACGGCTTGGTCAAGATACGCACGGAATGATTTTTGAAGTTGAAATTACAAGACCAACATTACGAGTCCCGAAGGCACCCGGCAACACCCGGTAATCGATGGAGCTACTCGGTCTTTTCGAGCTCGAACGCGTCGTGAAGTGCCTCTACCGCGTTCTGCACCTGGTCTCGATCAATGATAGTGGTTATCCGAATTTCGGATGTCGTAATCATGTCGATGTTCACGCCAGCCTCGGCCAGGGTCGAAAACATCCTGGCCGCGTAGCCCGGTGCGTTCTCCATACCTGTGCCCACAATGCTGACCTTGGCCAGGCCCGTACCCGCGACGACTTCAGCGAACTTGACATTCGGCTGAGTGCGAGAGATTTCGGCCGCGGTTTCGACATCAGCCTGAGCGACGGTAAACGTAAAGTCGGTCGTGCCGTCCGAGCTCGTGTTCTGCAGAATAACGTCGATACTGATACCCGCATCTGCCAGCGGTTGCAGGAGGCCGGCCGCAACACCGGGCCTGTCTACCACTCCTCTAACGGTGATCTTGCCGACATTGCGGTCAACGGCAATACCGGTCACGGCTTTACGTACTTCCATCGTGTACTCTCCTCCGTGGATAAGCGTACCGGATTCGTCGGAAAACGACGATGCGACATAAATGGGCATGTCGTACACGAGACCCAGTTCGATCGAGCGCGGGTTCATTTTTGCACCGAGGGCGGCCATCTCCAGCATTTCAAGGAAGCCGATTTCAGCCAGTTTTCGCGCTCTGTTGGTCAGCCGTGGGTCGGTTGTGTAGATCCCATCGACATCGGTATAAATCTCGCAGCGCTCAGCCTTCATGGCAACTGCAAGCGCTACCGCCGTCGTGTCTGACGCGCCCCTGCCGAGCGTGGTGATGTCGCCCGAATCAGACAGGCCCTGAAAACCTGCCACAATCACGATGCGACCGTTATCAAGTTCGCGGCGAAGCCTATCGGTATTGATATCGGCAATGCGGGCCGAGCCGTGGACAGCATCGGTCTTAATGCCGGCCTGGCCGCCGCTTAGGCTGATCGCCCCGTACCCGCGTGTGTTCAGGGCCATCGCCATCAACGTTGCGCTGACCATTTCACCGGTCGAAAGCAGGTTGTCCATCTCACGGGCATCGGCTGTCACTTCGCCGGTAACCGCCTGTGAGAGGGCGATCAACCCGTCAGTCGAATCGCCCATCGCCGAAACGACCACAATGACGTCTGTGCCATCGTCTTTACGCGCACATATCCGTGTCGCCGCGTTGTGGATCATCTCAGTGTTGGCAAGCGAGCTACCGCCGTACTTCTGGACAATAACCGGCCGCGTCCCGTTACCTGCTTTTGCGGTCCCTGTCATGCCTCGACAGCCCCGGATTCCGTCGCAACCACCGATGCACCTTCTCGAGTTACCGCCACGATCATCGTCTTGCCATCCACGCCGAAGTGACGTGCCGTCTCCGCCATTTCGTAACTGATAGTCACCTCGCGCCCGGTGGCCAGCGCCAGTACCGAAGGCCCTGCACCTGAAAGAAATGCGCCGTGGGCGCCCCCTGTCAGAGCAGCCGCAATCAGGTGCGGCATCGCCCCGAAGGCCTCGGTGCGTTGAGGCTGGTGCAGTCGGTCGTCGGTCGCGTACCTCAGAAGTTCGAGCCGGCCTGTCGAAAGCGCGTTTACCAGCAGCGCCGACCTGCCGACGTTGAACACCGCATCGGCGCGACTGACCAGATCGGGAAGGCGCCCCCTCGACTCGTGGGTATTTACGAACATATCCGGCACAAAAAGAACGGCATTCAAATCTTCGGGAATACTCACCTGGTCGACCACCCAGCCGGCGTCGCCGTTTTGCACGCCGATCGTACAGCCTCCATAAATCGCAGGTGCCACGTTATCGGGGTGGCCTTCGATATCGGCTGCGATTACCGTCAGTTCTTCCCTGCTCAAGTTCGCACCGGAAATGGCCGATCCGGCCACAAGGCCGAGCACTATGGCCGACGAACTGCTGCCCATCCCGCGCGAGAAAGGAACCCGGTTCGTACAGTCGTAGCGCAGTCCCGGCACCGGCTCGCCAATGTACTTGAACACCGCCTCGACACCGGTCACTACCAGGTTCGAACTGTCCCGTGGAACCAGATCGGCACCCTCGCCCACGGCTGTAATGCTGAACTCCCCTCGGGTCAGCGTCAGTTCGTTCCAAATGTCGAGTGCCATGCCAATGCAGTCGAAACCAGGTCCGAGATTGGCGGAAGTCGCAGGGGCGCGAACGGTGACTGTATTCAGAATCATTTTCGTGAGATGGGAATAAGCGAAACGAAATCGGCTGGTCTTATCACCGCTACGGGCAAAGGCACGATCGGTGAAATTCAGTTTTTTGACAAAGATCGACTACCAGTTGTGTTTCGATCCAACCTTGCAAGTATAATCCGCCGTCGTACGTATGGACCGCTTTCGGAGTGATCCAATTTGGGACCAGTTGAGGAACGCGAATATCAGCGTGGGACGCTGCCCGATTTTGGCCGTATTGCCGTGTCATTGGAGAAAAGTAAATATATGTCGAATATCGTTGTAATCCTTGGCCCCGACAACGCGAGCTCCCGGAGGCGCATGAAGGAAAGTCGCGAAGTTTCTGATGCTGCAGGTGGTATCGACCTGCGATTCGTCGACAACGGGCAGACATTCGACGAAATTCTGGAGCATTGCCAGGGCGCGGTGGTAATTCTCCCGCAGGGCAGGTACGAACATCTGACAGAACTGGCCGGAAAAATTAACACCCTGAAGCTAATCCAGACCTCCAGCGCCGGGACCGACTGGATCGACAAAGCCGGGCTCGCCGAGTTGGGTATCGATGTCGCAAACAACGGTGGCGCGAACGCCGTTGCGGTCGCCGAGCACGCAATCGGCCTGATGTTCGCCGTTTACCGGAAGCTTGATGTCCAGATCGAAAGTGTGAAAGAGGGCACGTGGATGAAGGGCGTCGGCGGCGAGCGCGACGAGTTTCACACCCTGGTCAGCAAGCGAGTGGGCATCGTCGGGCTCGGCCAGATCGGCTCACGCGTTGCCAAGCGGCTCGCCGGGTGGGAGTGCGAGATTGTTTTCTGCGACGTTATCGACCATGACGACGACTACGTGGCAGCCACCGGCGCGAAACGTGTCGAGCTTGACGAACTGCTTGAAACCTGCGATATCATCACCCTGCACGTGCCTCTCGACCGCGCCACGCGGCACATGATTTCCGACCGTGAACTCAAGCTAATGAAGTCGACTGCAATTCTCATCAACTCTTGCCGCGGTCCGGTCGTTGACGAAAACGCGCTGATAAGGGGACTTGAGGCCAGGGAGATTTTCGGCGCAGGCCTCGACGTGACCGAGATCGAGCCGATCGAAGATGACAACCCGCTGCCAACCATGCCGAATGTCGTCGTGACGCCGCATCTTGCGACCCGGGCGATCGAATCGGAAGTGAACGCCGTGCACTACACGATGGAAAACGCAGGCCGGGTCGTCCGGGGCGAAGCACCCCGGTGGGTTGTGCCCGCGGATTAAGGCCGGCTAGAGAACGACTTCGCGAACTATATCGAGGCGCGTCATGGACGTGCCAATCGGGCCGTTTCCACCGCTATAATCGATAAGCTCAGGCAGTCGGGGTGTGGCGCAGCTCGGTAGCGCGCTTCGTTCGGGACGAAGAGGTCCTGGGTTCAAATCCCAGCACCCCGACCATTTCAAGCAAACTGGGCTCCAACTGGAATATATTTTTGGTCGGAGCCTTTTGACAGCAGATTTGACAGCAACCGGAAACGCACTGATTGCTGTCAAATCCGGAATCGCTCGCCGCCTACCACCCCGATGAACGCTCGCTGGCTTTCAGGTGTGCGCCGAAGTTCCGATTCCGTCCTTTACCAGTACATCTCTTTCTACTCTTCGGCTGTTGCTAATTCGTAGCGAGCAGTTTCGTGGTCGCCGAACTTCTCTAAGTCCTGGGAGTGACCGAAGTGATTGAGGGCGAGATTCAACAGGACGCGGGCAGTTTTATCGAGTCGAACTTACGGTTCAAGTTTGTTCATCCGATCTGCCAGTTGCTCTCGGATCGTTTTGGCGTCTTGTGCGTATTGACGGGGCGCGAACAAATCAGGGTTTTCCGGGTGGTGAACCAGGTCCTCTAATGCTCTCCTGGTAATTATCGCCTTCTCGCCTGGTCGCTGTGACAACGGATTTCATGCGGAGAGTCTAGCCGGTGGCTGCCCCTACTCCAATGGGTCGGTGACAGGTGGTAACCAACTATCATCGGACGGAACGGGCGTCGTCTGGACGCACTCATCGGTGATTTGTTAGATCTGGCGCAGATTCAATCACCAAAAATAAAACTCGAGTACGAAATCATTGGCGTAACCGAATTGATCGATGAGATCAGCACAAGTTTTGAACAGATCCTGCTGGCCAAGAATCAGTCCTTGGTCATAGAGGAAATGCGCCCGCCCGCGTGGATCTCAGGAGATCGTGGACGCTTACTTCAGGTACTTTCCAACATCGTGAGCAATGCGTCGAAATATTCCCCGGCAGACAGTCGCATCTTTGCCCGTTGCGAAACAGCATCGGATCGGCTGATCATATCGATCACCGACGAAGGACCCGGAATCAATAAAGAAGACCAGGAAAAATTGTTCAGTCTGTTCTACCGGACTGATGCGGCGGAGCATTCGTCCACTCCCGGAACCGGGATCGGACTCTATGTCTGCGAGCAGATCATAGCGCTTCACCATGGGCAAATTACCGTCACGAGCGAGCCGGGATCTGGATCAACGTTCACTATCGAATTGCCGGGGGTCCAGTTCTCACCGCCTGAGAAATCAGCCGACGCCCCCGCATTTACCAACAGACTGTCCGATCTACCCGCAGCAAGCTAGGAGTGGCCGATGAACAGGAAGATACTCGTCGTAGAAGACGAGTTCGATGTTCGCGAGCTCTTCGTCGATTTGCTGGCCGCAGCTGGATACGAATTCGTAGAGATGACTGATGGCAGCGACATCGTTGCCAGGGCAAGCAGCGCCGACCCGGCGCTCATCTTGTTAGACCTGACGATGCCGAACGTGGACGGATTCGAGGCGTTGAGGCTGCTGAAGTCGGACGCGCGGACGGAAGCGATTCCAGTGATCGTGGCATCAGCCCAAGCGCGGACCGAGGTCATGATCAGGGTTCGGGATCTGGGCGCTCCGGATTTCCTGGTCAAGCCCTGGAAAGAGAGTGAAGTCGAGTATAGGATCGGCCTGATTCTGGAATCGTCCCCCGGGGAGCAGGCGGCGTGACCCCGAAGTCAAAATTCAGCAGTGTTGTCCGATGGGGCACGGCGTATGAAATTGCGGTAAAACAGCAGGCCCTCGGCATCACGCCGGGGGCTCGGTGCGTCTGGCACCTCCCCCGGCCCATCGGTCCACCACCGCGCGCGCACGCTGCGAGCTGGCACCGGGTAGCTGTCGGTGATTTGAAACGCGCCGCCCGGATAGCCGATAATTTTCAGAGATGAACAGTCGCTGGCAGCGAACCGATGGCGAAATAATCGCGCAAATGTCTTACTGAAACAGGAATCGGGTATGGCCGGAAAATACCGTCGAATGAATATGCTGGTCCTCGTTGCGGCATCACTCGTTTTCGTGCTGTTATAGCTCGGATGTGCCGACGAGCAAGAAAAGCAGATTCCTCTCCACCAATCTCAGGCGCCCATGCAGCACATGAGTCTGTTCGCATCGCAAATCGAGAGGGTGTCAACAGCCGACGATTGTGCGTTCCTACAAGAACACAGAGAGTCTGCAGCACGTTTCAGGGAATCTTCCGTCACAAGTAAGAGCATCGAAGACGCCGATGAATACGCACGGGTGGTTGACGACCGAATGAATCAGGTCGGGTGCCCGTAATCGCAAATTAAATGGCATTACGCGACCGACCATTGCCAGCAGAACCAGGTTGTCCCTGCGGCCTTAATCAGCGGCGGTGGGTACCGTGGACCGGGGCTCCGGGGCACCGGTCTGCGGGTCTGTTGAAGTAAGATGCCGCCAATCAATCAAATGGAGGTAATGAGATGGCGGACGATAGGGTCGCGATAGTTACAGGGGCGGGCAGCGGTGTTGGCAGGAGTGCTGCGTTGGCATTGCTGGGCGATGGCTACAAAGTGACGCTGGTGGGCCGAAGGCTGGCACCACTGGAAGAGACAGCAGGCCTGGCTGGAAACAATTCTGCGAACGCTCTACCCGTTTCAGCCGATGCCGGGAAGGCAGATGCCGTTGCGAGCGTATTCAAGAAAACCATTGAATCGTTCGGAAGGCTCGACGTGCTTTTCAACAACGCGGGAATCAGCGCAGGTGCCCCGTCACTTGAGGAAATCACACCCGAGCAGTGGCAGTCGGTTGTCGACATAAACCTAACGGGGACGTTCCTCTGCACACGCGAGGCCATGCTCATCATGAGAGATCAGGATCCCATGGGCGGGCGGATTATCAATAACGGTTCTATATCAGCCCATGTCCCGCGGCCAGGTTCCGCCCCGTACTCGGCGACGAAACATGGTGTCACCGGTCTCACCCGTTCGACCGCACTCGACGGCCGCAAATATGACATTGCCTGCTCCCAGATCGATATCGGCAATGCAGCCACACCGATGACTCAACGAATGTCAGGAGGCACCATGCAGGCAAGTGGGGAACTGGCTCCCGAGCCGACCTTTGACGTGAATTACGTCGGACAACAGGTTTTGTTTATTGCAAACCTGCCCCTCGATACCAATATTCAATTCATGACAATTATGGCCACGAACATGCCGTACATCGGTCGGGGCTAGTCCTGGTCGCCCGGCTCACTCGGGCACCGTCCACCGGCACCTGAAGCCATCAGGTGGAAGCAGGCCATCGGACTAACATAGCGGTCGATACAGTTTTTGGGGGCAGGTCAATTCGCTTCAGATGGTATTGTCAGGCTCTGATTCAGCAGGGAGTTTCGAATATGCCCCTTTACATGATCCAGGCACGATTTACATCGACGGCGTGGGAGGCTTTATATACCAGCAGCGTTGACCGACGCGAGGTATTGTCGAAAATGTTGGAAGACGCCGGCGGACGGTTGATCGACTACTACTTTTCTTTCGGCGATTCCGATGTCATTGTCATAACAGAGGCCCCGGACAACATTGCGGCTGCGTCCGCCGTGATTGCCATCGCGAGGGCAGGCGCGGTCACAGATGTCAGGACCACCGTCCTGATGTCGTACGATGAAGGCATCGAGGCGCTGAGGCGATCAGGGTCGATGGGATACACACCCCCCGGAGAATAGCCCTTTACAACCCACCACGAATGCAACTCCGGGTTTCTACTTGGCCGGACAAGATTCCAGTGAGGGCCGTGCGCCGTATCGCGCTGCCGTTCGTCAGCACAAAGCGGAACCTCCGCGGCGATGCACTGCGGCCGGAGGGACCGAAAGCCTTTCGTTTTATATGAACTCGAATGCATTGAGGCTCACGGTTCACGCGCCCCCGCCGCGGTAGCATGTTCACTCATTCTCACCAACGGAGCGCCGCGTCGTGAAAAAGCAAGCAATTGTCGGATCGACCATCATCGATGGAACAGGATCTGCGCCGTTACTCAACGGAACTGTTCTTATCGAAAACGGCAAAATCGTCGATGTCGGCAGTGCGGATCAAGTAAGGCTGACTCCCGATGTGGCGCAGATTGACGCAACCGGCAAATTCACGATGCCCGGGATCATCGACTCCCACGTCCACGTCACACCAAACCAGGACGTTCCCGACGATATCCGCATACACCTCCGCGTCGGTTTCAACGCGATAAATACACTCCGGCAATCGCTTGGGGCTGGCGTGACAACCGTTGTGAGCATCGGTGGTGGGCCGCCGGCCGTCGAACTGACGAAAGCTATCGAAGAAGGCTATGTCGACAGATGTGCCAACCAGATAACAGCCGGTGTGGTAAACGCCTCGGGTGGGCATGTTCGCGGCAGGCATGCGGATGGGCCGTGGGAGATTCGAAAAGCGGTGCGAGAGCTTGCTTCCGCCGGTTGCACAATGATCAAAACCGCCGCCACTGCGGGATTCCAATGGGAACACGAGCGAGTTCACTGGCCCGATTACACCGAGGAAGAACTTACTGCACTGGTCGACGAGGCCCGGATGCGAGACATGCCTGTTGCGGCACATGCGCATGGACATGAAGGCCTGAAATACGCGGTCAACGCCCAGGTTCACATGATTCATCACGGTGCGCTGATCGATGATGCAGGACTGGAGGCTATTACTCGGGCGGATCTGTACTTCGTGCCAACGCTGTTTACGACAAGCGTTGGTCGTGTTGCAAAGGTTGAGCAACCCTGGACAAAAGAGCGGATGGAAATCGCCTACCCGATTCACCGCGAAGGCGTTTCAAAAGCCCACAAGATGGGAACAAAAATCGCTCTCGGGACCGACGGAGGCCCGGGTGATGCGATGATCGAGCTATCGGAATTGGTCGACTGTGGCTTCTCGCCAATGGACGCAATTGTGGCCGGTACGAGGAACACTGCGGACGCACTGTTGATCCTCGACCGTGTCGGCACGGTCGAGTCCGGTAAAGACGCCGATTTGCTGATCGTCGAAAAAAATCCACTTGACGATATCAACGTGTTACAGGATCAAGAAAACATCGCACTGGTAATGACGCACGGCAAGGTACAGACGACTTCTGAGGGGATGAAGCTGTATCTCGACCCCAGGCTCGGCGGCCCTCCTAGACGAATTGTCCGGGTAACTCTCGATACCTAGGCAGTGCGACCTGTTTATCCCGATCATCCTGCCTCCCGGGCTAAGGGTCGCGGGTTCGATCCTCGTCTCCCGCTCCGTACTGCATTCAAACTCAACTCCGGCATGTCGCCGGATTTTTTGTTTAACACGATTACGCCAGTCGAACGGGAAGCCGCGTTGTGTTGGCATAAGGCGATGGGCGTATCATCCGCGCTCACACGAACCACAGGCCTCCCGTCGGGGCCGCAAAAGAGAACAGAGCAGCGCGCATGAGCAACATCAAGATTCGAGATGTAAAGGCAATCCTCACCGAGCCCGAGCCGGGATCAAGGTTCACGGTCGTCAAGATCGAGACAACCGAGCCGGGCCTGTACGGGCTTGGTTGTGCGTCGCTGCGGACCCGGCCTCAGGCCGTGAAATCAGCCATCGAAGATTACCTGCGTCCGTTCTTGATCGGCAAAGACCCGGCCGACATCGAGGACATCTGGCAATCGGCGTACGTCTCTTCTTACTGGCGCAGCGGACCGATTCTGAACAATGCCCTGAGCGGGATCGACGAGGCACTATGGGACATCAAGGGTAAATCGCTGGGGGTGCCCGTCTACGACCTGATCGGTGGCAAGGCACGCGAAGCCGCGGCTGTGTATGCCCACGCCTCGGCGGCCACTCCGGAAGAGGTCGAGGACCAGGCGTGGGAGTTCATCGAAGGGGGTTATCACCACGTCCGCGTCCAGGTGGCGACGCCGGGGTTCGCTACATACGGAGCTTCCGGCGGCGAGAGCCACGAACGCGACCCGCAGGACGGGCCAAAGTGGATCACAACGAAGGCGGCACCGGCCGATGACCGGTATGCCTACGCACAGCGGGCCGGGATGTATGAGCCAAAGCCGTACATGCGATCGGCCATCGCGCTGCTTGAACGGCTGCGATCGAGCATTGGGTGGAAGGTGGAGTTGCTGCACGACGTGCACGAGCGGCTGCCGACCATCCTGGCGGTCGATTTCGCCAAAGAGGTCGAACCGTTCAAGTTGTTTTTTCTCGAAGACCTGCTGCCGCCGCACGAGATCGGTTGGTTTGAGCGTGTTCGAGAGCAGTGCTCGACCCCGCTGTCGATTGGCGAGATCTTCAACAACCCGCTCGAAATCGTGCCGTTGATCACCGGTCGGCTGATCGATTTCGTACGGACCCGACTATCGCCGATTGGCGGAATCACGCCGGCGCGGAAATATGCCGCGATGGCCGAGTTGATGGGCATCCGAACGGCGTTCCAGGGACCGGGCAACGTGTCGCCGGTCGGGCAGTCCGCTCACCTGCAGGTTGACCTGAACATCTCGAATTTCGGCGTGCAGGAAGAAGCGATCTACAGCGACCGCATCAAGGAGATATTCCCCGGCGCACCGGAAATCCGAGACGGTTTCATGTGGTCGAACGGGGAGCCGGGCCTGGGTATCGACATTAACGAAGAGCTGGCGGCGAAGTACCCGCACAACGAGGAAGGCGGCAGCTATTTCGACAACGTGCGCCGTGCGGACGGTACGGTGGTACGGCCGTAAATCGGGATCCGGCTTATGCAGCGGCAGTTCTCGCCTTGTGATGATTCTGTCGCACGACAACCTTCGCCGGTCGCCTGGCTTTCTCATCGGTGACCCCGCACCTTCGCGGGGCCGCTCATGCTGGTTATTGCTGACGTTCCCGCCGCTGGCGGGCCTGTATTCTTTTTCGAGCGCAGTCGGAATCTCGGTGTAGATTTCGCTCATAACCTCGTGTGACCAGAAAGCAACCGGATACGCATTGATGGGCCGCACTCCTCTAATCCTGTTACCCCCCTCTGAAGGCAAGGCTTCTGGCGGTGAAGGCCACCCACTGAACTTCGATGCGCTTTCGTTTGGGGCTCTCAACCCGACTCGCGCTCGCATCGCGAAATCGCTCGGGCAGCTAAGCCAGCGGCCGCGATCGTCAAAAAAACTGCTGGGTGTAAAAGGTGCGGCTCTCGAAAAGGCAATGGCCGACAATGCCGGCCTCGGTGAGGCGCCAACCCTGCCGGCCATCGAGCGCTACACCGGGGTGATGTACGACGCTATCGGCTATCCGTCGCTCGGCAGCGACGCCCGGGGGGTTTTCGACCGGGGTGTGATCATCATGTCGGGCCTCTTTGGGGTGGTTCGTCCCTCCGACCTGATTCCGGCGTACAAGCTAAAGATGGGTGCCAGGCTGCTGCGGGGTAAGACATGCGCGGCCATCTGGAAACCTTTGATTTCAAAGTCGCTCGCGGGCGAAGCTGAAAACAGGGTGATCTGGGACCTGCTACCGAACGAGCACAGCGCTGCGTGGGATCCTTCCAAAGTGCTTTGCGATGCTCGCTTCACGGTCAAATTTGTCGAACGCGGCCCGGAGCGGCAGCTAAAAACCGTCACCCACCTTTCCAAGTTGTTGAAGGGAGCCCTGGTACGCCATATTGTTTCGAACAGCACGGAGGCGGGCACGGCGGATTCGGCATTGCGGCTGGCTGCCGGGTTCACCCACCCCGAGGGTTACGAACTCGACCCGGACCTGACCACTGAAGTCGACCAGGCGACCGAGCTCGTATTTCTCAAAAAATAGAACCGCTGAAATTCGTTCCGAACTAACCGCGGTCGCCTTTGTCGTACTCGGCGTAGATGTACGGGTGCTCCGGGTCGTAGTGCGTGAGCGTGACCGGGTTTTCGACACGACCAGCGGGCCTGACGTTGGTTCCGATGACCCCGGTAGCTTCATCGCCCAGCTCTGCGCGGAATAACTCAATTTTCGAGCTGAGTGTGGCGACGACATCGGGATTGCTGTCGAAGAGATTCTTCGTCTCGCCGATGTCGGATTCCAGATCGTAAAGCTCGTGTATCTCATCACCGCCCTTGCGAACATGCAGTTTCCACTTCCGATCGCGGACCGCCTCGATGTTGTTTTCGTTGTAGTAAGCGAATTCGTCGCGAGGAGACGCACCGGGATTTTCGTCGAACATGAGCGATGAGATGTCGACACCGTCAATCGTTCGGTCGGACGGGATCTGCGCGCCGGCCAGCGCAGCCAGGGTCGGGTACAGGTCCATGGTGGTTGCCAGTTGGGTGCGAACCTGACCGGCGGGCATCTTTGATGGCCAGCGCATGATGCACGGCACCCTTTGCCCGCCCTCCCAGGTTGTTCCTTTTTTGCCGCGCAGAGCGCCGTTGCTCCCGCCCTGGTCATCCAGCCGGGAACCGTTGTCACTCGTGAAAATCACCAGCGTGTCATCGTCCAGCCTCAGTTGTTTGAGTTCGTTCAAAATGACGTCGGTAGCCCAGTCGATTCCGGCAACGCACGCCCCGTAATCTCCGTTTTTCGACTCATTCACCATTCCCTCCGGGGCATACAGCGGTAAATGTACGTACATATGGGCGAAATAGAGGAAGAACGGCCCTGACGAGTTGTCGCGAATGAATCCGACCGCCTCTTCGACGTAACGCTCGGTGAGGGCACGTAGATCTGGCTGTTCCTGTATCACTTCCTCGTCGCGGAGCAATGGCAACGGCGGTCGATTCCTGCGTGCTTCGGATTGCGCGGAGTGATCGTCGGGATTGCTGTCGACCTGTCGACCCATGTCGTTGCTGAACGGGAGGCCGAAGTAGCTGTCGAAACCGTGCCTGGTAGGGAGGAATTCTTTCTGATCGCCGCAGTGCCATTTGCCAACGATTTTAGTGGCGTATCCAACATCACTTAGCAACGCAGCGATAGTCGTCTCTTCTGGGTTGAGACCGATTCCCTGGCCGGGAAAAAGTACGCGCGATCCGTCGAACGAGCCGAATCCGATCCTCGGCGGGTAGCAGCCGGTCATCAGTGCCCCGCGTGATGGTGAGCAAACCGGAGAGGCCACGTAAAAATCGGTGAACCGCACGCCTTCATCGGCCATTCGGTCGAGCGCCGGAGTCTTGTTGATCGTCGAACCGTAACTGCCGAGATCGCCGTAGCCGAGATCGTCACAGTTGATAAGTACGATATTCGGTCGGTCCATTCAGGGTTCCTTCTTGATCGCGGGGCCTGGCACTGGCGGCCTACCCGCCGATGAGGCTGATTCCGGCTGGCAGCGCGTCGGGTGCCGACTCGATCCAGTAGTGGACTTCGAACGTCGCTTTTTTTTCGTCGGTCTGGCATACGTCAGCGAAGCACGAGACGATCAGCAGCGTGCCGGGGCCGTCGCTGAAGATGCCCTGGTATTCGGTCTTGTCGGGCGCGACCACCTCAGCATCGTCGCGTCTGCTCCCCGAGCCGTTCTGATCGAACACCGGCAGGGTCAGCTTGAGATCGAACAGCACGCCGTCTTGCGTGGTCGCTTCGACCTGTTCGCTCACCCGGACCGGACCAGTGGCCGCCTGGACTGGTTCATCGGGCACGGAACCTGAACCGACCGCGTCTCCAGAACCGGAATCCGTTCCGCTGCATGCCGCTGCGAACGCCATGATCGCCATTGCCGCAGCGATCAGCACCGCTCTTTGGCGCAAACCAGGTCGTCCCATTTTCGAGGTGCCTCCGGAATCTGTGATGCGAGAACTCGCCAGATTCTAATGCAATCCCGGTGGCATGGGCTCATTTGCTGACGTTTACCGCAGCGGGGCGGTGCTGAAGACGACGTGGAAGGGTTTGCAGTAGATCATCACGGCGTGGTAATCCGCAGGGTCGACATCGGCCGGAATCTCATAATTCTGGTTGCCGATGTTGCCTTTCAGTTTGCCAAGTTCGATGTAGCCCTGGCTTTTGTCTCTCCCCTCGGCGTCGACCATCAGAAGCACGCGCCGGTCCGGTCCGTTGGTCACATTCAGGTCCTCAAGACGCAAAACATTCGTATCGTCTTCGAGTCGGTAGATCGTGGCCTTGCCGCTACCCCTGTGAACCCGATCTTCGTCCCGGAAATTTCCTGAGATCAGGCTGACCACCGAAGTCGAGTTCATCGCGGTCGTCATCGGCTCTTCCATGGGTGAATCGAGCTTCGCCGCGGTCTCCATCATCGATTCGGCTTCCTGGCGGGTCACGTTATCGGGGATCGTGGCGCTTGCGGTCAGCGGAAAATCATCGTTGGCCACTTTGTCGATGAACAGGGGCGAGCCAAGCCACCAGGCCAGCCAGAGGGCAGGGGCGGCAAGGACCAGCGAAACACCCAGCCCGATCGTCGACCAGCGCTTCCTCCTGGGTGTCGATGTCGCCCAGTCCACGATTCCCATAAAACTGTCCCTCCGTGCTTGCCGTCTCGTGAAATATCTACGCTGGAGCAATCAGCTCAGATGTGCGCGGTCGATTGCAACGGGCCGGACGAAACCCGGGACGACTGACCGAAAATGGAATATGGTTCCGATATGCATAATTCCGAAGCGACTCTGGAAAACCGATTCATGGCAACGTTAGCCATGGGTGAAAAGGACGGGGCATGGCAGGTTTGCAGCCAACTTTAAACCAGTTTATCCGGGCTAGGCAGCAGGACTATCCGGATGCGATCGGCGACTTCAGCCAGCTGATGAACGTCATCGCGCTCGCCGGCAAGTTGATTTCGCGCGAGAAAAACCTTGCGGGGCTCGTGGACGCGACGGGCTACACCGGGCGGACAAACATTCAAGGCGAACAGGTTGCCAAGCTCGACGAGTGGTCGAACGATTTAATCGTGGACCTGCTTGGCGAGACCGGTTGCGTCTGTGTAATGGGTTCGGAGGAGGTCGAAGAGCCCATCTCTCCTCCCGAAGGTGCCTCAGCAGGTCGTTATGCCGTGCTGTTCGATCCGGTTGACGGGTCGTCGAACATCGACGTCGCGGCACCGGCCGGCACGATATTTTCGGTTCAGCGGCGGGTCACAAAGACAGGGGTTGGCCACCTCGAAGACCTGCTGCAGCCAGGCAGGGATCAGGCGGCCGCCGGTTACATTCTTTACGGCTCGTCGACGATGTTCGTGTACACGACCGGGAATGGCGTGCACGCCTTCACCCTGGACCCGACGATGGGGGAGTTTCACCTGACGACCGAGGACTTGAAGTTCCCCGAGAAGTCGAACGTCTACTCGACCAACGAGGGAAACGCCGGGACGTGGCTTGAGCCCGACCTCAAGTGGGTTGAGTGGTTGAAGCAGAACGACCCCGAGACGCACCGGCCTTACAGCGCACGGTATATCGGCGCTCTGGTCGCCGATTTTCACCGAATTCTGCTCAAGGACGGCATTTTTGCCTATCCCGGAAACACCACGCGGCGCGAGGGCAAGCTGAGGCTGCTCTACGAATGCTCGCCCCTGGCCTTTGTCGCAGAGCAGGCCGGGGGCCAGGCGACCGACGGCCTGAGGCGCATCCTCGATATCGAGCCAACCGGCTTGCACCAGCGGACGCCGTACTATCTCGGCAACGCCAGCGAGGTCGAGCGGGTGGGGCGTTTTCATTCGGACAGATAGTGGATTTCCGGCCACATTGCAAGCGCGCTGGCTGAAGCTGCCATAAAATCGGTCGATGTCAGAAATAAGCAACCTGTTTTGGGTCGATCTCGAAATGACCGGTCTTGGCGACGACCAGGTGATCGTCGAGATCGCATCGCTCATCACCGACGCCGACCTGAAAGTCCTTGCGGAGGGACCGGAGATCGCCATCCACCGCACGCCCGAAGAGATGGCACGCATGGAAGAGTGGCCCGCGGAGCAGCACAAAAAGTCAGGACTTCTCGACCGCATCGAGGCATCTGAAATCGATATTTCCGGGGCCGAGAACCAAACCCTGGAATTTCTGAAGAAGTGGGTCTCGAAAGGCAAGGCCCCGCTCTGTGGCAACTCGATATGGGTCGACAGGCGGTTTCTTCACAAAGAGATGCCGATGCTTGAGGACTACCTGCATTACCGGATGATCGATGTTTCTTCAATAAAGGAACTTGTCGGACGCTGGTACCCGGCGTCGGTCCGCCCGCCCGAGAAGAAGGGTACGCACCTGGCGATGGACGACGTCAAAGAGAGCGTCGAAGAGCTGAAGTGGTATCGAGAGAACGTTTTTGTGAATGCCCCTGAAGACACCGAGGGATAAGGCGAGTACAAACCCCGTCCTGCGAGACACCGCAACATGTCCACCTGATTTCCCGACCCCAGCAGAGGGATCTCGGCGTGTTCGGACGACGACTCGAGCGATACGTGATTTAGCTGCAACTGCCGTTTACTCACGGCCCGGTGTTGCCAGGGGCCAGCGTTATTCGCGACGACACTTCACAATCGGCAATAATTAGCGCGGCTTCACGGCAGTCACGTAGCTCATGTTGCCGCCACGAAAGAGCCGCCACGATGTGTCGGGGTGAAGTGGCGTGCTCAATGCCGGAAAGTTGAGTCGGGCCTTTCGCAGCACCCTGCGTACTGCCGACTGCTGGACCTTCAGCGGAATTTCGTCGCCTTCTCTGTACGAATACCCGCGCATCCATGTGACCGGGTTGATTACGAACGGCAGGCGGGTGATGCGGCCGAACCACAGCTGGGCAATCCCGCCCGGTTTCAAGACCCGCTCTGCCTCGAGAATTTCTGCGTCAAAACGTTTGCGTGAATTGAAATTCGTCAGACCGTGAAACGCGTACACGAAGTCGACCGAGCCCGATTCCACCGGCAGCCGCAGCCCCTCCCTCGCGATCAGTTCAACATTCTCGGCCCGGCCAGGACGGGACAATGCGGAATCGATCATTTCCGGTGAGTCGACACCGATCACACGTCCGAACAGGCTCGCCGCCGCCTCGAGCCTTCGCCCGTCGCCGCAGCCAAGTTCAAGTGCAATCGCGCCGCCCGGTTCTGGCAACAACCGGCGAACGGTGGGTGTCACAAACCGCAGAGAAAACTCCCACAGCTCATTTTTATTCGCTGAATGCCGGGTCATGGGTGTGAGTCTTGAGCTATCGCCGTGGTAGTCCTCCGGGGATGTCCGGTCATTCATTGAACGCTGTAGCCACCGTCGATCGGGATCGAAACGCCGGTCACAAACCGCGAAGCGTCAGACGCAAGAAATACGGCGGTGCCAGCAAGGTCGTCCGGCTGCCCCCATCGGCCCGCCGGGGTCCGGCCTTCGATCGCGGCGTAACGTTCGGGGAACAGCCGACCGAACTCGTCGGTCATCTCGGTAACGATCCACCCCGGCAGGATAGCGTTTACCTGCACGTTGTACTTCGCCCACGCAATCGCGCAGCTCTTGGTGTACTGGATTACCCCGCCCTTGCTCGCCGCATACGCCGATGCATAGGGGGAACCGAAGATCGACATCATCGACCCGATGTTGATGAACTTGCCGCCGTCCCTGGTCTTCATCAACGGGAATGCCAGCGAAGTCACGTTGTGCATGCCGGTCAGGTTAGTGTCGATAACGAACCGCCAGTCCTCATCGGAAAGCAGGTGCGGTTCCTCGGCCCGGCGGTTCGTCCCGGCGTTGTTAACGACAATGTCGACCCCGCCAAATTTCTCGACAGTGGCATCGAGCGCGTCCTGCACTGAACCACGGTCGGTCACATCGCACTGGACTGCCAGGACGCGGTCTGCCGCTCCCATCTCGGCGATCTCAGCGACGGCCGACTCCAGCTTCGAGGCGGTTCGGGCCGCGAGCACAACTGACGCTCCGTGCTCAATAAACCCCTTCGCGATTCCCAGCCCTATCCCGCCGTTGCCGCCGGTTACGAACGCGACTTTGTCATCCAAACTGAACATTTTTTTCTCCTGTAAGCCAGACGCCCCTGGAACGCATCGCCGAGATCGCACAGTAATCCGTGCCCTCGCACGCCCGGCGTCAGATGAAACTCTGGCGGGATTATCTCAGAGAGGTCGGGCACTTGCCGACCCGCTGGGGTTGGCGACCGATTAGAATTCCGTTTGGTACCGGCCCTGAATTCGATTTCGTGTCTCGAACCCGCTCGACCCACCGTTCCATAAACACCGACCACTGCCTTATAAAAAACATGAATGTCCTCCCGAATCCTCTTGGTATGCCCGAAGCGCTCGACGGCGTGCGAGTTCTCGACTGTTCGCAGATTCTTGCGGGGCCGTTTTGCAGCATGCTGCTTGCCGACATGGGTGCCGACGTAATCAAGGTTGAAAAACCAGACGGCGGGGACGACACCCGACGCATGGGCCCTCCGTTTATTGGTGACGAATCGGTCGCCTTCCTGGCCATGAACCGTAATAAGCGGAGCGTTGTGCTGAACTTCAAGGACCCCGCCGGTGTCGAGGCGCTTAAACGACTGGCAAAAGATTCCGATATCGTGATCGAAAACTATCGTACCGGGACTATGGAACGTCTCGGTCTGGGTTACGAAGACCTGAAGAAAGTTAACCCCGAAATAATTTACTGTTCGATCTCTGGCTTCGGCAGGACTGGCCCCTACGCAAACCGCGCCGGCTTCGACCTTGTTGCGCAGGGCATGAGCGGTTTGATGAGTTTTACGGGGGTTCCCGATTCGCCGCCGGTAAAAATAGGCGTGCCGATCGCCGATATGAACGCCGGGATGTTCGCCACTTACGGCATCCTCACCGCTTACATCCACAAGCTCCGCAAGGGCGAGGGTCAGTACCTCGAGGTTTCGCTGCTCGAAGCGGCGATCGCCTACACAGTCTGGGAATCGGGCAGCTACTTCGCAACCGGCGATGTGCCAGGTCCGCTTGGATCTTCCCACCGGCTATCCGCCCCTTACCAGGCTCTGCGAACGAAAGACGGTCATATCAACATCGGTGCGCCGAACCAGTCGAACTACGAACGTTTTTGCCGTGCGCTCGGTCGGGCCGACCTGATCGAGCGGGACGAGTTCAAGGACAACGCGAACAGGCTGGTAAACCGGGAAGCCCTCGAAATCGAACTCGAAAAGACGCTCATCGCCAGGACTTCTGAACAATGGCTTGAGGTGATGGACGAGGCCGGAGTGCCTGCCGGACCCATTTTGAACATGTCGGAGGTATGGGGCGACGAACAGGTGCAGGCACGCGATCTCGACGTGCCGCTGGAGCACCCGACTGCGGGCACGGTGCGAAATATCGGCCTTGCCGCGAAGTTGTACGGCACTCCCGGGAGAATCACCGAACCTGCACCTGTTTTCGCCCAACACACACGTGAAGTCCTGATTGAGGCGGGCTACACTGCCGACGAAATTGATGCCATGGTCGCCTCGGGCGCGGTTGTACTTGGCGGTTAATTCGACCAGTGGGGACGCTTGCTGTTTGGAGACAGCACAACATATGCGACAAGTCCCGAGTGCGCGCGTGACCATGAAAATCCGCATCGTGTTGCCGGTTCTACTGTTCGCTTTGGCCGCAGTTGCGTGCAGCGGATCTTCGGACACTCCAGTCGCACCGAC
>Ga0066376_10001012_pt1 | contig 27189 bp, 23 predicted proteins | sample Knorr_S15_td_Bot_FD_77009 | JGI IMG/M metagenome (GOLD analysis project Ga0066376, IMG submission 77009) | Marine microbial communities from Southern Atlantic Ocean transect - Knorr_S15_td_Bottom_ad_5009_LV_A | ecosystem: Environmental > Aquatic > Marine > Oceanic | place: Southern Atlantic... | reverse complement strand
TGTCGTCAGCTCGTGCCGTGAGGTGTTGGGTTAAGTCCCGCAACGAGCGCAACCCTTGTCGCTAGTTACATTCTCTAGCGAGACAGCCTCTCACAAGGAGGAGGAAGGTGGGGATGACGTCAAATCATCATGGCCCTTATGCCCTGGGCTACACACACGCTACAATGGCCGGTACAATGGGCTGCGAAATCGCGAGATGGAGCCAATCCCACCAAAGCCGGCCCCAGTTGGGATTGCAGGCTGAAACCCGCCTGCATGAACGCGGAATCGCTAGTAACCGCAGGTCAGCACACTGCGGTGAATACGTTCCCGGGCCTTGTACACACCGCCCGTCACGTCATGGAAGCCGAGAACGGTTGAAGTCGCTGAGCTAACCCGCAAGGGAGGCAGGCGCCGAGGTCGGGCTTGGTGACTGGGACGAAGTCGTAACAAGGTAGCTGTACCGGAAGGTGCGGCTGGATCACCTCCTTTAAAGGAGACCTTAGCTAGATCTGTTACCCCCGATTACTCGGGGCGGAGGTCCGGCTACACTCCTAGGTCGACCGGCAGGTGTTCCGATCCAAGAGCTAGTTGGTTTGAGCTTTGCTCCCCGGCTCGAAGGTTGGTTCCCTAAGAAAGCCCGCCGGGCCCCGATAATATCGGGGACCTATAATATCTCATATGAACCAATTTACTTCTTTCCGCTACTCAGCCGTTAAGGCGCCTATTACAACTGCAAAAAGTTGGCAACAAAAAGAGCCCCGATTAAGTCGGGGCTTTTTTGTTGGGGAAGCGCTTTGAGTTTGCGGCATCTTCAAGATGTCGTTAAGGTGAATATGTGATTCCTCACCTTACAAACTGATGTGCACCGGCCCATCTTGTGTCACGCGAGCTTCGGATATAAAACGCACCAGCAAGCCAACGAAGCTTTCCGGCACCTCCACGTTGGGTGAGTGGCCGATGCCGTGGTAGATGTGCAGTGACCGATTTTCTTTCGGCAAGGCCAGGTAGTCGGCCAGGATGTTATGCACTCCGACCGTGTCGTCAAGGTCGCCTCCAACCACCATGGTCGGCACCGTGATCTCCCCCAATCTTCCCCTTATCTCCAGACGTGACATGGACGGACGGCCTGCCAACGCACGTTCGATGGGGTTGCGGCCAATGTCTTCCAAAACGAAGGTTTTGAAATCCTCGGTGATATGGGGCGCTTGGAATCCCATATCCCCTACGGGCGCTGCGCCGGTACGAAATTGCTCTCTGATGGGCTCATCCCATCCAGCGGGCAGTTCGCGCCCCTTCAATGGCGCGGAGTTAAGCATCACCAACGACTTCAGCCGGTCTTGATGGGCCAAGGCATATTGCGCAACCGTTGCGCCGCCCATGGAGTGCCCAACTAGGTTGAATCCGCTCAACCCCAGAGCCTCAGTGGCATTGTGCAGGTCTTGGGCGAAAGTCTCTACGGTGTAGGCATCCTCTCCAAAGGGTCCGTCGGCGGAAGCCCGTGCCGATTCGCCTGCGCCCCGGTTGCTCAACGCAATCACGTTGAACTGGTCCGGGTCCATCAAATCCACGACCAGGCGCCAAATCCTGGCTGATGAAACGTACCCGTGGACCAGCACCACGTTCTCAGCTCCGTGGCCGTGTTGGTAATACTGGAGCCTAACGTCACCCGCTTGGACGATATTTGATTCCATTAAATCCTCCGCCTAATTAGCATTGTTCTGCTACGTTGGGTTATCCTATCACGGGAATTGAGAATTCATGAATGTTGCTAATTTCGTGTGGCAGAGGTCGGTATGGCCAACCTTCTAGACGGCATAAAAGTAATCGATTGGACCCAAGCCCATCATGGCTCGGCCACGGGCTACATGCTGGGAGATTTGGGCGCCGATGTTATCAAGGTCGAGGACCCCGAAGGTGACAGCGCCCGTACCTGGCGTAGCATCATGGGCGTATCCTTGGAGCTGCCGGGAGGGCGCAACATACTCTTCGAGGGCGCTAACCGCAACAAACGCTCCATCACCATAAACTTGAAGACGCCCGAAGGGAAGAAGATTTTCAAGCAATTGGTCGCCGGGGCCGATATCCTGATTTCCAACCATCGCCGGACCGTGAGACAAAGCTTGGAGTTGGACTACCAGCATTTGTCACCGGATAATCCCAGATTGATTTACGGGGTGGCCAGCGGCTACGGAGAAAAAGGCCCGTCAGCGGATGAACGTTCTTTCGATAATGTGGCCTTCGCTTGGTCCGGAATGATGCAGTTAGTCGGCCAGGAAGGCGACCCTCCTCAATACATGACTCCAGGCGCTGCTGACCAATTAGGAGCGACCATGCTGGTCCAAGCCATAACCGGCGCCCTTTACTGGCGGGAAAAAACCGGAGAAGGTCAGCAGGTAGAGGCTTCCCTTCTTGGGGCTCTCGTCCACCTGAACGCCATGCCCTTCAATATCTACTTGATGAGTGGCCGCATGCCCAAACGGCCCACACGAAACAAGGTGTTTAACCCCTTGGTCTCCTGGTACCCCTGCGCCGACGGCCAATGGATCATGTTTTCAATCAATCGGCCCCAAGAGTCCTGGCACGATTTCTGCGACGTCTTGGGTCTGGGTGACGAAGTGGAATCCAACCCGGATTTCGGCTCCACGCGGAGTCGGGCCGAGCACTGTGAAGCGCTCATCGAAATCATCGACAAGGCAACCGCAACCAAAGGCCGTGATGAATGGCTGGCATTGTGCCGAGCGCGAGGCTTGATTTGTGCTCCGGTTAACGGCGTTAAGGACATCCCGTTGGACCCGCAGATAGCAGCCAACGGCTTCGTGTTCGACTACGACCATGAAGTATTGGGCAAGACCAAGACCATCGGATTTCCTGTGTCCTACGGCAAGCTCAACCCCGAAGTTCGCTCCGGCGCTCCGGAATTGGGCCAGCACACCGAGGAAATCCTGCTGGACGCCGGATACTCCTGGGAAGACATTGAGTCTCTGAGGGACAAGGGCGCCATTTAGCTGTCAGCTTCGACATTTCTCACCGCAGAGGACGCAGAGATTTCCTTTTTCCCATTCACTCTCCGCGCCATCTGCGGTGTCATCGAATGTAAATTACAAAAGAGGTGACTGGTGGCTACTCCCTTCGAGGGGATTACTGTGTTGGAATACGCTGGGTTCGTGGCCGGTCCGTACTGCGGTAGGCTATTGGCCGACCTGGGAGCCGATGTGTTGAAGGTCGAAGCACCCGGAACCGGAGACACGGCCCGGAGCTACGGTCCGTTTCCAGGGGATATACCCCATTCGGAGAAAAGCGGTCTGTTCCTCTACCTGAATCTAAACAAACGAAGCGTCACCTTGGATCCGTCAACAACCACCGGAAAAGAACTTTTCGTCAGACTTGCAGCCAAAGCTGACGTGTTGATTGAAGATTCCCCTCCCGGCAGGATGGCCGAATTGGGCTTGGGATATACGCAACTTCAAGGACTAAACTCCTCGTTGGTTTACGTTTCTGTTACGCCTTATGGCCAAACCGGACCGCAAGTCGGATGGAAAGCCCAGCACTTAAACACATTCCACGCCTCGGGTGAAGGCTATACTCTGCCCGGCGGCGCTACCTATGCCAAGTTTCCCGATCGCCCGCCCGTGGCTGGCGGGGCGAACCTGGGCGAATACGACGCAGGGATAATGGCCGCTTCCGGGACCGTTGCCGCCCTGTTTGCCAGGGAGTTCTATGGGCATGGGCAGCACGTAGACATCTCCAAACAGGAATCAACCTTCGGCCTGAACCGGCTGATGTTCACCCAAGCAGAGTCCGAGGGCCAGGTGGTGGACCGGACCCGTAGTTATGTCTACGGAGGAATCTTCGCCTGTGCTGACGGCTACGCCATGATCTACCCTAGGGAAGACCGTCAATGGAAAGCGCTGGTGGGAATCATGGGTAGGCCGGAGCTTGCCGAAGATAACCGCTTCTTGAACCGGGCTTCCCGCATCGAAAATGCCAACGAAGTAAACGCGATCATCGCCCAGTGGACCGCCAACGTGGGCAAGGATGAGATTTACTCCTTGGTCGCGCCCAGCGGTTGCCCCGTGGGGCTTTATGCCGATTCCCAAGACCTGCGAAATTCACCTCAACTCCAATCCCGGCAATTCTTCCAAGAAGTTGACCATCCCCAGGCCGGGCAACTCACTTATCCGGTTCGACCCTACCGATTTTCCAGGCTGCCGGAAAACGCGCCAAACCCCGCCCCTCTCTTGGGCCAGCACAACCAAGACGTGTTTTGCGGAGATTTAGGATTGACCTCCGGCGAATTGGCTGAACTAAAATCAGAGGGAGTAATCTGATGGCCTCCAATAAGGACCAGCCAAGGTCCGCGCTTTCAGGAGTCAGAGTGCTGGATCTGACCAACCTTTTGGCTGGGCCTTTTCCATCCTTGCTGCTGGCTTTGCTGGGCGCGGAGGTAATAAAGATAGAGAGCCTGGCCCAACTTGATGCTGCTCGGCGTCCTCCTTACGCCTACGACGACCCCGATGCCTCGCCGGTGTTCAATACCATCAACCTGAACAAACTCAGCGTTCAACTGAACCTCAAGCAAAAAGAAGCCATCAGTCTGGTGCACAGCCTGGTAAGCATCAGCGACGCCGTGGTGGAGAACATGCGCCCCGGGGTCATGGACCGATTGGGCTTGGGATACGAGGAACTACGGAGATTCAACCCCACTCTGGTTTTCGCCTCAATCACCGGCGCCGGAGGAAGCGGACCGGAGAGTTCCTACCCAGGCTATGCCCCGGCCTTCAATGCTCTATCCGGTCTCGGTCACCTGACGGGCTACCCCGACGGACCGCCAGCAGAACTGCACGATAGCATCGATTGCCGGGTGGGCGCCACCGCCGCATTTGCCTTATTAAGCGGACTTTTCCACCGTGTCCGCACCGGCGAAGGTCAGTTCATCGACCTCTCTTCACGTGAGTCCATCGCCATGTTTACCGGCGAAGCTCTTATGGAGTTTTCTATGAACCAAGTCCGGAATGGAGCTAGGAATGCGACGTATGCAAATCGCCGTGGCAACCGGTCCCCTGGAATGGCTCCTCACGGATGCTACCCATGCAAAGGCAAAGACGCATGGGTAACCATCGCCGTTGCCGACGACACCGAGTGGCAGGCGTTATGCCGGGCTTCGAGCCACCCAGAATGGGCTTCGGACGATAGATTCGCAGACGTAAGTTTGCGTCTCAAGAACCAGGAATCCTTGGACCTAGCGATACAGGTATGGACCCTGACAAAGACTCCCGATGAGGCGACCAAGCTGTTACAATCAGCCGGGGTCGCGGCGGCGCCTTCCATGACCGGAAATGACCTGGCGGAAAACCCGCATCTGGTTGCCCGGGGAGCTTGGCAACCGGTGGAACATCCGGTTTTGGGCCGTCAAATAGTACAGGGTCCGCCTTGGATACTGAGCGATACTCCCGCCGTAATCCGTTCGCCCAGTCCGTTGCTGGGCCAACACAATGAATACGTGCTCCAAGGTCTGCTTGGAGCGTCAAGCGCCGAGGTCGCCGCGTGGCAGGACAGCGGCGTCGTAGACTAGTTCTAATCGATTGCAATTCATACACAAGGGGGAGATATGAGACTGGAGGGCAAGGTTGCACTGATAACCGGGGCCGCCCGCGGCATGGGCGCGTCCGAAGCCAAGATGTTCGCTAAAGAAGGGGCGAAAGTAGCCATCGCCGACGTGCGGGAGGAAGACGGTCGCAAGCTGGAAGCCGAGATTACCGAGATTGGCGGTGAGGCAATTTTCGTGGCCTTGGACGTTACCCAAGAGGACCAGTGGGAGAGCGCCGTGGCCAAGGTAGTGGCTCAGTTCGGGAAACTGGACATTCTGGTCAACAACGCTGGCATTAGCGGCAGCGGCGAACCGGACTACACCAGCACCGACGCCTGGGACCGGCTGATGAATATCAACGCCAAGGGGGTTTTCCTGGGCATGAAGTATGCCATACCGGAGATGAACAAAGTGGGCGGCGGCTCAATCGTCAACATCTCTTCCATCTCTGGATTTGTCGGCCAAGAATCCGTCCATCCAGGCTACAACGCTTCTAAAGGCGCAGTCCGGCTGCTCACCAAGGCTGGCGCTGTGCAGCATGCCAAAGAAGGCATCCGGGTAAATTCGGTGCACCCCGGCATAATGCCGCCGATGCTAACCTCCTTTCAGCGCGGAAATAGCGCCAGAGAGGCATTGGTCGAGAGCATACCCATGGGCCGGGAGGGCGAGCCCGAGGAGGTAGCCAGCGCCGTACTGTTCCTGGCATCGGACGATGCCTCCTACATCACGGGGACTGAATTGATAGTGGATGGTGGGTTCACCGCTAAATAAATCTCTCATCGTCACCCGGCGTGAAGCGAAGGGGATGGGGGCAGGTGGCGCCTCACCCCAGATGCTTCGCCGCTGCAGATGGCTCAGCATGACATGCGTCATTTAGTGTCACCCTGAGTATAGCGAAGGGTCTGGGGTCCGGGGTCGTCCCCCAAATGCTTACTTACTGCCGACCTTGGTGAAGTTTTTGAGGAGAAATCATGAGACTGGAAGGTAAGGTAGCCATCGTCACCGGCGGCGCAAGGGGAATGGGCGCCGCAGAGGCCAGGCTGCTGGCCCGTGAAGGGGCCAAAGTCACGATTGCGGATGTGCTTGAGGACGAGGGTAAAGCCGTTGAGGCAGAGATTGCCGAAGCTGGCGGAGATGCCCTGTTTATTCGATTGGACGTGACCAGTGAGCAGGACTGGTCCAAGGCCATGGAGCAGACGGTGGCCCGGTTCGGCAAGCTGAACATCCTGGTCAACAATGCGGGCATCAGCAGCCGGGCATTCCCCGACCCGACGGACATTGACGGCTGGGACCGAATCATGGAGATAAACTCCAAAGGTGTTTATCTGGGAACCAGAGCGGCGATACCCGCCATGTTAGAAGCGGGAGGCGGATCGATAGTCAACATATCTTCAATCATGGGGCTAGTTGGTTCCGCTGAAGGCCATCCCGCTTACAATGCCTCAAAGGGCGCGGTGCGAATCTTCACCAAAGCAATGGCGGTCCGTCTCGGCAAAGACAATATCCGGGTGAATTCGGTGCACCCAGGATTCATGCCGCCTATGGCTTCCGGCACGGAATTCAATCCAGACCAGCGAAAAGGTTTCATCGACCAAACTCCCTTGGGCCGGCAGGGTGAAATCGACGAGGTAGCTTACGCTGTGCTCTTCCTCGCCTCTGACGAAGCCTCATTCATAACAGGGTCCGAACTGGCGGTGGACGGTGGATTCACCGCGCATTAGCCCCCTTAGGAGAAGCCATGAAGGTAAGCTATTACCTGACGACACGCGACCTAAAAGGAATTCCCGAGGAGGCCCGCCATGCCGAGGAGTTGGGCTACGACGGCCTGTGCACCGAGGAGACTGCCCACGATCCTTTTTTCCCCTTGCTGTTGGCTGCGACCACTACGTCAAAGATAAGCCTGAACACCAGGGTGGCCATTGCCTTCCCGCGCTCGCCCATGGTGGTTGCCTATGCCGCCACCGACTTGCAGAACTTCTCGGGCGGCAGGTTCAACCTTGGATTAGGCACCCAGGTCAAGGGCCATATTGAACGGCGCTTCTCCACGGAGTGGGGTTCCCCCGGCCCCAGGCTGCGGGAGTACGTTCAATCGCTGCGAGCCATCTGGGACAACTGGCAAGACGGGAAGAAACTGGACTACCACGGCGAGTTTTTCAATTTCTCCTTGATGACGCCTTACTTCAGTCCCGGCGCCAGCCAGTTGGGCACACCGCCGGTTTATGTCAGCGCACTGAATCCCTATAACTGCCGTGTGGCTGGCGAGGTGTGCCAAGGAATCGCCCTCCACCCCATTACCACACCCAAGTATCTGACGGAGGTCATCAAACCAAACCTGGCCAAGGGCGCGGCCATCGCCGGGCGCAATCTCGATGAGATTGCTCTAGCCGGTTCCGGCTTCGTTATTACCGGTCCCGACCAGCAGACCATAGACAGCAGAAAAGAGGGGGTGAAACGCCAGATCGCTTTCTACTTCTCCACTAGGACCTACCTGCCTGTTTTGGAGGTCCACGGATTCCAAGAGGTGGGCCAAAAACTCCACGAGTTGTCCTTGAAAGGAGAGTGGAATCAGATGGCCCGACTAATCAATGACGAAATGCTGGAAACATTCGCCGTAATCGGTCCTCACGATGAGGTTGCCGGCCGCCTTAAAGAACGCTTCGGCGGGTTGATAGACGAGTTGTCAATCAACACCGGTCCTGAGGTGCGTATGGACGAATCGGCGATGCCAAAGATAATCGAACAGTTGCACAACTAAGGCGTAACGGGGTGACTCAAGTGACCAACTGCCGTTTTCTGTGACCCGCCTCGGTTCGTTATGAGCCAGTTCCGTTCGTGGTGAGCCACCTCCGATCCCGGTAAGCCACCTCCGTTCGTAGTAAGCCGCTTCCGTTCGTTATGAGCCAACCTCCGTTCGTGGTAAGCCGCCTCAGTTGGTGGTAAGCCGCCTCCGTTCCTCGTAAGCCACGTCCGTTCCCGGTGAGCCGCCTCCGTTCCCGGTGACCCACCTCCGTTCCTGATGAGCCGCCTCCGTTCCTGGTGAGCTTGTCGAACCATCCCTCCGGAGTAAAAACCCTTCGACACGCTCAGGGCGAACGGATGGGGTTGATTGACGGACGTACGGGGTCGATCTAGGAACAGATGGTGTCGATTTAGGATCGCTTGGAGTTGATATAGGAACAGATGGTGTTGATTTCGGGCATTGATTCCAATCTCTAGGCTGGCCGCTCGACCCACCTACCGGCTTCAACGGCGGTCAAGAAGTCCATGACCGAGCGGTTGAACAGGTCCGGTTCTTCCAAGTTTATTGCGTGGCCGCTCTGGGGAAATACCACCAGCCCGGACCGAGGTATGGTCCGCTTCATGAACACCGCAGGGTCGACGCAGGGCTCGTCTTCATCCCCAATCATTATCAGCGTGGGTACCTGCAGCGCCCGCAGTTTCTCTTCCAGGGCATATACCGTGGGCCGAGCCATAACATATCCTCGGAACGTCAAGGCTGCGCTGACATTGTTGTGAGCCAGGAACAACCGGAGGAATTCCGCATACCCCTGTGGGTCTTTGCGCAGAAGTTGCACTCGGGTGTTGCTGTGGGCGTATTCCGTTCCCGGAACGTCTATACCTTCGGCCAGCAGACGATCGGTAAATATCTTGCTCGACGCCAGAAACTTCTCCCGTCCGCTGCTACCCGAACCCGCCGAGGCTACAATCAACGACCGGGCCATCTCAGGATGAGCAATGCCAAAGTTCAACGTAGCGTTGCCGCCCATGGAAAGACCGCCGATGTGGGCTTGTTCTATGCCAAGGTGCTTCAAGAGCAGGTAAAGGTCGTTGACCACGATGTCTTGGGAGTAGGCCTCGGGCTCTGTTGGAACGTCAGATGGTGCCCAACCGCGAGCCGCATATGTAATCACCTGATAGCGGCGGCTGAAATATCTCACCTGGTTCTGCCAGCTTTCCATGGAGCCGCCAAATTCATGACTCCAGACCAAAGGAAAACCGTGGCCGGTGACTTCGTAGTAAATATCTACGCCATCAGAAGAGAACTTGGGCATTCCTCACCTCAGTTAACAGGATACTGTAACAAAATGCGCTAACAACATGCGGTTGAGACCAATTTCAAAAAATCATTATGTGAATCCTAGACTCTGATAATATGGTCGCCGCCCAATCTAGTCAATCGTTGTCAAAGCTTGATTCCGTGCTGGAAAGGGAATAGTCTGCGCGGAGAAAGTCCAGGTATTAAAGCAAAAAGGAGAGAAAATGTTTACCAAAGTTCATCACGTGACCTACGTCGTAAACAGCATTCAAGAGATGGCCGATTATTTGGAAAAGAACTTCGGCCTTAAGCCTGAGCAGACCGATGAGTTCACTGACCGGGGATTCAAGGCCATTCTTTACAAGATCGGCCCAACCTTGGTTGATTTCTTCGAACCGCTGCGTGACGACACCACAATGGCCAAACAGCTAAGGGAGACTGGCCCGGGAGTCATGCACGTTGCATGGGGTGTAGATGGCATCGACCAAGCGTTCAAGGACCTCCAAGGCAAGGGTAACAAGATGGTCCACGACGCACCCATCACCAGCCCCTACGGCTACAAAACCTTCAACATAGAACTGGAAAGCGCCCACGGGATCTACTTCCAGTTAGCCGAAGGCGAGCACTCCTAGGAAGGAGCTAATACGATTAGTAGACTCGCCCTAAAGAGGGTATTTCGACAGGCTCAGAATGAGCCGCTAAGAACACAACAACCGTTCGTGTTGAGCCTGTCGAAATATAAGTCTCCAATGCTCGCCAAAATCAGCCGACTTTCGAAAATACCTGGTCGGAGAACTGCTCCATACGGCCAAGCACTTCATCCAGGTCTTCCGTCTGCCGCAAGAAGTCCAGAACCAATGAACCCACACCCATATCTTGGTATTGGCGGATGTCCCCCGCAATCTGATGAGCGTCGCCCACAAACGGCAACCGATCGGAGCTGGAGTCGCTGCTTTTCTTCAACTCGAACTGATGAGTGCGATAGATTGTCTCTATCTCCGCGGGGTCGCGGTCGAACATCTTGGCATAGGACGCCAGCCGTTCCAAACCGGCTTTCAGTTGTTCCGGCGTTCCCATGGGGAAGGTAGGATTTGAACCCAAGGGATACCAACCATCCGCCAGTTCCGCTGTGCGACGTAGCGCCGGTCGGCTTTCTCCGCCGACCCAGATGGGCGGATGCGGCTTTTGGACCGGCTTGGGCAAGAAGTCGATGTTATCAAAGCTAACGTATTTTCCGTTGTAGCTGGGATTATCCGCAGTCCAGAGTTCCTTAAAAACCCGGATGTACTCATCGGTCACCGCACCTCGCTCCTCGAACGGAGGAAGACCAAGAGCCTCAAATTCTTCCCGCATCCAGCCCACGCCAACACCCACCACAAGTCTGCCACCGGACAGGACGTCGAGAGTCGCTAGGGCCTTGGCAGCGACTAACGGGTTCCGGTGGGGCACGATAATTACGCTGGTGACCAAGCGTATCTTGCTGGTCTGACCTGCCAAGAAAGAGAGCAGGGTCAGTTGTTCCATGGACTCACCCGAGCCGCTGCCGGGGAACTCACCGGTCTCGGTGTAAGGGTATGGAGATTTGATAGTCCTGGGCACCAGTATGTGATCTCCGGTCAGCAGGGCGTCGAAGCCGAATTCTTCGCCTTTCCTGGCCAGAATTCCCAGTCTTTCCGGGGTGGCCAATGGCCCTCTTCCCGGCAGAGTGAATCCGTATTTCATGGTGATGCCTCCTGAACGATTATTAATGGTCTTGGCTTCAAACACTCAGAGTAACAGCCAGTCCACTGCGGCTTGTGTACGTCCTTGGGTGTCGCGGCCCCAGCACCCGCTAGCACCCGCTCCTGCCCGCCAAGGTAGCCCGGTGCATCTGGACCGCCTCATCGAAGCGGCCCATTCTTTAATAGCAATTAGCCAGACTGCTACGGCTACGCAAGCTATCCGGATGGTCGCCGCCCAGCAGCAAACAACTCTCTTGCTATATGGTCGGTTAAATCCAGGGCATCGGCGTCAAAGATTCGCTCGAAGTAAGATGCCGATGTCAAAAAGCGGCGTCCAAAACCTCCATCACCTGGTCCACGTGGGTAATGGGAATCGGATTCGTGAGGCAGCCGCCGTCGCCTATAATCAGCTGGGCGATTTCCGGGAAATCAGCTCTGGGCACTTCCAGTTCTCGCAGCCGGTGAGGCATGCCCAACTCTAGGATAAACCGGTCCACGGCTTTGGCCGCATCAACAGCCGCGGCCTCATCGCTCAGGCCGTCAGTATCCAATCCTGCAGCCTTGGCCAAGAGAGCCTGTTTAGCTGCTGAAGCTGGACGGTTGTATTCCATCACGTATGGCTGGGTGACGCAGGAAGTGTAGCCGTGGCCCACCGAATACTTGACGCCGATGATGTGGCCCATGGCATGGCTCAGGCCCATGGCGAAGTTGGGTGCGCCCATCATGGAGAGCCAGGCCGCCAGCAAACATTGGAGCCTGGCATCCAGGTCTTTGTCTTGCTCTCTGGAGCGGGGCAGGTACCTAAATAGTTTCTCGGCGGCCGACAATATAGGCGCGTCTATGGCCGGTTGATTGCCAGCGCTGTAGAGGCGCTCGATACAGTGGTCCATGGCCTTTACGCCAGTGGACAGCCAGAGCCAATCGGGAGTCCCCTCGGTCATCTCCGGGTCCAACACAATCAAGTTTGCGAAAAGGTCCGGGTGGCGCACCCGAATCTTATGGCCCGCTTGTTCGTCCAGCACGTTTCCGCCGCCGGTGTTGAACTCCCCGGCCGACAAGGTAGTTGGTATCGACACTTGGTAGAGCAGTTGTTTTCCTGCCAGGTCAGGACGAAGCATACCTTGGGACTCTTCAGCCAAGGAGCGCAATCGGGCTTCTGTGTTGATGCCCTCAGCAATCATCACCGCAATCATCCGCGACGCATCGGACACGGTACTGCCACCAACACCCACCAGAGTGTCCGCTCCCTTTTCAACCGCCATTGCCGCAGCAGCCACCGCTGAGGCCAAAGGCGCCCGTTGCGACAGGCCCGAATAGATACCAACGCATGAATCTCCAAGGGCTTGGGCCACTTGTTTAACGGCACTTGTACTCTCTGCTACCGCCTTTCCGGAGAGGATCAATGCCCGGTGCCCTCCCAGTTGAACGACTTCGTCCTTGAGCGTCGCTACCTTGCCCAGGCCAAAAATAACCCGGGACTGAACAGGAGGATCAAACTCCCCTTGGAGCGAGGGGTTAACCATTGGGGCACCTCGTAGATGTTTGTCCTGGTTAATTGGGGCTTAATCTGCCAGGGGTATGGCTATGCTAATCCTAATCTCGTCGCCCACCACGCGAGTGCTGTGACCTTGGCCGGTCAGGTCTTCGGCCAGCAAGATTGTGGGAGCTCCAAATCGCTTGACGGTGCCGTCGCCTATGCCAACCTCTATCTCTCCGGCGATGGTTATGGAGTACTGGCGGCGCGGCGCACAGTGGAAGTCCAAGAAATAGCCAGGAGGATTGCGTCGAATGGTGAATCCAGTGGCCGCTTCAACGGGCGTCCCTTCGCCGTGGGCGCCCTCGGTGTCCACGAAAGGATTGAAGTCGGGTTCGTATTCTTCCATGTGGGACTGGCCGTCATCTCCGCTGTAAATCCTAACGAAATTCACCATTGTTTCCTCCTCAAATCTGGCTATCAATATTCATCGATTAGCGATATCCGCCACTTAATGTGGTGCCTACATATGCGGTTCTCAGACACGAAGCTAATACTACATGATTTCCAGATAGCGTCAAGAATATTTGGGTGGATCGAGCCGGTTCTCTGCGAAGCTTCGTGGGGACGGCTAGGGAAGGCTCCTGCTCTAGATCGCTTTGATGATTTGATTGCGGAGCCGTTTGATCCAGAATTTTAGTGCCGTGTTGGAGACAACAACGGGTAGGGATAGGACCAATGTGAAGTAAATCCAACGCCGGCTCACCCGCGAGGGGTAGGCCGGGTTTAACCAATTTTCGTTTCCGGCCAGACGGGCCAGGGTCGCCAAGCCAATCAAGATGGGCCAAAGCACAGCCAGACGGAGCCGCGGCGAATGGCGGGGAATCGCCAGTAGATAATCCTCCGCCGACTCGTAATGCTCCATCGCCGTCTTGATCCAAAGTGTCAGGACAGGCCGTGCTTCCTCCCCCCTGTCCTGGTCCAGCAGGTCTTGGGGCGAAAGTCCTAGGGCGGCCAACTCGGTGCGTGGCATATAACAGCGCCCAATCCTCAAGTCTCGCGGCACATCCCGTAGAACATTGGTCAATTGCAGTGCCTTGCCAAATCTTATCCCCGTCTGGGACATGGCTTCCTCGTCCCATCTCTTCAACGAACCGCTGTGGGCCATGGTAATTTCAGTCCAGAATTCGCCTACGCAACCCGCAACCAGGTAGGTGTACCGGTCCAACGCTGCCCCATCTTCCAGCGCCTCCACGTTGCCCGAGTTCTCTGGCGGAAAAGTGGCCAGGTCCATCTCCATGCCCAGGCTCAGGGTGACCAACACCGAGCGCACCATGGCTGCGTCCGGCTCACGGATGGACTCCAACAGGGAGAACGCAGCAGGGAGGGAGGTCAATAGCTCTCTTTCTTTGGGGATGGTTTGCAGGTCGGTCAGTTTCTCTTCTATACGCCATAGCGCATCCAGCTTAGCTGGCCCCTCCACCTGGGAACGGAAAACAAGGATAAACTCTCGCCGCAACTCTGGGGAAATCAGCGAAGTATCGGCGATGGTATCAGCGGCTCGAGCCAACAGATAGGCCAGACCCACAGGCAAACGAAGGCCGGGGGGCAGGACACGGAGCGTCAGATAAAAACTGCGGGACACGCCTTTGAGCAAGCTTCCCAAAAGCTGAGCTTGTTGGTCTCTATCTATTGCCGGCAAGGGCTCTCGAATGCGGTCTTCGTCTGGGCCGCCGGCAAGGGATTCGCAGGTTGTCGGTTCCCCGTCGTTTCCCATGCGTTCCTTGCCCGTTCAGCTTACCTGCACTCCAGAGCCTGCACTCCAGAGTAAGAAGCGGTGTTAGCAGTAGCAAATTCCTTGACTTCGGTGCCAGCCACGGCAGCTTCCACCAACTCATCCACCGGCAGTGCGGCCTCCAGCTTCAATACAGTTTCCAAACGGGCATGGGTCTGGGGATGCTTGGGCACGAACAGACTGCAACAGTCTTGATCCGGCTGGATAGAGACGGAAAATGTTCCCATTTTGCGGGACATTTCCACGATCTCCTCTTTGTTCATGCCGATTAAAGGGCGCAGTATTGGCATATCCGCTGCGGCATCAATCACAGCAATGTTATCCAATGTTTGGGAGCTTACCTGGCCGCAACTCTCGCCGGTGACTATCGCCACCGCACCTTGACGCTGGGCCAATATCTCGGTGATGCGAACCATGAATCGGCGATACAGTATCACCCTGAAGGCTGGCGGTGTGGACACGATGATTTGCTTTTGAATCTCGCTCAGCGGCGCCAAATACAAGCGGGAAGAAAACTGGTGCTGGGTCAGGTGCTCGGTCAATTCCATGGCTTTTTCTATCGAAGAACGATCCACCAGCGGGTAGCTATGGAAGTGGGTAAAACTGGATCGGCAACCCCGTTTCATCAAATGCCAGGCAGCCACCGGTGAGTCGATCCCCCCAGATAACATGGTCATCACGTGGCCGCTAACTCCAACAGGAAGTCCGCCGTGACCCTTCACCTCTTCAAAGTAGAGGAGAATACCGGACGACATCACATCCAGAAAAACCTCGAGCTCAGGGTTTTTCAGGTCTACCCGCGCGCCGCTCAACTCCTGCACGAAAGAACCCAAGTCCCGGTTCATTTCTTCGGACGTGATGGGAAATCGTTTATCGGACCGATTTGCTGAGATGCGAAAGGATTGGAAATTCCGGTCGGCCAGAAGGCCGGGCAACACCTCTTTCAACTTAGCTAGGTCGACAGGTACTTCGAAGGCCTTAAAGAACTTGGCCACGCCGAAACATTCTTTCACTCGTTCCCGCACCTCCGGCCAACTGGATTCGTCCTCCAAGGTGAGGCCCACCAGCATGTGACCCTGCCAAACCCTAGACACACCTGTGCCCAACGTGGCATTGCGCAGGTTGTCAACCAGATGGCGCATGAACCATGGCCGGTTTTTGCCCTTCAGGGCAAGTTCGTGGGTTCTTACGATAACGTGGGATTTCATTTGGACATTAATGCCGGTGGGTATTCTCGCCGGATTCTTGTTGATTTAACAGATAGTCGATTCGGCTGACTAACACCTATCTAGGTGGAAAATGACATCTTACACCAATAGGTGAGTCGTGCGGCCAGATGAGCCGTGCGGTAAATGGAAGAAGCAGTCTATTGCCATATCCTCATTAAGCACGGTGGTCGCTATTAGGGAAGGTCCGTGAATTGCTCTACTTCTTGCTGAGCCAATCCAATAACAGTTGACTGCATAATGAGCCGCCGAGCGCACTGGATTCCAACGCTTTAGGGTTTCCCCACCGCCAATCGGAGTAAACCGTGACGCCCAGATTCGCATCATTGGGTGTTGGCTCCTCAACGGAAATGCCCGGGGAGTGCCTTTCCGGAATGGCCCGCAGCAGAATCATCTCCAAGATGTACCCGGGTCTGTCTTGGGTGCCGAAACCAAACTGGGGACCCAAGTTCAGTTCGACCCCCAGTTTCTGCGTTCCGATCCGTCTCACTGCGTCTTCGAGAGTCTCTCCGGGTTTGATGGAAGCTGCTGGAAGTCCCCACATCCCCGGAAATTCATCATCGTCCTCCGGTCGCAACACCAGCAGGATTTGGTCCAGGTCTCCCCGGTTAGACATCACCAAAGCTACAGAGTGTTTAACCGGCTTTGGGTTCTGAGATTGTATGGTCATGGTGAATAAACATTTTACGCTATCCGAGGCCAATAAAATTGGCGTCGAAGCTGGTGGCAAAATGAGTTTCAGTAGGTTATGGGACTACTACACCGAGTGTCAGCGAGAATGACAGACTTGAATATAAGAATGTTATCCACGATTCCGAGTGGCTTTTCCACGAAATTTGGGCAGTTATTCACTCATCTGAACTAACAAGAATCTGGCACAACTACCGGCTAGAGATACCTACCACTGCTTCCCCTGGCTTTTGGGGTTCCAGGGCGAATATCGCCTCTTTGATGGTCAGCACGTCTTTTCGCAGTTGGCCGTTCTCGTTAACTCCGCTGCTCACCTTCCCGGCGCCGTGAATAATCGTGGCGTGGTCCCTGCCGCCCAACAACCTGCCCACCTGGGTTGGGGAAAGCTCCAATTCGTGTATCAGCAGATACATCACTACCTGGCGAGCGAGGGCGATTCTCTTAGTTCGGCTGCGACCCAGAATGTCACGGGGCGATAATTTATAGTGGTTGGCCGCCTCTTCGATAATCCGGTCGGGGTCTATCGAGTGGCGGTCGGCGTCGGCGTGCAGATCGTCCAGAATCCGTAAGGTGGACTCGGGTGTAATAGGTGAATTCCCAAGCTGGGCAAAAGCTACCAACCGGTTCAGGGTGCCTTCCAGTTCTCTAACGTTCTTTTGCACCCTCTTAGCAACCATCTCTATGATGTTATCCCGAAGAACCACGCCAATCTGCTCTGCTTTGGCGGCCAAAATGGCCATGCGGGTCTCCAGATTCGGCGCCTGTATGTCGGTGGTCAATCCCCACTCAAAACGGGAGCGCAATCTATCCTCCAACAAAGCCAATGACCTGGGTGGCCGGTCTGCGGTAATCACCACCTGGTGGCCCGAGTTGTGAAGGTCGTTGAAGGTGTGGAAGAATCCTTCGTGGGTCTGCTCTTTTCCGCTCAAGAACTGGACGTCATCCATCAATAGGACCTGGACGCTACGATAGCGGTTCCGGAATGCCTCCGTGGTCCGATTCAGGATAGCGGAAATAAACTCGTTGGTGAACTGCTCGGATGTGGCATAAAGCACCGACATTCCTTGCGCGGCACACTGATGCCCGATGGCGTGGAGCAGGTGAGTTTTGCCCAATCCCACCCCAGAATAAATGAACAAGGGGTTGTATTCCTGTCCAGGGGCCTCACACACTGCCCTCGCGGCGCTGAAGGCCATGTGGTTGGAAGACCCCACAACAAAAGAATCAAAGGTGTACTTGGGATTGAGTATAGGTGCCTCAGCCTCCCAGGTGCTGCCTGAATTCTCCAGCCCATCATCGCTTGAACCTCGTCTTGTCCTAAAACCCGACGGCTTGGATCCGTGGGTGATAGCGCCAGCAAGGGAAGGATGATTATCGCCGCTGTCTTTCACGTGGAATTGAACTTCCAGAGACTGTTTGGCTACTTTCTCCACAGTCTTTTGAATGAACTGGTACATCCTCCGCTCCAGCCAAGCCACGGTAAAAGCGGTGGGGACTTCCACCACAAAGATTTGGCCGTCGCAGCTGATGCCCTCCGTCTGCTTCAACCAGGTTTCAAAGGTCGCCCGGGGAAGTTGCACCTGGAGCTCGCCCAACACGGCCCTCCAAACCTCCCTGCTGCTCACCTCGTTCATTTTCCGCACACTCCCACGTCAACTGTGTCCGATATTCCCGGTCTGGCGCTTGTGTTCACATTTCCCAATCTGTTTAAGTATCACCCGCAAAACTGGGAATATGATTCGTTAAGCACTGACCCGGAGATAATGTTATGTAAACTAGATTTCTGGAATAGGTTGCCCGATGAGCCCGGTATGGGCAGTGACTCGAGTCGATTCCTGTTATTCTTGGCTTTTGGGACCGGCCAGCCCAAATAGGTCAGGCTGGCTCAATACAACCCACTAGCCCTCTCACCGGTCCCGGTCCAGCAGAACAAGAGAATCACTACCAACTTGAGCCTCAATCCCCGTTCCTCTGATAGACCCCTCTGACTGACTCCTATACTGGGGCGATGCGCCAACGTATAGGATTCCAACTCCGAGATTCTAATCCCTGCCTAAAAGGACATTGTCAATGCGGAATGTCACGAATATTGCTGGCAATTTTCCCGCTACCTTGGTGCTTCAGCCAACCGAGTCATCAAGCGGGAGGGCACCTAATCGCACGGATGAGCGCCCTATTCGCCCAGATTCCGCCGACCATTTATCGAGTTCATCGACGCAAAACAGCGATTCCTCCAATTACCGTAATCTCCGCTGATTTGCGAGCGTTGCTGGTAGGCATATATAATTGGAGCCGTTCGGTTGACGACCTAATCAATTATTCGCCCGAATCGTCCAGTGGAACCGTCCTGCGTGGTTATCCGGCAGGGTCATACTACCGGTACACAAGAATAAAAAGGCAAAACTCCCAGAGTCAGCATTTGGGGCCGCCTGGGCGCCCCCAATTTTTATTTTCCAACTGGTTCCGGGTTTTATCATCGATTCCACCCGGGGCAAGCAAATCTAATCGGGGGCGAACAATGGCGCAGACCAAACCCAAATCCCGCAGCAATCTAGCAAAAGCGAAGGATGCGGGAAAGGCCTCTTCAGCCCTACCCAGTAGCCTCAATTCAGAAGACCTGATTGATATCTTTACTCGGATGGTGCTGGCAAGGACCACTGACGAACGGATTTGGGCCTTGAACCGCCAGGGCAAAGTGCCCATCGCAGCATCTTCGCAAGGCCACGAGGCAGCCCAACTGGGTAGCCTACTGGCGGCGGAAAAAGACGGCGATTGTTTCCTCTTCCCCTATTACCGAGACCTGGCATTGAAGATGTCGGCGGGGCTAACACCCACAGAGGTGATGCTCTCATTCATGGGCAAGGCGGGAGAACCCTACAGCGCCGCCCGCCAATTCCCCCTACAAGGCGCCGACCTTCCCAACAAGATTATTCAAATATCCAACGTCGTATCCGCTGGCCTCACCCAGGCCACAGGATATGCCCTAGGCTGCAAGATGTTGGGCGAAGGAACTGTATGTCTGGTCTACTTCGGCGACGGAGGCTCCAGCCAAGGTGAAACGCACGAAGCCATGAACTTCGCCAGCATTCATGATGTGCCCATAATATTTATCTGCGAGAACAACCGGTACGCCATTTCCGTGCCTCAGGCCCAACAGATGGCCATAGACGATATATCCTCCCGGTCTGCGGCTTATGGTTTCCCAGGGTTTGTGGTGGACGGTATGGACCTCATACAATGCTACGAGGCTACCCATGAGGCCATCAACCACGCTCGTACCCAAGGACCCGTGCTGCTGGAGATGAGGGTGGAGCGGTTCATGCCTCATACTACCGACGACGATGACCGGCGTTACCGGCCAGCCAACGAGGTCGAAGAAGCGCGTAAATTAGACCCGATAATTACCCTCGCCAATGTCCTGATTGAGCAAGGCGCTCTTGATCAAGAGCAGGTTGATGGTATCAAGGCCCAGGCTCAACAAGCGATAAATGAGGCAACAGATGCCGCCGAAGCGGCGGAGCTTCCCGACGTCTCAACAATCAACGACAATGTTTACGCAACATAAAAGTCAATACTATTTGGTTTATACAGACTGTCTAAGAATTTTTCGCCGCGCCTAGAAAGGAGACCGATTTGGCTGTAATGACCGTAATCGAAGCGGTCCGGGACGCAATCCGCGAAGAGATGCAAAGGGACTCCAGGGTCTTTGTGCTCGGCGAAGACGTAGGTCAGCGGGGCGGCGTATTCCTGGCAACACAAGGCCTTATAGACGAGTTCGGCCCGTCTCGGGTTCTGGACACGCCCTTGGCGGAGTCGTCCATCATGGGCATCGCTCTTGGGGCTGCCATGCGCGGTCTCAGACCAATCCCGGAGGTGGAATTCGCCGACTTCGTTTGGCCCACGGTGAATCAACTGATTGGCGAGGCTGCACGCACCTGCTACGGCACCAACGGCGCAGTCCCCGTGCCATTGGTTGTGCGGATACCCTACGGCGGCGGCATTCGGGGCGGGTTGTTCCATTCCCAAAACGTGGAGACCCATTTCTTCCATACGCCAGGGCTGAAAGTCGTGGCGCCTGCTACCCCATTTGACGCCAAGGGTTTGCTGAAATCGGCCGTCCGGGATAACAACCCGGTGGTATTTCTGGAGCACAAGAAGACCTACCGTTTGGTGAGGGGCGAAGTCCCCGAAGGGGATTACACAATCCCTCTGGGCGTGGCCGACGTGAAACGGCAGGGTACCGACATAACGATAGTCTCCTATGGATTAACCCTTCATTACTGCTTGGAGGCTGCCGAACAGGTTTCCGGAGAGAGTGTCAGCGTAGAAGTTGTAGACCTTCGGACCTTGACCCCCTTGGACACCGAAACCGTGTTGGAATCGGTCAAGAAGACCGGCAAGTTGCTCATCGTTCATGAGGACAACATCACCGGAGGAGTGGGGGCGGAGATTGCTGCATTGGTTGCCGAACAGGCCTTTGAGTACTTGGATGGGCCCATCTCCCGGCTCTGCGGTCCCGACATTCCCACCATGCCCTTTGCCTTGAACCTGGAAGAGGCCTACATGCCGGACACTGAAAAAGTGGTTCAAGCCCTGCGAAAGTTAGCAGCATACTGAATTCTGGCGGTGTTCCCTTGTCCGTAGTAATCGAGCTTCCCCACGTCGGCGAGTCCGTAGTTGAAGGCACCATCGGCAAGTGGTTGAAAAAGCCTGGAGATATGGTCCAGCGCTATGAGCCACTGGTAGAAGTGGTGACCGACAAAGTGACCCTGGAAGTGCCATCTCCGGTGACCGGGTCATTGATTCGGGTGCTGGCTGAAGAGGGCGAAACAATTCCCATGGGTGCGCCTATCGCAGAGATGGAATCCGACGAAGCGCCGCCACCAACTCCTCCGGCGCCCACACCCGAGTTGGTTTCCCTTGGCTCTCAGAGTTCAGAAGCTCCCGTGGGAACCACCGGTTACCTGGTAAAGAACACCGCTCCAGTGGGTCCCACCGGTGGAGGCCCACCTCCGGAAGCAGACACAGAAGTTCCCCCGCAAGTCGCCCCGGCGGTTGATGTAGCAACGGTTGATGTAACAGCAGTAGCGCAGGTTGTAAAAGAAGCAACTCAGGCAGTGGCGGAAGTAACCGCATCGCCCACCGACTCGGGCGTACGCCTTTCCCCTGCCGTCCGCCGCTTGGTCCAAGAAAACGGCATCGACATCGGTCTGGTTCAGGGTACGGGGATGGGCGGCCGTATCACCCGAGACGACGTGCTCAAGTTTATTGAATCGGGTCCAAAAACAGGAGCGCCGGTAATCCCAGCAGCGGCTCCCGCAGGTCCTGCAACCGACGCCGGTCAAGATGAAGAACATATTGCTCTCACGCCGATACGGCGGATGATTGCCGACGCCATGGTTCGTAGCGTCACGGAGATTCCCCACGCTTGGAGTACGGTGGAAGTAGACGTAACCGGCTTGGTGGCTCTGCGTTCTCGCATCCGTGGCGATTTTCAGCAAAGGGAAGGCGTGGAGTTAACCTACCTGCCTTTTGTTATCAAATCCGTCGTAGAGTCTTTGAAAGAACACCGGACTCTCAACGCATCTTGGGGCGGCGATAAGATAATCATCAAAAATCGAATCAACCTTGGCATTGCGGTAGCGGCTCCCGACGGCCTGGTTGTGCCTGTGATTCACGACGCCGACCGCATGAGCATCGCCGGATTGGCCCGGTCACTGAACGACATCGCCCAGCGGGCCAGGCAAAAGAAGCTGACGTTGTTGGATGTTCAGGGCGGAACCTTTACCCTGAATAACACCGGCGCTTTGGGTTCCAGCGTGTCCCAGCCAATCATCAACTACCCCCAAGCGGGAATCATGACCACCGAGGCAATCGTAAAGCGGCCAGTGGTTCGGGACGACGCCATCGCCATCCGCTCCATGATGAACCTGTGCCTTTCTTTCGACCACCGAATAAATGACGGTGCCGAATCCAGCGGGTTCTTGCAGGCCGTTAAGGGCCGATTGGAAGCTATGGGCCCCGACACCGCCATCTACTAAGTTTAGCTTGTGAGGCTAAATTGCCCACACCACCTGTTTGCCAAGCCGCCCACGTGGGCATTCTGGAATACCAGCAGGCCTGGGATCTCCAATTGCGCTTGGCCCAAGAGATTCGTGACGGCCTTAGACCCAATACGTTGTTGATGCTGGAACACCCTCCGGTGTTCACCAAAGGGCGGTTGAGCAAGACCGACCACGTGCTACTTGATCCGGACGCGCTGCAAAACAAGGGCATCGCCATCTTCGACACCGACAGAGGTGGCCAGGTCACGTTCCATGGTCCCGGGCAACTAGTCGCCTACCCGGTGGTAAACCTGAAAGAATGGGGCGGGCCGGTAAAGTACGTCCGAACATTAGAGCGCATCATCATCGACACCCTGGTGGATTTCGATGTGACTGCCAGCTTGGTGGAGGGGTTGACTGGGGTTTGGGTGGGCGATGCCAAGATTGCGGCCATTGGCGTGAAAATCAGCCGGGGCGTGGCCTACCACGGCTTTGCTATAAACGTGAACACAGACCTCAACTATTACGACTACATCGTCCCCTGCGGAATCGAAGACCGACCCGTAACCTCATTGTCAAAGGTCTTGGGAGGCCCGGTGGAGATGGAGCAGGTGAGATATAGCCTGACCTATCACTTCGGCCAAGGCATGGACTTCAAAATGGTTGAGGCAGACTTTGGGCTGGAGTTGGCGGAAGCGCCCATCGCCGTCTCAAAGCCTTAAGTTCTTTAGGAAGGGCTTAGGGAACCTTTTCTTGAAAGAAAGGGTTCCCCAAAAACTCTCCCCACTACAAACTCAACAACCGGGCAGCATTGTCCCCCATGATAGCGGCGACCTCCTCTTCGGAGAAGCTGATTCCCTTTTCCTGAGCCACCTCTGCCGGTTCAACAATGGCTTTAGCCCAGTCCGCCTCCGGCATCAGCAACCTTAGAGCCGGATAGTCGCTGCCCCACATGATGCGTTTGGCGCCTACGGTGTCGATCAATGACCTTAGCGTGGCGTAGAACTCCAAGGGCCTCAATCTTGCCACGGGCTGCCACCCTGAAATGTCCAAAAACACATTGGGGGCCACCGAAGCCACCCCAGCAGCCTCTTGCCACCAAGCGCTCAGTCCGGCGTGGGCCAGGATGATGTTAAGGTCCGGGAAGTCGGCGGCCACATCGTCCACGTATACCGGCTGGCAATGGCGGCTGTACAGGGGCTTGGGCTCAGGACCCGTATGGACCATCACGGGTATACCCAACTCCATGGCCTTCTCGTACATGGGATAGACAATTCTCTCATTGGGGAAGAACCCGGCTGCCGGGTGAATCTTCAGACCCACGGCGCCCAATTCGGTCACGGCACGTTCCAGGAGCTCAACGGCGTTGGGACGGCGAGGGTCGAAGCAGGCGAAGGTAATCATCCTATCCGGGTGCTGACGGGCCACTTCGGCGTGGATAAGGTGCTGGTCCCAGATTTCCATAGTCGATTCTTTAAAGGCTGGAACCAGCCCCCAATCCACCGGCATAATCATAACCTTTTCCACACCGGCATCATCCAAATCGGCGATGAGTCTTTCCCCGGTCAAATCCCAGATATCGGGCAGACGCTGGCGAATCCGCTCCTCGTCGCGTCCGGTGTGCACCGCTGCCAAACGGGTGAACCCGTCCCAAAATGCCTTGCCCGGCACCTCCTCCCCCATCAAATGTGCGTGGATGTCGACCTTCATCTGGTATCTCCAGTGCCCGAACCAGGCTGAACCAATTTCAGAATGACCATAGTGTAAACCCGGACTTGAGGGCCGAGAAGGCCAACATCCGGTCTTTTGACAGCCTATACCCTCATTGCTACAATCCGCTAGCTTGACAGACGCCGCTGTTCATTAATTTCTCGGCAGATTACGGCGGTTTTCGGTTTCAAATCGACTCTATGGGGTACACATATGCCCATCTCAAATAAAGTCCGGGCCTCCGTGGAACAGGGCGGCTGGATACGCCGCATGTTCGAGGCCGGCATTGCGCTCAAGGCCCAATACGGGGACGACAATGTTTTTGACCTGTCATTGGGGAATCCCGTGGTTGAGCCGCCCGAAGAATTCCACCGGGAGTTGCTACGTTTGGCCCAGAATCCCATCAAGGGAATGCACCGGTACATGCCCAACGCAGGCTATTTGGAAACTAGGCAGGCGGTAGCTGAGGGGTTGGCTGCGGAGACCGGATTGGCTGTAACCGCCAAAGACATCATCATGACCTGTGGCGCAGCGGCAGCGATTAACGTGATGCTGAAGACGATCTTGGACCCTGGAGAGGAAGTTATTGTTCTCTCCCCGTACTTCGTCGAATACGGCTACTACGTAGACAACCACGGTGGCGTCGCGGTTGTCGTTCCCACCGACGATGATTTCCTGCCCGACCTTGTAGCGATTGAATCGGCAATCACGTCAAAGACCAGGGCTTTGGTAATAAACTCGCCCAACAATCCCACAGGGGTTGTTTATCCACCGGAATCCCTGGCCGCTCTTGGTGGGTTATTGAACCGGAAACAGGAAGAGTTCGGTAAGGAAATTTTTATCATCAGCGATGAACCTTACCGCCGCATAATATTCGACGGCCTCACTTTTCCTCAGGTACTGCCGCACTACAGGAACTCGGTCGTGGTGACCTCCCATGCTAAGGACTTGGCTCTACCTGGGGAACGCATAGGCTACATAGCCATAAATCCCGATTACCCTGAAAAGGAAGAATTGTCCGACGGTCTGACCTTCTGCAACCGCACCCTGGGGTTCGTGAACGCACCGGCCCTGATGCAGCACTTGGTGCGCTCTCTGCAAGGGGTTAGCGTCGATCCAACCGAGTACCAGCGCAAGAGAGATTATCTGCACGGGCACCTGACGGAGTTGGGCTACTCGGTGAACAAGCCCCAAGGAGCCTTCTACCTGTTCCCCAAGTCGCCGGTGGAAGATGATGTGGCTTTCGTGGACGCATTGCAGGAGTGGAACGTTCTGACCGTGCCTGGCCGCGGTTTCGGATCGCCGGGCTACTTCCGGATTTCCTACTGTGTGGAAGACTCGGTACTGGAAGGTGCAATAAACGGCTTCGCCAAGGCGGCGGAGAAGTTTGGACTGTAACTACGGGATTGTTCTATGGCTCAAGCTACGGCTTAAGCCGGAATCACGCCTGTTGGCGCGTCAGCAACCTCAGCGGGGGTTTGGGTGTCGGGATTATCAGGTAGGAAACCGCAGCAAACCCATACACTGCTGCCAAGGGAATCAGTGCCCATTTGTAGCTTCCTGTCTGGTCCACAATCACACCCATCCAAACCGGCGTACTCATGGACATAAACTGGTCGGGTAAGTGCTGCCAACCTCGTAAAGTGGCGTAATTGCGCCGCCCAAAGAAATCACCCATTATCGCCCAAGCCAGGGGGTTTGCCGTCTCAGAAAAGGCCAGCAAGACCACAAACAAAACAGCCTGCCAGATATTCCCCGTCCGGTCCAGCAGAATCAATAACGACAGCGCCCCGCCAATCATCGCTGCTGCGCTAAGCTTGGGCTTGGACCATTTGTCGCCAAGCCACCCCATCACCGGGTTCATGAGCAGAGCGCTGAAGGACATCAAACCAACAAACAAGGCGGCGATGGGCTGGCTGTCTCCCTCGGAACGTCCGGAACCCATCAGGAACCAGACGATGACCGGCGCTAGCAAGAATGACATCCCCGAGTGAACCACGTTCCGCAGTCCCACGGCCCAAACCAGCAGCCAGTAGGACGGCGTCTTCATTGCTTCTTTGACTGTGAAGTCGGGTTCCCCACTGAAAATTCTCACTGGCCGGGAAACATTGGCCTGAGAGGTTTCAGATTCCTGGTTTTCTGCAATGCTGGGAATCACCTTATCGGCTTCGGGGACCGGGTCTCCATCGGGGCGTAATCCCATACTCTCCGGTGAGCGGCGCACCAGCATAGATAGAGGGATGACGACGGCGAGTATCACCACGCCGGATATCGTTGCAGACACCCGCCATCCGGCCGTGAACACCAACACACCCACCAACGGAGCGATGACTGCGCCCCCCAATGCGCTTCCGGTGCCCGCAACGGACATTGCCAGACCCCGGCGGCGCCGGAACCACTGGTTGACGGCGGGCATGGTGGCATTGTTATAGCCTGCCCGGAACCCCAGGGAGAGCAATCCTACGTACACAAAAATAAAATAAAAGTAACTGTGGGTAAAGGACAGGAGGATGAACCCCAAGCCAGATGTGACACCGCCCAAGATCAAGATCCAACGCGGACCGAAACGATCGGTCATCCAACCCAACAGAGGACCCTGAAGGCCGCCCTCCATGCGGCCCAACATCTCAACGAAAGAGATTGCCGCGATCCCTCTGCCTAATTCACTGCTCAGTGGGAGCACGTAGAGGGTGAACCCGCGGTTGAAGGTGCCGTGCTTGAGGGCATCGACACACACGCCGATGGCGACAACCCACCAACCATAGAAAACATTTACGGGCCGCCACCAAGACTTTTTTGGTTTTGATTCAATCAATACTGTTAATAATTCTCGGAGAATAGAATGGGGTATTAGCCGGAAACAAAGAGCCGGTCCGATGCCCAAACACCGAACCGGCTTTTCCAAGACTCAATCGCCGTACTCA
>Ga0066376_10001011_pt1 | contig 27204 bp, 21 predicted proteins | sample Knorr_S15_td_Bot_FD_77009 | JGI IMG/M metagenome (GOLD analysis project Ga0066376, IMG submission 77009) | Marine microbial communities from Southern Atlantic Ocean transect - Knorr_S15_td_Bottom_ad_5009_LV_A | ecosystem: Environmental > Aquatic > Marine > Oceanic | place: Southern Atlantic... | reverse complement strand
CGACCGGGCTCTCCAGGAGACGGCTGCCCTACAGTTCCAACTGGCGGAACAGCTGGTGCGGACGCCGGGGGCCACGATGCCTCCCGCGCCCCCACTCGCCCCCGCGCCCGTCGCGATGCCCGCTCGGCCCTCCGCTCCACCGCCCTTCCTCGACCGCGAGGCGTGTCTGCAGTTCGCCACCGGGTCGATCGGCGCCGTGCTGGGGGACGCATACGCGTTCATCGACGAGCACCCGACCCGGGTGCGCCTGCCCGACGAGCCGCTCATGCTCGTGGATCGCATCCTCTCCATCGAGGGCGAGCCGCACTCGATGACCGGCGGACGGGTCGTCACAGAGCACGATGTGGGCGCCCGCCCCTGGTACCTGAGCGGCGGCGCGATCCCGACGTGCATCGCCGTGGAGGCGGGCCAGGCCGACCTGTTCCTGTCGGGCTGGCTGGGAATCGACGGTCACACGCGCGGCCACGCCGTGTATCGCTTGCTGGACGCGGTGGTGACCTTCCACGACCGCCTTCCAGAGGCGGGCAAGGTCATCCGCTACGACATCGGCATCGAGCGTTTCTTCCGTCAGGGAGACACCTGGCTCTTCTACTTCTCGTTCGAGGCGACGGTGGACGGACGGCCGCTACTCTCCATGCGCAAAGGATGTGCGGGTTTCTTCACCATCGAGGCGCTCGACGCGGGCCAGGGCATCGTGCGCACGAAGATCGACCAACAGCCGCGACCGGGCGTCCGCCCCGCGGACTGGAAACAGCTCGTGCCCATGCGCTCGGGCGAGGCATACGACGACGGGCAGATCGCTGCGCTGCGGCGAGGCGACCTCGTGGCGTGCTTCGGGTCCGCCTTCTCCGGGCTCTCCAGCGTGCTGACGGGTGGGCCCGAGACACTGCCGGGTGGGCTCATGGAGTTGGTGCACCGCGTCACCCATGTCGATCCCGAGGGAGGCCGCTTCGCTTTGGGCATGATCCGCGCGGAAGCGGATATCCACCCGGACGACTGGTTCCTGACCTGCCACTTCAGTGACGACATGGTCATGCCGGGCACGCTCATGTACGAGTGCTGCCTGCACACCCTGCGCGTCTACCTACTGCGCATGGGTTGGGTGGGCGCGGCGGGCGAGGTCCGGTACGAGCCCGTGCCCGGGGTGAAGAGCCGTCTCAAGTGCCGGGGCCAGGTCACTCAGACCACGCAGCGAGTCACGTACGAGATCGAGATCAAGGAGCTCGGCTACGGACCCGAGCCCTACGCGATCGTAGACGCGCTCATGTACGCCGACGGCAAAGCCGTCGTAGAGATCGCGGACATGTCGGTGCGCCTCTCAGGCCTCGCGCGCGAGGACGTGGAGGCGCTCTGGCACCCTCGTGAAGAGACAGTCCTCTACGATCAGGCGTCCATCCTGGCCTTCGCGACCGGCAAGCCGTCCGCCGCATTCGGTGAGCGCTATCTCCCGTTCGACGGCGACCGCGCCATCGCGCGTCTTCCAGGTCCGCCGTACGCGTTCATGGACCGCGTCGTAGAGACGGTGGGACCGCCATGGGTGCTCCAGGCGGACTCCGCGGCGACCGCAGAGTACGACGTGCCGAGCGACGCTTGGTACTTCGAAGCCAATCGACAGGCGGATATGCCGTTCGCCGTGCTGCTCGAAGTCGCCCTGCAACCGTGTGGATGGCTAGCCGCGTATTGCGGTTCTGCTCTGACCAGCGATACGGACCTTCGTTTCCGGAACCTGGGGGGCCGCGCGCTGCAGTTGCGTCCCGTGCGTCCGGACTCGGGTACGCTGACCACCGAGGTGCGGCTGACCGATGTCTCGCACTCGGGAGGGATGATCATCGAGCGCTTCGACATGCGTATGACGGACGATCAGGGTGTGGTCTTCGAGGGCGACACGTATTTCGGATTCTTCAGCGCGGAGGCCCTGGCCGATCAGATCGGCATCCGCGACGCAGAGAAGTACGAGCCCACCGACGACGAGAAGGCTCGTGCCCGAGCCTTCGACTACCCGACGGACGCTCCGCATCCAGACGAAGCCTTCCGCATGGTCGCGAGTATCGACCTGCTGCTGCCGGATGGCGGCCCTCATGGTCTCGGCTTCGTGCGCGGTAGTATCCCTGTGGATTCGAGCGCGTGGTTTTTCGCGGCGCACTTCATGGACGATCCCGTATGGCCGGGCTCCCTGGGGTGCGAGTCGTTCCTTCAGTTGCTCAAGGCCTATGGCGCTGACCGTTGGAACGTCGGCCCCGATACCGCATGGCTGACCAACGGGCTGGGCTCGAAGTACCACTGGACCTACCGCGGGCAGGTGCTTCCCACCGATCAGCGGGTCGAGGTCGAGGCGGTCATCAGCGAGGTGGACGACGAGGCCCGCCGCGTCGTCGCCTCGGGGTACCTCACGGTCGACGGCCGCACGATTTATCACTTGGGGGACTTCAGCCTCGCGATCGTGCAGCCAAGCGAATGAAGTACAGCAACGTGTACCTCGAGGCGATCAGCTACGAGCTCGGACCGGTAGTTGTGACGTCGGAGGAGATCGAGGAACGCCTCGAGCCCCTTTACGCCCAGCTCCATGTCCCACCCGGATCCCTCGAAGCGCTCACGGGCATCAACGAGCGCCGCTTCTGGGAGCCGAGCCATTCCCTGTCTGGACATGCGGCATGTGCTGCCAAGAAGGCGCTCGCCAAGTCCGGTGTCCCGGCCAGCGCACTCGAGACCGTCGTATACGCCGGTGTCTGTCGCGAGAGCTTCGAACCCGCGACCGCGTGCGCTGTGGCCGCGGAGCTCGGCGTGGAGGGCGTGGCGTCCGTATACGACGTCAGCAACGCCTGCCTCGGCGTGCTGAACGGTATCCAGGAGATCGCCAACCAGATCGAACTCGGCCAGATTCGGGCAGGCATCGTCGTCTCCGCGGAAACGGCGAGGGAGATCGTCGACGTGACGATCCGCCGCATGCTGCGCGAGGCCACCATGGAGTCCTATACCGGCGGCTTCGCGACCCTCACGGGGGGCTCCGGCGCGGTCGCGGTGCTCGTCAGCGACGGGTCGTTCGGTAACTCGACCTCGCATCGTGTTCTGGGAGGGGCCCAGCGCGCCGCGCCGCAGCACCACAATCTGTGCCGATGGGGCCTGACGGACGCATCCACGCTGCACCCCACCGTGCCCGTACCCCAGGCGATGTACACCGATGCCGCCTCGGTTCTCAAGTACGGCATACCCTTGGGCAAGCAGACCTGGCAAGACTTTCTGGACCAGATGGGGTGGGGCGCCGAAGACGTGGATCGCGTGATCTGCCACCAGGTGGGTGCGGCTCACCGGGACAAGATTCTGCGCTCCATCGGGGTCGCGCCCGAGAAGGACTTCTCGACCTTCCCGTACCTGGGCAACATCGGCACCGTGTCGTTGCCCATCACCGCGGCCTTGGCGGACGAACGCGGAGCACTCGAACCGGGTGACCGGGTCGCATTCCTGGGAATCGGGAGTGGTCTGAATTGCATGATGCTCGGAGTGGAGTGGTAAGCGTGACGACCCCCTTCGAGGATTACCCCTTCGAGGGACACTTCCTCGATCTCGACGGCGTCCGCATGCACTACCTGGACGAGGGCACCGGTTCGCCCGTGGTCATGGTGCATGGGAACCCCACGTGGTCGTACTACTACCGCCATTTGGTCCTCAGGCTGCGCCGCAGCCACCGGGTGATCGTACCCGACCACGTAGGCTGCGGACTCTCGGACAAGCCGGGAGAGGACGCTTATTCCTACCGACTCGAGCGCCGCCTGGCAGACCTCGAACTCCTGCTCGAGACCGTGGCGCTGGACGGAAAGATCACGCTCGTCGTACACGACTGGGGAGGCCTGATCGGCATGGCCTGGGCCGCGAGGCACCCCGAGCGGATCGAGCGGCTGGTGATCCTCAACACGGCGGCGTTCCACTTGCCCGCGGGCAAACGGGTGCCGCTTTCCTTGCGGCTGTCGCGGTCGGTACTGGGCGCATTCCTGGTGCGCGGGCTCAACCTGTTCAGTCGCGGCGCACTCCGGTATTGCGCCACGAAGCGGCGTCTCACGGAAGGCGAGCAGAATGCATACCTCGCTCCCTACGACTCGTGGCACCACCGGCTCGCGGTGCACCGTTTCATCCAGGACATCCCGCTTCGGCCCACCGACCCCGGGTACGACATCGTGAGCGAGGCCCAGGCGGGGCTCGAACACTTCCGGCAGACACCGACGCTGCTGCTCTGGGGCATCCGCGACTTCGTATTCGACGCGGACTACCTCGAGGAATGGCGGCGTCGAATGCCACACGCCGAGACCCATCGGTACGAGCAGTCGGGCCACTACGTGCTGGAGGACGCCCGAGACGAGATTCTCGCGCGCGTCGAGGCATTCGTATCCGAGGCGGCAGCGACCGAGTCGGCGCCCGAATCGGCGTGAAGCAGACCACCACCAACATCGCGTCGGCCTTGCCGGAGATGGCGGCGCGTCAGCCCGATACCATGGCCATCGCTTGGCCGGACGGGCGGGGCGGATTCTCCCAGCGCAGCTTCCGCGAGCTCGACGAGGACAGCAGCCGGCTCGCGGCGGCCCTGACGGCCTACGGAATCGGGCGGGGCATGCGCACGGTGGTCATGGTACCACCGAGCCTCGACCTCTTCGCGCTCACGTTCGGCCTTTTCAAGGCGGGCATCGTGCCCGTGATGGTGGACCCCGGCATGGGCCTGAAGAGCCTGAAAGTGTGCCTCGCCGAGGCGGAGCCGGAGGCATTCATCGGAATCGCCAAGGCCCACGCGGCGCGCGTCATGCTCGGATGGGGCCGGGACACCATCCGGCTGCGCGTGACCGCCGGCCCCCGCCTCTTTTGGGGTGGTACGACCCTCGCCAAGCTCCGCTCTGAAAGTGCTCGACTGAGCGCAGCGGACATGGAGCCGGTGGAGACGGGACCGGACGACGTGGCGGCAATCCTCTTCACGAGCGGTTCGACGGGCGTACCCAAGGGCGCCGTCTACACGCACGGCAACTTTCTCGCCCAGGTGGAGCGCCTGAAGGACACGTATGGGATCGAACCGGGTGAGATCGACCTGCCCACCTTCCCTCTCTTCGCACTCTTCGACCCGGCACTCGGCATGAGCGCCGTCATTCCCGAGATGGACCCGACCCGCCCGGCAAACGTCGATCCGGTCAAGATCCTGGACGCCATCCAGAAGTTCGGTGTCACGAACACGTTCGGGTCTCCCGCGCTGCTGCACCGCGTCGGCAGCTACGGTGCCGCCAAGGGCGTGAAGCTGCCCACGCTGCGACGGGTCATCTGCGCGGGCGCTCCCGCGCAGCCCACGATCCTAGAGCGCTTTGCCACCATGCTGCCCGAGGGTACGGAGATCCACACTCCCTACGGCGCCACCGAGGCTCTGCCGGTCAGCTCCATTGGCAGCCGGACGATACTGGCCGAAACCGGCCCCCAGACGGCGCTGGGTCGTGGGGTTTGTGTTGGCGTTCCAGTACGACGCATGCAGGTGCGGGTCATCAAGATCGACGACGGTCCCATCGAGACGTGGTCGGACGATCTGGTCGTGCCCGACGGCGAAGTGGGAGAATTCGCGGTCAAAGGCCCGCTGGTCACCCGCTCGTACTACGGAAGAGACGAAGCCACCGCGCTCGCAAAGATCATGGATCCGACGGACCCCGCCGAGGAATCAGGCTTTTGGCACCGGATGGGGGACGTGGGATACCTCGACGGCCAGGGGCGCCTCTGGTTCTGCGGCCGCAAGGCCCACCGGGTCCAGCTCGAGCAGGAGACCCTATACACAATCCAGTGCGAGGGTGTCTTCAATGCACATGAGGACGTATACCGCACGGCGTTGGTGGGGGTGCAGCAGGGCGGATCCACGCTCCCGGTGCTATGCGTGGAGCTGCACAAGGACCGCACGGTGGACCGACCCAAGATCCAGACCGAACTGCGCGCCCGAGCGGCGGCCAACGAGCTGACCGGCCGCATCGACACCTTCCTCTTCCACAACGACTTCCCCGTAGACATCCGCCACAACGCCAAGATCTTCCGCGAGAAGCTGGCGGCCTGGGCCACTACTCGGCTCCCATGAGGGCTCTGGTCACCGGGGGAGGAGGCTTTCTGGGTCTCGCGATCGTCAAGAAGCTGCGGGCGCGGGGCGACGAAGTGCGCAGCTTTTCGCGAGGGGCCCACCCCGCCCTCGGCGAGCTCGGCGCGGAGAGCGTACGAGGAGACCTGGCCGACGCCGCGGCCGTGCTCGAGGCGGCACGCGCATGCGACATCGTCTTCCACGTCGCCGCGAAGGCCGGTGTGTGGGGCTCGGCTGATTCGTACCATCGCGCCAATGTCGTGGGCACGAGCAACGTTCTGGATGCGTGCAAGGAAGCGGGGATCTCGCGGCTCGTATTCACCAGCACGCCCAGCGTCACCTTCGCCGGCCGCGACCAGATCGCCGTGGACGAGAGCGCGCCGTACGCGCGGTCCTACCTGAGCGATTACCCCCGCACGAAGTCGATCGCCGAGCGCCACGTGCTCGCGAGCAACGGACCCGAACTGGCTACGGTGGCGCTGCGCCCCCACCTCATCTGGGGCCCGGGCGACCCGCATCTCGTGCCGCGCCTGCTCGACCGCGCTCGCTCGGGCAGGCTGCGCCTGCTGGGCGACCGGCCCAACGAGGTGGACTCGGTTTATGTGGACAACGCCGCCGACGCGCACCTGCTCGCCGCCGATCGCCTAACACCCGACTCGGCGATCGCAGGCAAGGCGTATTTCATCAGCCAGGGCGAGCCCTTACCGCTGGCCGACCTGATCAACCGCATTCTGGCGGCGGGAGGCCTACCGCCCGTGCAGCGGCGCATTCCGTCGGGAGCCGCCTACGCCCTGGGTGCCATTCTGGAAGCAGTCTACGGGCTCCTGGGCATCGAAAACGAGCCACCCATGACCCGCTTCGTGGCGCGACAGCTCTCCACGGCACACTGGTTCGACATTTCGGCGGCCCGGCGCGACCTGGGCTATTCCCCGGCGATCAGCTTGGACGAAGGCATGGAGCGGCTCGCGAAGTCGCTGCGCTAGCCCCTACGCGTCGGCCTTGGTCGACCGATCACGGAACAGATACCGGCTCGTTCTGGCCGGCGGCACCCTCGGTGGCCATGGCTTCGCCGCGCGCCCCGAGCTTGAGTGCGGCAATCGCCCAGACGGCAGCCACGGGGGCCGCGATCAGCGCGATGACGCCGAGTGAAAGGCCCACCCAGGCGAGGCCCGCGTAAACCCAGCCGCTGACGAGATCACCACCGCGATACACTCCGGCGTCGATGAAGGACTTGGATTTGTATTTTTCCTCGCGCGACAGGACGGTGAAGAGCACTTCGCGCGCCGGTTTGGTGATGCCGTATCGGCCGACGCGGTACACCACTTGAACGACCACGAGTGTCGCCAACGTCGGGTAGAGGCCCAGGGCGACGAATCCCACCGCTACCGCCACCGGGACCATTGCCAGAGCCACACCCACGTTCAGCCAGCGGATGATCCGGGCCGTCAGATAGACCTGGAAGAGAATCGTGAACGAGTTCACCGTGAGGTCGATCTTGGCCAGGAAGGCGGTGCGTTCGCCGCGGTCGGTGATCGCCTCGTATACGAGGTCCGACTGCGCGAAATAGAGGATGGTCGACGCGAACGTCATCAGGGCGATGAATCCCGCGATGCCAGCCAGATATGGTGAAGCGAAGACCGCTTTCATCCCCGATATCGCGTCTCCAGCGAGCGGACGTTCGGACTCACCGACACCGGCGATGGCACCCGTGCTGAATCTTCGGTGCAGCGCGCCAGCAAACCAGGAGGCGGCCTCGAGCGGCAGGCACGCAATGAGGAGCAGGTAGAAGACTGGAACCTGTTCCGCCAGCCAGATGGTCAAGCCAGAGCCGACGACGCCCCCGACGGAAGCGCCTACCGTTATGAACGCGAACAGCCTCTTTCCCTGCTCGTTCGTGAAACAGTCCGCCACCAGTCCCCAGAAGACCGTCACCACAAACAGCGCAAAAACGCTCGCCCATACGTAGAAGACTCGGTCGATCCACGGTCGGGCGGCCTCGGGCAGGAAGACCAGGCTCGCCCAGAACCCGATCAAGCACGCGATGAAGAAGCGGTTCACGAGCGGCACGAAAACGCCGCGCGAAAACCGGGACGCGATCCACGAATAGGCGGGGACCGCGACGAGCACCATCACGAAGAATACGGCGGTCCAGAGGATCTGAAGGTTCCCCCGGTCCTCCGCGGAAATCTCGTCCCGCACGGCTCGGAGAATGTAGGAACCCACCATGATCAGGAACCCGTAGGCCGCCGCCCAAAGCATTCCCCTAAGTTCGTCGTCGTCCTTAAAGTCGACGAACCAGCCGATCACGACCTTGGGCACGTATTCCTCCACCGGGCGGGGCGGGATTCTTCCTCTCTTGGCACCGCAATAGAGCCGTCCGCTGGTCGAGGGCAAGGGCAACGGCCCCCAAAAGCCTTGCAAATAGGCACCGCCAGCCGACGCTTTGCAGCGCCTTCCCGTTCCACGAGCCCCGCAGAATGAAGCGGTTCCCCGTCATCGCCGCGCTATGCGCTTCCCTGGTCGTCGGGATCGTTGCGTCCTGCGTCGATGGTGACTCCCCGACGGGCGTGGTCGACGGCAAGCTCGTGCGCATGTCACTCGTGCCGTCCTACTCTGTGGCCGGATTCCTCGAGGGGAGCGCCTCAGCGCCCGCGAATATCACTCGCATCCGGGTCAGCATGGTGCTCACCGCGACCGACTCGGTGCTGCAGCAGTTCGTGCAAGAGGTCGATCCCACCGCAGACCAGTGGACATTGACCCTGGCCGCGACACCGCCCGAGGGCGGTGGTGCGGTCCACTTCTGATCGAGCTCGTGAGCGTGCTCGGCGCGGTCGAGACCGTGGAGTGGAGTGGCAAGACGGAATCCATGACGATCGCGGTGGGGGGCGCGCCGGCGGTGCAACGCGTTCCGGTGCACAGGGGCCCGCCGTCCAACCTCTCGGTATCGAGCCTCGATCTCGACGTCCAGGTACTCTCGATCCTGGAAGGCGACTCGGTCCTGGTGACCCCCACCGTGGTAACGGCGGCCGCGGACACGCCCACGATCTTTGGATCGAGCTCCGACACTACGGTGGCCAAAATCGACAGCACAGGAGTCGAGCGCGCGCTCGGCCCCGGCGGCGCCCAGGTCGTCGCGGAGGCCGGTCCGCTCGCCGACACGGTGGCGGTAACGGTGTTTCGTGTGCCGAGCCGCCTGGTGCTGGTGCCCGACTCGATCTCCGTGGACAGCATTCCCTCGGTGGCGCCCGCCGGCTCCAGAAGCGGTAAAACCAGCCGACTGTTTCCTTAGCATGCCCCAGCTTCTTGGACCTCAGACGGCTCAAGGTCTAACATAGGATGTGGTACCGCACTGAGGGGCACGTCGGGCATCCGCACCGGCCAAGTCGTCGTCTACCGATCGACTCAATCGCTCTCTCAGTTCGTGGCCAGCGCGCGCGGCGATCCGACAGGAGCCCGGGTCCTAATCTTCTTGCCCTGATCGACGGGACTCGCGCATGTTGAGCGGACCGGAAGCGTCCCCACCACGTCCTCAGCAGCGGAGCATCAAATGAGCAGACGGCACTTCTCGGGCGTACTGCTGCTGGCCGTCGGTCTGCTGCTCTCATCGTGCGGCGGCGGGGGCTCGTCGATGGGCTCCGCGACGGAAAGCGGTGTCGCCCCCCCGTCCGGAGACGGTCCGTACGAAGTCATGACGTACACCGACTTCCCGGACGTGCCGGAGTTCGGCGACGCCACTATCTACTATCCCGCGAATACGAGCGCACCGGTCGGCGGAGTGGCGATCGCGCCGGGCTTCACCGAGCGTCAGAGCCACGTGGAGTGGTGGGGACATCGTCTGGCCTCCCACGGCTACGCGGTCCTGGTGCTGGACACCAACGATACGCGGGACCGACCCAACTTGCGGGCGGACGCCTTGATCGCAGCGGTGACGACGCTACGCGCCGAGGGCAACCGCGGCGGAAGCCCTCTGGCCGGCCGGATCGACCCCGACAAGATGGCGATCATGGGCCATTCCATGGGCGGTGGCGGCGTGCTCATCGCCGCAAACGAACACAGTGACTTGATCCAGGCGGCAATCCCCTTCACGCCTTGGGAGTCCGGGGGGCCCTTCGACAAGATCACGGTCCCCACGCTGGTCATGGCCGGCTCCGCGGACCGGATCGCCAACGTGACCGAGCACGCCTGGCGCCACTTCCAGTCGATCCCCGAATCGACGACCAAGGTCTACATGGAGATCGAGGGCGGCAATCACTACATCGCCGACTCGGATCGCGGTCCGGATCTGACCACCATCGGCCGATACGGAATCGCTTGGCTCAAGCTCTACCTCGACGGAGACGAGCGGTACCGCGGCTTCATCTATGGCGAGCAGCACGAGGCCGACGCGGCGCTGTTCTCCCGCTACGTGGTTTCCTCCTGAGCCTCTTCCTGAATCGCCTCGTAGCGGCGCACCTGGCCCGGCTCCCTGTCGGACGGTAGCAGGTCCATCCACGCCGGGTACTCGAGCGCGAGCTCGCTGACCTCGTTCAGCGCATTCAACTCGTGCTCGGACAGCGTGAGGTCCACCGAACCGAGGTTGTCTTCGAGCTGACTGAGCTTCCGCGCGCCGATAATTACGCTCGTCACCGCGCGCTTCGAAAGCACCCACGCGATCGCGACTTGCGCGATGCTGGCGTCGTGTTCCTCCGCGATCTTCCGCATCACGTCGACGGTATCGAAGGCCCTTTCCTTGTCGATGGGCGGGAAGTCGAACGAAGCGCGTCGACCCTCGGCGTCCGTCGTGTCTCGCGTGAATTTTCCGGTCAGGAATCCGCCGGCCAGAGGGCTCCAGACGAGCAGCCCCAAGCCTTGGTCCTCCAAAAGCGGAATCATCTCCCGCTCCAGCTCTCGCCCGGCCAGTGAGTAGTAGGACTGTGTGCACTTGAAGTGCTCCAGCCCTTCCGCCCGCGAGATGCCGATCGCCTGCATCAACTGCCAGGTCATAAGGTTCGAGCACCCGATGTAGCGAACTTTGCCCTGGCGCACGAGATCGTCCAGCGCGCGCAGCGTGTCTTCGATCGCCGTAAAAGGATCGCCCCTGTGGATCTGGTAGAGATCGATGTAGTCCGTGCCCAGGCGCTTCAGGCTCGCCTCGACGCCCTCCATGATGTGGAGCCGTGAGAGCCCCACTTCATTCGGCCCCGTGCCCATGCGACCGCGCACCTTGGTGGCCAACACGACCTCGTGCCTTCGGCCTTGGAGGGCCTTCCCGACCATCTCCTCCGACTCACCCGAAGCGTACACATCCGCGGTATCGATGAAGTTGATACCTCCGTCGAGCGCGCGACCCACGATCGCGTCAGCCGAATTCTCGTCCAGCCCCCCGATCGCCTGCCAGATCTGGCCGCGGCCCCCGAACGTCATCGCGCCGAGACAGAGTTCCGAAACGAACACACCCGTGTCTCCAAGTGCCCGATACTTCATGGGACCTCCCTATGACGCTGTTAGAAAACCCTCCAGTCGTCCGCAAATGATCTCGTCGGCCTCCGCCATGATTCGATCGATCAGCTCTTTGCAGGTCGGCACGTCGTGAATGAGCCCGGTCACCATGCCGCAGCTGAACACACCCGCGTCCATCACCCCTTCCTGGAGCACCTTTCGGCCGCCGGCGCCCGCAACCAGATGGCGGATATCCTCGATGTCGACGTCGCTTCCCTTCTCTCGCTCGATCTCTAGAACCTCTTGGACGGCGTTGTTGTTCAAGACGCGCTCGGTATTCCTCAGCGGACGCATGATGAGCCGTGTCTGGAGTTCGTCGGCATCCACGAGCGCCTGCTTCACGTTGTCGTGCACCGGCGCCTCATGCGTGGCGATGAAGCGCGTGCCCATGTTCATGCCATCGGCGCCCATCGCCAACGAGGCCACCAAGCTGCGCCCGTCGGCCATACCACCGGACGCGACGAACGGGATCGTCAATTCTTCCGCGGCCCGCGGAAGCAGGATCATGTTCGGAATGTCATCCTCGCCTGGGTGACCGCCGCATTCGAACCCGTCCACGCTCACGGCGTCGCAGCCAATGCGCTCGGCCTTGAGCGAGTGCCGAACGGACGTGCACTTGTGGATCACCTTGATCCCGGCCGCCTTGAAGGCCGGCATGAAAGGCTCCGGGTTGCGCCCCGCGGTTTCGACGATCTTGACCCCGCCGTCCACCACTGCCGCGATGTACTCCGCGTACGGCACGGCCTTGAACATCGGCAGCATGGTGACGTTCACCGCGATCGGCTTGTCGGTCATCTCCTTGCACTTCGCGATTTCCTTCGCCAGGTCCTCCGGCGTCGGCTGCGTCAGCGCGGTGATGATGCCGAGGCCGCCGGCGTTCGAGACCGCGGCGGCGAGCCCGGCGAAGCCGACGTAGTGCATGCCGCCTTGGATGATCGGATGTTCGATGCCGAAGAGCTCGGTGATCCGTGTTTTCATGTGCCCGACGTGTGGGTTGGACTGGGTTAGGACGAGGGCACGAAGTGTAGTACTTCGTGCGGAATATGGCGCGCCTGGTCGATCGACCGCATGATCCGAGGCACACGAATAGAAAAGGGGAGCCACGCTCCATGTCCATGATCCGTCTCGCCGCCGCCGCGCTCTTGATCGCCACCCCTGGTTACGCGCAAACTCCGGGCGATCCTTTCCCGAATCCCATCGAGACGTCCAACGATGTCATCGTGGTCGGGTTCGAGGAGTTCGCCGCGCTACCCGATATCGACGGTTCGGCCGCGCGCCCCATGCTGCTGGTCGATGAGCCCGGCACGGCTCGCCTCTTCGTCAACGACATGCGCGGACCCATCTACGGAGTGACCTACGATGGCGAAGTAACCCTCTACCTCGACATCAACGATGCGCGGTGGCGCGTGCCGGTGGAGTCGTCGGGTAGGGAGCGAGGAATGCAGAGTTTCGCGTTCCATCCGCAATTCAACCAGCCGGGCACCGCCGGCTACGGCCGGTTCTACACCTGGACCGACACACAGGACAAGGACCCCGAACCCGACTTCGTCTCCGGCGGTGGTCAGGACTCCCATGACACCGTCCTGCTCGAGTGGACCGCCCTCGATCCGTCCGCGCCGACATACGACGGGGGTCTACCCAGACATGTACTGCGTGTGGAGCAGCCCTTCGGTAACCATAACGGCGGTCACATCGCCTTCAATCCGACCTCGTCGCCCGGGAACCTGGACTTCGGCCGGCTCTACATCGGCGTCGCCGATGGAGGGAGCGGCGGCGACCCCATGAATTTGGCACAGAATCTCGGATCCTTGTTCGGCAAGCTGATCCGCATCCAGCCGCTCGGCTCGAACAGCGTGAACGGCCGCTACGGCGTTCCCGCCGAGAACCCATATGCGGCAGACGGGAACGAGCAGACCCTGGGCGAGATCTACGCCTCGGGCGTCCGCAATCCGCAGCGCTTCGGTTGGGACTCCGCGAACGAGAATCTATTCCTCGCCGATATCGGCCAGAACATCGTCGAATACCTCAGCCTGGTGACGGAAGGCGCCGACCTGGGATGGAACTCCTGGGAGGGCAGCTACCGATTCATCAGCCGCCAGGCTGTCGACCTCTCCGACCCGCGCGGGGAGCCCGGGATCACGTATCCCGTGGCCGAATACGGACAGCTGGACCCCCTGCTCCAGCGCCAGTCGGCGATCACCGGCGTGGTCGCGTACCGCGACCGTAGAATCCCTCAGCTCGAAGACATGGTGCTCTTCGGTGACTTCCCGAGCGGCGAGGTCTTCTACGTGCCCGCCGACGACCTACCCCAGGGCGGGCAAGACGGGATTCGCAGGATTCTCTTCCGTGACGGGGCACAGACGAGCACGCTGCTCGACCTCGTTCAGGCGAAGAACTCCGAGCAGGGCCGCGAGCGGGCTACGCGCGTCGATCTTCGCTTCGGCACGGGACCGGAGGGCCGCGTCTTCGTACTGAACAAGCAGGACGGGGTGATCCGGGAGTTGGTGCGCTGAGAGCGGCGGCTAGCGGCCTGCTCGGGCGACCTCGGCCTCAACCGCAGAATAGGGCACCCACCACAGGTCCTTGTTTCCGTACCCGCCTTCCCGCTCGGAGTCGAAGTAGAAGATTCCGTAGTCGGGAGAAAACGCCGGGCATCGGTCATGGGCGGGCGAGTTCACAACCGGCCCCAGGTTCACCAAGGGGCCCCACGCTCCGCTGTCCCGCCGTGTGGTGACGTAGATGTCCTCACCCCCGTATCCGTCGGGGCGACCCGACGTCACATAGAGCGACTTCCCATCCTCGGACGGAAGCGAGTGATGCTCGCTGGCGGCCGAGTTGACGTCGGGCCCGAGGTTCACCGCCTCCTGCCAAACACCGTCGACGCGGCGGGACGTCCAGATGTCGTTGCCGCCGTAGCCGCCGGGGCGCGTGGAGGTCCAGTACGCGACATCCCAGTTCTGCCCCGCGAAGTAGAGGCAATGATCCGCACTCGGGGAATTGATCGGCGCGCCCAGATTCTCGGGTCGGCTCCAGCCGTCCTCGGTCCTTTCGCTCACCCAGATGTCCATGCTGCCCAGGCCACCGGGCCTGTTGCTCATGATGTAGAGCTGCATCCCGTCGGGAGACAGCAACGGCTCCACCTCGACGTACTCCGCGGTGCTGACCGCCTCGACGATCTCCGGCTCGGCCCACGCTCCGTCGATCAGGTCCGACACACAGATGTCGCTCCCCGTGCGACCCTGCCGCTCGAAGCAGTTGAAGTACATGGTTCCGCCGTCGGCGGTGAACGTGGGCTCAGCGTCCCGCGCCCCCGAGTTGATGACCGGACCCATGTTCACGGGTGCGGTCGGAGCCCCCGACGGGGGCCCTGGAGCCTCGGGCGACGCTCCATTGCCGGTGCCGCCGCAGGCGGCCAGAAAGGCCGTCACGAGGCCAGTGGCTATGCCAGTGACTATGCCGGTGGTGGCCCTCGCGGGGCCGGTCACGGGGCGCGCACGTGGCCTCGTGGGCGCGGTCCGCACCCTACTTCTCGTCGATCTTCGCGGCGAACGTCTGAATCGCGATCTTCCCGTCCCTGACCAAGAACGTATCGGTGCCCAGCGGTACTTCGGCGCCCTGGTTCACGGAGTGCCAAAGGATGTAAGCCACGTCCTCGACGACTTCGACTCGATCCATGGTGAAGTCGTAGGTCCCCGGCTTGAACAGGCCTTCGAAGAATCATGAGAACGCAGCGCGGATGGCGTCGCGGCCGGTCCGGGTCACGTCCGGCACGATGAGAACCGAATCATCAGTGTAATCCTCCATCATGGCGTCGATATCGCCTGCGGAGAACGCTTCCAGATGATGATTGAGAACGGCCTCGGTGGACCTTGTCTCTCCTTCCTGCTCAAGGTGCAATGCTCCCGATAGTCTACCGCACCTTCATGTACTTTTGGAGCTTCCGCGGACGGGGCTCGCCACCATACATGTTGCCGTCGCGATCCACCGCGACGAATTCCGCACCGTTTCCGGCCCTGTCACGCGGATCGCCCCACGGATAGATCACGAAATCAGTGACCCACCCGGTTTCGACGTTCCCGATCCGGATCCCCATCTCCCAACCCGGATTTTCGATGTCGTCCGATTCGGAGTCGGCCACGAAGATCTGGCCGTTCCCGTCGAAGAAGATCCCGCTCGGGCGCCCGAACTGCGTCCAGGTGGCCAGGTGCGTGCCTTGCTGGTCGAAAATTTGGATGCGGTTGTTGCTGCGGTCGCCCACAAAGATCCGCCCGCTGGCGTCCATATCGATGGCGTGCAGCGCCCGGAACTCGCCCGGGGCGTAGCCGGTCTGGCCCCAAGACATGATGAAGTCCCCCGCACTGGAGTACTTCTTGACCCGGTTGTTGCCAGTGGCGTTGTGGCCGTCCGCGATGAACACGGTGCCGTCGGGCGCCACCACGACGTCGGCCGGCGAGTTGAAGCCGTCGGGACCGCTACCCGCGACCCCCGGCGTTCCTAGCTTCATCAGCACCTCCCCCGTCGGACTGAACTTGATGACCTGATGGCCTCGGGTGTCGCCCTCGGGGATGTTGACCGAGCTCACGGCGTCGGTGACCCACACGTTGCCGTCGGCGTCGACATCGATGCCGTGCGGCCAAATGAACATGCCGCCGCCAAAGCTCTCCACGACCTTGCCGTCGAGGTCGAACTTCACGACCGGGTCGAGCTCGGAGTCCCTGCACTCGCTCCCGAATCGATCTCCGCCCGCGTCACATCGGATGACCGCCCACACGTGTTCGCCATCAGGGTCGATCGTGACCTTGCCGACCGCACCCATCTCGCGCCCGTCGGGGAGCTGGGCCCAATCGTCCACCGTGCGATAGGGGCTGCGGCCCGACTGGGCGGAGAGCGGCCCACCAGCAGCCAGCAATGCGATTCCGAGGAGGGTGGTGAACAGCGCTGAAGGACTTCGAACCGACATGATCGCACCTCGTGTAGATAATGAGCCCAACGACCTCCCCGACACCGTCAACCCACCGCGGTCAACCGTAGGCCGCATGATTTCGCCCGGCAAGGTCTGGCGAGCCGGAGCCTGGCATGACGCGAACATTGCCGTCGCCGACGCAGTCACTCATCCTCCGACAAATGGCTGACAATCCCGATCTACAATTCCTGGCGCTTCAGGAGTCGCTCGTCGGCCGATACTCGCTCATCGAGGAACTCGGCCGCGGCGGCATGGGCATCGTGTATCTGGCCCACGAGATCGCGCTCGACCGTCCGGTAGCGCTCAAACTGCTTCCGCCCGAGCACGCTGCGCAGCCCGCCTTGAAGGACCGCTTTCTTCGTGAGGCGAAGACGGCAGCGAAACTCTCCCACCCGAACATCGTGCCGATCTACTCGGTGGACGAAATCGATGAGTTCGTGTTCTTCGCAATGGCGTACATCGAGGGAGAGACCCTCGGGGAGCGCGTCGGCAGTCGAGGTCCCCTGCCCTCGAGCCAAGCCGCCCGGGTCCTACGCGGGATGGCGTGGGCGCTGGCGTACGGACATGCCCAGGGCGTCGTGCACCGAGACGTGAAGCCCGACAACATCCTGCTCGAGGCGGGCAGCGGCCGCGCCCTGCTCATGGACTTCGGCATCGCCCAAGTGAGCGAGGGACCGGGCCCGACGGAAAGGAACGAGGTACTCGGAACCGCCGAGTTCATGAGCCCGGAGCAGGCTTCCGGCGACCCGGTCGACGAGCGGAGCGATCTCTACTCTTTGGCCATCGTGGGGCACTACGCGCTGTCCGCGCGGCTCCCGTTCCAGGGCGACACCGTGGCGGCGACCCTGGCCAAACAAATCACGCAGCCCGCGCCGCCGCTCGCCACCGTAGCCCCGGAAGTCCCGAGCAACCTGGCGAAAGCGATGGACCGATGTCTGGCAAAGGATCCAGCCGACCGCTTCGCCGACGGAGAGCAGTTGGCGGAAGCCTTGACCCGGGCGCTGGAGATGAAGCGGGAGATTCCCGTCGCGCTTCGCATGTTCGTCGAGCACAACCGCGAACGGATGCGGGGGCTGTCGATCGTGCTCGCCGGAGCGACGGGCTACCTCGTCTTCTCCGCGTTCGTGATCGCCGAAGAGGGACCGATCGGGCTCATCATGACGGCCCTCGCGCTTCTCACCGGTGCGGCGCCGGCCGTGATGCTCGTTCGCATGGCGCGCGAGCTCCTGCGTACGGGCCACAGCCACCAAGAGCTTCTGAGCGCTCTCAAGACCGATATCGAAGCACGCCGGGAGGAGATGGCGTTCGAGCTCAAGGCCAAGAAGACCTGGGTCGACCGTGTCGGACTCGGGCTCATGATCGGAGGCGTCGGCGCCGCAGCGATCGGGACCGGCGCCATGGTATTCCTAGACCTCGGGATCGGCGCGATGACCCAGGCGGGGTATCTCGTGGGCTTGGGGTCACTGGCCGGGATGATCAGCGCGCCGATCGCCGTCACCCGCTCCGGGAAGCGTCGAGGCGTACCGGGAGTCCGCTGGCTGAAGTTCTGGAAGAGCGCCATCGGGGAAGGCGTCTTCAAGCTGGCGGGTTTCCGGCTCAAGCGGGTGGTGAGCGAGAACGTGGCTCATCGCCCCATCGAGATGGCGATCGGCATGGCCGCGGATCGTCTTTTCGAGGCGCTGCCAAAGGACGAAAGACAGTCATTCGCTGAACTCCCCTCGATCGTGCACCGGCTCGAGGGAGACGCCGAGAAGATGCGAGCGCGGGTCAAAGAGCTGGATCGACTGATCGACAACGTCGACCACGACGAGGCCCTGGGCGCGCGGGCCGCGCCGGTAGGCGCGGATCTCTCGGACCGACGGGAGTCCATGGCGGCCGACCTACAGACTGCGCGTGACGGTGCCCAGCAGCGCCTGACAGAGGCGGTCTCGGCCCTCGAGACCATCCGCCTCGAACTACTTCGTATGCATGCAGGGGCCGGGAGCGTGGTCAGCATGACACAGGACCTCACGGCGGCGCGGGCTCTCTCGGTCGACATCGAGCACGTGCTCGACGGCAAGCGGGAAGTGGCGCGACTGCTTGCCTCCGGGGGCGACGGCTAGCAGAGCCCCCGCGGTCCTTGCCCACTGGAGCACCCCGCTCTACCCTGCCTCTCGGTCCTTGAGCGAAGGAGAGTTCCATGAAGCGGTCTACAGTCGGGCGGGTGGTGGCGGTCTTGGGTCTCGCGATAGCTGCCGGCCTTGCGGCCAAGCTCGAGTCCCGTCGCGACGTCGCTCAGATGGCCGACCGCGCGACCAACTTTCTCAGTTCACTCACCGATGAGCAGCGGACCCGCGGGGCGTATGCGTTCGACGACTCCGAAGAGCGTCTGCACTTCCATGTCAGCCCGCCTGAGGTGTTCGAGCGCAACGGCGTCTCGCTCAAGGAGATGAACTCCGAGCAGAAGGCACGCGCGCACGCGCTGCTCGCGAGCGGCCTCAGCCAGGGCGGGCACATGACCGCGATGGAGATCATCGAGCTCGAGGGAATCCTTCAAGCCATCGAGAACGGCAGCACCCAGTTCTCGCGCGACCCCGAGCTGTATTTGATGTCGGTGTTCGGCACGCCCTCCACGGACGGCACATGGGGCTGGAGGTTCGAGGGTCATCACCTCTCACTGCACTTCACGGTCATCGACGGCACCCTCACGGTGAGCGCGCCCACGTTCCTTGCCACGAGCCCGGCCGAGGTCATGGACGGACCGAGAAAGGGCCTGCGCCCGCTCGCCAAGCAGGAAGACGCGGGGCGGGCACTGCTCGCTTCGCTGACCCCGACGCAGCGGGAGGCCGCAATCATCCAGGACGTCGCCCCGACGAACATCGTCTCGGGCTTCGCGGCGGAAGTCGATCCTCTGTCCCCCATGGGCATCATGGCTTCGGACTTCAGCAGAGAGCAGCGCGGTCTCCTGAGGGACCTGATCGAGTCGTACGCCAACGTCATGGCAAGCGACATCTCCGCGCTCCGCCTCGCCGGGGTCCGCTCCGGCGGTATCGAAAACATCGGCTTTGCGTGGGCGGGCGGGACGGAGAGGGGTGAGGTGGGCTACTACCGGGTCCAGGGGCCGACCTTTTTGATCGAGTTCGACTACACGGCGAGAGATCCGAATCACGTGCATTCGGCGTGGCGCGACTTCGATGGAGACTTCGGCCGCGATCTGCTGATGGAGCACTTACAGGAGTATTCACATTAGGGCGGCGGCGCTCATGCCGACCCCACGCCAACCGACGCGAGTGGCCTAGTGGCCGCGCGAGGATGCGCGCGACAGGCCGCGCTCGGTCGGGCGCTGCTGGGTTGCGTGCTGCTGGGCGTATGGGGGGGAGTCAGCCCGGTGGCCGCGCAGCCGGGGGCCCCACCTCCGCTCGAGACGATCCACGTCGCGGGCAACGTATACATGCTGCAGACGCCGACCGCCGGTGGAAACATCGGCGTGTTCGTGGGCCCGGACGGTGTGCTGCTCGTCGACGATCAGTTCTCTCCCATCCCCGACAGCATCATCGCGGCCGTGGCGGAGATCTCAGACGCCGAGATCCGCTTCCTGATCAACACGCACATTCACCCGGACCACATCGGGGGGAACGAGAATCTCGCCGAGTTGGGGGTGCTCATCTTCGCGCACGACCACGTACGCTTGAGGATGCTGCAGGAGCTCAGGATCCCTCGGCGTGGCGGCATCTCTTTTCCTCAGCCGCCGGAGCGCGCCCGCCCCGTGGTGACGTTCTCGGAGGCCATCACCTTCCATCTCAACGGTGAGCAGGTGCACGTATTCCTGGCTCCGCCCGCGCACACGGATGGCGACAGCTTCGTGTACTTCGCGGGCTCGGACGTACTCCACCTGGGAGACGTATTCCGCACCAACATGTACCCGATCATCGACGTGTATAATGGGGGCACCTTCTCGGGAATGATCGAGGCGCTCGAGATCGCGATCGGTATGGCGGGACCCGATACGAAAGTCATCCCGGGCCACGGCTTTGGTTTTACCGACCGCCAGGGCCTGCTCGAGGTGCTGGTGATGATGCTCGACATCCGCCACGACGTGACGACGATGATCGCCCAAGGCCGAACGCTCGAAGAGGTCATGGCCGCGGGCATCACGGACGCGTTCGATGAAAAGTGGGGACGAGAGGCTACGTGGAACGCGTCGGATTTCCTGCCCATCGTGTACAACGAGTTCAGTAACGACGGGCCCGAAAAGGGCCGCTGACATGAGGCTTCCTATGTACCAAGGGTCCACCAAGTCGCGCGTTCTCATGGCGCCGAGCCTGACACTGCTTCTCCTTCTATTGGCGGGCGCGGCGCTCCCGGCGGTAGGTCAGGACAGGGGCAACCCGTATGGCGAGTGGCGCTACTGGGGCGCCGACCAGTGGAGCACGAGATACTCCCCGCTCGAGCAGATCAACGCCGACAACTTCACGGACCTTGAGGTCGCGTGGACGTGGCGTGGAGACAACTTCGGGCCGGAGCCAGACTTCATCATGCGCTCCACCCCCATCTATGCCGATGGCCTGCTGTATACCGTAGCCGGCCTGCGCCGCACCGTGGCCGCCATCGATCCGGCAACCGGCGAGACGTTGTGGACGTTCCGGGAACCGCACACGGAGCGCTGGCAGGGATCGCCTCGAAAGAACTACGGCCGAGGAGTAGCCTACGCCGAGATCGACGGACAGGGCGTGATATATCTGGTCACCCCTGGCTTTTTCCTACACGCGTTGGACGCCAAGACCGGGGTAGCGCTCGAGGGCTTCGGAGGCCAGATCCCCATCGATGGGTTCGGTGAGACCGGCACCGTCGACATGCTCGCGACGCTCGGACACCCCTATGACGTGTACTCTGGAATCGATCGGACACGGGGCGCCATCACCACCTCTTCCGCCCCGCTCGTGGTTGGCGACGTGCTCATCGTCGGGAACTCGGCGCACCAGGGTGGCCGTTACACCAGGATCGAGAACGTGCCCGGTGACGTTCAGGCGTTCGACGCCAGGACGGGCGAGCACCTATGGACGTTCCACACGATCCCGCGGCCGGGTGAGTTCGGGAACGACACTTGGGAGGACGGTGCCTGGCGGTGGGCCGGCAATGTGAACGCCTGGCCTCCCCTGTCGGCGGACGCCGAGCTCGGCATCGTCTACCTGCCGACCGACGCGCCTACAAACGACTACTTCGGTGGCTTCCGCCCCGGTGACAACCTCTTCGGCAGCAGCCTGATCGCGGTGGATCTGCGTACCGGCGAGAGGCGTTGGCACTTCCAGATGATCCACCACGATATCTGGGACTGGGACAATCCGGTCGCCCCGATTCTGGTGGACGTCACCGTGGACGGCGTGGAGATTCCCGCCGTCGTACAAACCACCAAGCAGACGTTCGTATACGCCTTCCACCGCGAAACCGGGGAGCCGATCTGGCCCATCCCGGAGACACCAGTGCCACCGGGAGACGTACCCGGCGAGTGGTATTCGCCCACGCAACCCATCCCGTCCCGGCCCCTAGGGTACGAACTGCAAGGCTTGAGCGTGGACGACCTCATCGACTTCACCCCCGAGCTACGGGCGATGGCGATCGAGCAGGTCAGCGACATCAAGCTCGGCCCGATCTTTACACCGTGGGTGCACGTGGGGAACTCCGACGCGTACCGGGCCACCGCCCAATGCCCGAGCGCGACGGGCGGTACCAACATCCCCGGTGGCACGGTCATGGATCCCGAAAGCGGAATCATGTACGTGGCATCGAGGAAGGCCTGTACCGGAGGCGTACTCGCCGCGGGCTCGGAGCGGGACGACGGCAGCCAGGGCGGGCTCGGCACCACGGTTGTGGAGTGGATGTCCGGTGGTGGTGGAGGATTCGCCACCATGCAGGGCCTCCCGATCTTCAAGCCACCGTACGGACGCATCACCGCGATCGACATGAACACCGGGGAGCACCTCTGGTGGATCGCCAACGGAGACACGCCCGACCGGATCACGAACCACCCGCTACTCGAGGGCGTCGATATCCCGAACACCGGCTATCAGGGGCACTCCACGGCGCTCGTGACGGGCAGTCTTTTGATGTTCGCGGAAGGCCGCGGCGGAAGGGCGCTTTGGTACGCGGCAGACAAGCGGACGGGGGAGAGGATCGGTTCGGTGGAGATCCCGGCGCCTTCGAGCACGGCGCCGATGACGTATCTGCACAACGGCGTGCAATACATCGTGGTTCCGATCGCGGGGAACGGGATCCCGGGGTCGTTGGCCGCGCTGCGGCTGAGGGGATAGCGAGCAAAGAGCGCCGGCGCCCATGATCGGGCGCCGACGCTCTGTTCATTCTATCACTGCCGGTGGGTCGGAGCGTCGACCCCTATTGCCTAACGGTCACCCTCACATATCCGTTGGTCCAGCAGCATTGGTCGCCCGATCCGCTGTCCGTGGCGCCGAAGTTGTCCACCTGCGCTCGCATGATGTATTCACCTGGCGCTGAGAACGTCATGTATACGCTCACTGTGCCGTGCCCATCGGATAGAGGAATCACTTCGTGGCGAGGCCCACGATCGCCACGTCCCCCAAACCCGGCCGCAGCCGCACGAGCAGCAGCACGCGCGGTAGCCGCGACCGTGGCAGAGTCGGGCTCCGGCGGCTCTGGCGTCGACTCGTGCTTCGTATACTCGACCTCTCCGGGCCCTCGGTACTTGCTCCATACCACACGCAACGGAATGTCTTCCGCGAAGCGAGCGTCTTCACGATCCCTCTCCGAGATGTCCCTCGCGTTCAGCGAGAGCGCCACCGGAGAACCCACGGCCGCTGTCAGCGTCTGCCCCGACATGATGCCGGGAGGTCCGCGGCCCTCCTGAGCGTCCGATCCGAAGGAAACCTGGGGCGGTAGGGATCCATGAGGTCTGGGTACCCAGTCCAACTGATATGCGCCGACGCTATTCCGGCCGGGGACTCTAGTGACTTCGCCGTTCTTCGGATTGCGAATGCTCCACCAGACGTCGTCGCCGGCCAAGGCCGCGGGGACCGTCACGGCGAACACACCACGGTGTCGTCCGGGACTGAACGTCGTGGGCTGCCTGCCGTCGAACTGGGCTGGCTCGAGGACGTTACCCTCGCCCAGAGGAATCTCGACTGCCTCGTCGTTCATGTTGAGGTATCCGAAGGAGAGCGTGTAGCTCCCATCCTCGTTCGCGTACCACCCCTCCAAGAAGGGCGCAATCACTCGGTCCAGGGAGGAGCGCGGCTGCAGTGGCCAGCGTCCTTCCGGCCCTTGAGCCTCCAGCGCGGACGAACCCGGCAAGGCACCGGAGAGCATCAACGCGACCGCCAGCGCTCCCAGAGTCAAACGAACCTTCATCATGGACTCCTTAACGACCCGAGAAAAACGACGACGGGGACCGAAGGACCTTCGGATGCTCCGAGCGCCCTTCGATCCCCATCTGTACAACACCCACCTGTCAGTAGCACCTACACCCTGCAAGTCGTGCTCGACGATCCATCTCTAGGAGATGATCTTCGCCTTCTCCTTCCGCTCTTCGACCATGCGCTCGTAACCCTCTTCATCGAGGTGCGTCACGGCGATCCAGGCGTGGGACATCTCGTCCGCGGTCCGGCTGCCACCATCGACCCACTGATCTGCGTCAGGGTTGTTGGGGTTTTCGGCAGTGTTGTCGTACCACTGCTTCATCACGAGGACCGCACCCGCCGGAACCAGCGGCGCTACGTCATCCTCGTAGAGGTGGCTCTGGTGCCAGGTAGCGCTCCAGTTGGAGATCATGCTGATGACCTCGGTGCGTCCGGTCTTCGGATAGAAGATCTCCAGAGAAGCCGACCGCAACCGCAGGTGTCCGTGCGGCTGGAAGCTGTCGATGCGGACCGGAGTGTCGAAGGACTTGAAGCCCTGCGTCATGGTCGTGCCGCCCGGCTCCATCAGCAGCTCACCCTCGCGCAGGCCATAGAGGGCTAGATCCTGCTTGTACTCATACTCGTAGTCCTCGGGATGCAACCAGATGCCCAACTCGACCACGTTGTCCTCGATCACGGTTCCCGGGGCGGCACCGCCGAGACCACCGGGATACATGTGGATGTCCCAGCGGATCCAAGCATCCTCGGGCATCACCCGGCATACGCCGTCGGGAATGATCTCACCCAGTTTGCCCATCGCGTACTCCGAAGCCCGGTCGCCCGACGCCTCGAAGCTCCCGTCTTCCTGCAAGAGTTGGAAGGTGGTGTTGGCGTGGTGGACCACGGCCTTGGCGGCCCCCTTGGGCTTCACTTGTAGAGCCTTGATGCAGCGCTCTCCGCCGGTCATCCCGGTGGGAACGATGGGGCGATGCCACATGTCGAGCCCAAATGCCGGCACGTCGATCGGCGAGGACGCGGCGATGAGATCCGGCTGACCGTACTCACCAGCGATCGACCAGTCTTCGGTGTCGGCCAAATCGAGCGTTGGAATGTCGGCCGGGTCACCCATCGGCGTACCCTGGTCGACCCACTCCACGATGGTATTGATGTCTTCATCGGAGAGGCGCCAATCGTGCTTGAGCTCCTGGATACCGATGTCGTTGTCGTAGTAGTAAGGCGGCATCAGGCGGTTCGACACCTGACGACGGATGCGACGCGCGTAGCGCTTGGCATCGTCGTAATCCACCAGGTCGATGGGACCGATTCCGCCGGGCCGGTGGCAGACCGTACAGTTCTTCTGGATGATGGGTGCCACATCCGTGGCGTAGGTCACGTCCACGTTGATGCCATCAGCCGAAGCAAAGGCGACCTGAGCATCAGCCGTACTTTGGACCGCGAAGGTCGCTACCAACGCGACGGTGGCTCCAATCCAACTCCGATTCCGATTCCGATTCCGATTCCGCAGCCCCATGATGACCTTCTCCTGTGCGGGTGAACTACACATGAAACCCCAGGTGGGCCCTGGCTCACTTTGTATGAATCTATACGCCCAGGGTGCCAGCGGGCAAACGGCTTTCCCCGCATTTCACGGGCCTAGGCGGGCCCCTTACACAGAGTAAGGCCGCCCGGATCACCGTATAGTGTTGAGAATCGCCCCTGAGAGCCTCGTTTCGCTCCGTCTTTTCGCGGCTGACGCGGCTACTAGGCGCTACTTGGTTGACCACCTCCGAAGACCTTCACGAGTGCCAAAAGGCCCCCCATCACGAGCAACCCAGCGGCGAACGGCATGCCCCAACCCCCTGCGGGCGCCTCGGTAGGCATCGAATCGTCGGCTCGCGTGAGCCGCGGGACGAACTTCGTGAGTCCCTGAACCGGCCCGACCTCGCCAGCGATGACATTGCCGGCAGCATCCGCGGTCACGCCCTCACCCATCGACCCGGTCCCACCCATCCCCGAAGCCCGCGCCGACACGTGCTCCTGCGTGAAGGACCAGACTTCTCCCGTCGCGGCACTGCCGACGCGGAGGCCCTTCCTCCAGCCCGGGTTGTAGTTGTCGTCGGACTCCGAATCGATGGCGTAGAGCACGTCGTTGGCGTCGATGTAGATCCCGCTGTTCCGGCTGAACTGATACCAGGTATCGAGGTGATTGCCTTCCTGATCGAAGATCTGGATGCGACGGTTCCCGCGGTCGGCGATGAAGAGGCGACCCTGCGAGTCCATCGCGAACGAGTGCGGGGCACGGAACTGTCCGTCCTCGTAGCCCCAGGCACCGAAGCTCATGATGAAGGTCCCGTCAGGCGCGTATTTCGAGATGCGACCGATCGCGGTCGGCCCGGGCTCGTCCAGGAATTGGTCGCCGTGCGCCTCCCCCACGAAAATGCTGCCATCCGGGGCAACGAGAACGTCGTTGGGATCCGTAAGGTGCGTGGGCGGGTCGCCGATCTCACCCGGGGTGCCAATGGTGAGCAGCAACTCACCATCCGGGCTGAATTTCATGACCGAGCTTCCGATGCCGGCTGCCTCCGGGAAGCGCTCGAGCTCCTGGCCCCTCGCCACACGGGCGTCGGCGATCCAGATGTTGCCCTCGCTATCCACGTCCATTCCGTGGGGCCAGAGGATCAGCCCCGCGCCGAAGCTCTGCACCACGTTCCCGTCCGGGTCCAGCTTGACGATCGGGTCCACGTCCGAACCCACGCAGGAGTTGGCCCCACACCGGTCGGCCGCCCAAACGTGGATCCCGTCGATGTCGACGTTGACCGCACTCACCGATCCCCAAGTTCGCGCGTCCGGGAGCGTACCCCAGTTCCGCACCGTCTCGTAGGGGTTCGGCAGGTGGTTGATGGGCTCGACGTTAGCGTGCTCGGCCGGAGCCGTGGAGCCGCGCTGGGCCCAGGCGGTGCCGGGAGCCCCAGCCATCAAAGCGAGAAGGAGAAGCGGAGCGCTCGCACTCAGGCCACGATTGCACGTCTTGCTCATCAGACACCTCGGGTAACGGGACGAATCGCCCCTCCACGAAATCCGGACGGGGAGCAAGATCCGACTCGCCAGGCGCGACGGCAAGGCGAGGGCGGGGCCGGGGGAGCCCGAATCACCGTCGGGGTGTGGCGGTATTTGTGTCGGGTCGGTGAGCCCGTCTACCGCGGTGCTCCGGAATGTCTCCGGGCGCCTATGTGGAAGAGCTGTCCCAAACAGACATGTACAGATTTGGGAGCGCGCAGTGAGGGAGGTCCGGGATGTAGGTGCCGTTGGGCTTCTGAGACGCGTAGCATCGCCGCTGT
>Ga0066376_10001010_pt1 | contig 27261 bp, 19 predicted proteins | sample Knorr_S15_td_Bot_FD_77009 | JGI IMG/M metagenome (GOLD analysis project Ga0066376, IMG submission 77009) | Marine microbial communities from Southern Atlantic Ocean transect - Knorr_S15_td_Bottom_ad_5009_LV_A | ecosystem: Environmental > Aquatic > Marine > Oceanic | place: Southern Atlantic... | reverse complement strand
GAAGGGAGGCGAAGGACAGGACGATCAATCGACGTAAACTATCGAACCAAGCTCTCAGGGAGCAGCTCAAACCAGCCTGATCTCTCTATTACCGAATCCGTCCCATTTTGCTGAAGTCCAACATTTCATGGTTGATGGAATAGAGAAAAGATCGGTGAAGGAACATCTCTTCAAATGGGCGATATTGCCTTTGTTAGAAGAGTACTTCTTCAACGTTCCGGATCGTCAAGCGGTGCTGGGATCATTCACTCTCGAATCCTTATCTGGTGATGTTGAATGACATCGTTAGCGATTGCCATAGCCGAACCGGCTGTTCTCGAATTAACAGAACATACTCCGGTCACGACAGATCTAGGCATTGAGGATCTACGCTTCCTTATCGAAGACCTCGAAGAACGTATTTCAGTATCACGCCCAATATCAGGAGACGGATATGTACTTAATTCCCGATCCAATGTTGGAGTAGTTGTTCTTCCTTCAGGGCTGAGAATCACCTGCGAACCGAAGATCCCTATATCGAACCTAATGTACATGTTAGGTGTCGCGAATCGGTTGCCGGATCTAGCGAGACAAGAACGAGCTGGGTTCAAACGTATCGAACAAGTGTTTGACCTGATCAGCGCGTACTTCGCAGGCCTCGTCGAGACTCGATTGCGAACCGGACTGTTTAGAAGATACACCGACCAAACCGACAATCTTCCATATGTACGCGGCCAAATAGTATTCAGGGAGGACATGCTCCGAAATTCGATCCTCCGTAACAAAGTCTTCTGTGAGTTCTCAGAGTTCACCGCCGACATCGCTGAGAATCAAGTGCTCCGTCAGGTGTGCAGAATTCTCTCCGGCGTATCCCAAGCCGAATCGCTTAGAAAACGTTTTCGGCATTTGGACGGCAGACTAGGAGATCTAAAGACTGGATCATTCTCCGGCGATCAAGTGAGAGCATTCAGATATAACCGCTTCAATATCGACTACGTGACGATGCACATACTGTGTGCACTTTTTATCGAACAGAGTTCTCTTTCGGAGCGGGATGGCTCCGTTCAATCAGGGACCTTTTTGATGGACATGAACAGTCTCTTCGAGAGTTTCATAACCCAGGCTCTAATCGATCGAACGCCATCTCGAGCATTGGTAAGCGCGCAAGACAGAGCGCACCTTGATGTCGATAACAAAGTACGACTCAGGCCGGACGTCGTGACTTATTTCCAAGCGCGCCCTAATAAGGTTTTGGACTGCAAATACAAGGTCGTAAGCCCCGACAGCTTTATCAACACAGATGTATACCAGGTTCTTGCTTACACACGTTCATACAACGTCGACGAGGGAATAATTGTTTATCCAGCGTCGGAAGTTTCTGTCCCCGATAGCATCCGGGTTCGTCACGACGGTCCATTGATTCGGCAATTCACGGTAAATCTGGATGGTGAAAAATCCGAGCTCGAACGAGATCTAGCAAAATTGGCGAACGCTGCTCACAGTAATATGCCGATATGATCACCGATCACACAAAAGACAGACTCGCGAAAAGGCCGGGTATTTTGGACTCTGGACACATCGTGACTATTAGAAGCATGCCAAGGCATACCCCCCGGGTCGGCAACGCGTGCCTTTGGCGCCTTTCTGTCACCGACAAGTCGACTCCACCAAGAGACTCGAGCTGTGCAACCCCCATAATGGGCGAATCTTCGACGAGCGAATGCGACCTCAAGCAAGGTGCCGTTTCAAGCATGTGGCTGTCAATGTGGCTGCCAAACGCGACAAGTCGGCTGCCCAGTGCTTTCCTGAACATGCCGACTTGAACGTTTTTTTGTTGGTACCCCTGGCGTGAATCGAACACGCGACACGTAGTTTAGGAAACTACTGCTCTATCCACTGAGCTACAGGGGCGTGCTAACTATTCTAAATTGAGATTGCGGCGGGATGAAGGGCCGAGCGATTGGCACTTCGTGGGATATGTGATCACTCACGAGTGCCGGCCGGCCGGCGATTCGGCGGCAACGGGAGGCGGAACGGCGACGCGGGTGGCGAATTCTTGAGGCCGGACGGTCGTCTATTACACGGGTGCTTTCCGCCTCTGGTGTGATTAGTCGTCGACCGGGTGATCGGTGTTGTAGATATTTCGCCAGATGGCCCAGTTGTCCACTTCGTCTTTTTTGAACAGGTTGATGAACTTGCCTTTCATCTGCACCGGTTCACCACCGTATTTGGGCGATATCGCGTATACGAAAATCCCGCGGCAGTAAGCGACAGAATCATGGATCTCGATTTCGGAGATTTTCGTGGCCATGCGGGCAGAGATGGATTTGAAGAATTCGCGTTGATGGTCAACGATTGCGGTCCGTCCAACCACGGCGGGTCGATCGGGCAGCATCAGGATGGCGTCTTCAGTGTAGATATCGCCGAACTCTTGAGCGTCGGAGTCGTTCGTGGCCTGAGCGTACCTTTCTACAAGCTCAGCGATCAACTCTTGGTCGTCGGGCATGAATTTCTCCTGATAGTGCTCGTGCTGCCTTTACCGGGATCGGATATCTATTTATTCAAACATGGAGGGTGCGCGATAGGGCGCGAACGCTGCTCCGATTATGTCCAAACCCCAGTACTGACGTTCAAAAACAGTCGGATATTCGGTCAGTGCGTTTCGTTTGAGCCGCCGAGCCCTGAGACCGTGACGCGGTACGTAGGGTCGGCCACGGGATCGGGCTCGATGATGACATTGGCCTTTTCGAGGAGTCGCTGGCAGTTCTTGCTCAGGTGCAGCAGGTGCAGTCGCCGTTCTGCACGTTCGTAGCGCCTGGCAAGGTCGGCAATCGCCTCGATGCCCGAGTGATCCCACACCCGGGAGTGGCGGAAGTCGATCACGACTTCGACAGGGTCGTGTGGCGGGTGGAACAGGTCTCTAAACGAAGTGACAGAAGCGAAGAAGAGTTGACCATGCAACGTGTAAACCCGCCGGTCGGGGCTGCTGTCGTTGCTTGTCTCTACGTAGATGGACCGCGCCGTGTTCCAGGCGAATACCAGGGCCGACACGATCACTCCGACGACCACTGCGATTGCGAGGTCGGTGGCGACCGTCACAGCCGAGACAAGGACCATTATGAGGGCGTCGGAAACGGGCACTTTACGGATGATCCGCAGGCTCGACCAGGAGAAAGTCCCGACTACAACCACGAACATCACTCCTACGAGCGCGGCGATCGGGATCATCTCGATCAGCGGTGAAGCGGCCAGGATGTAGAGGAGCAGCAGGAGCGAAGCAATGATCCCCGACAGCCGCCAACGCGATCCCGACTTCATGTTGATCATGCTCTGTCCGATCATGGCACAGCCGCCCATGCCCCCGAAGAAGCCTGTGATTACGTTTGCTGCACCCTGCGACACACACTCGCGGTTGTTCTGCCCTTTCGTATCGGTGATGCCGTCGATGAGCGAAAGCGTGAGAAGCGATTCGATCAGCCCGATCGCAGCCAGTATGGAAGCGAACGGCAGGACGATGCGGAGGGTTTCAAATGAGAACGGGACATCGGGTACGCCGAATGATGGGAGTCCGCCAGCGATGCTCGAGAGATCGCCAACGGAAGGGGTGTTGATACCCCCGAAGATCACCATGCCCGACACGACGAGTATTCCTGCAAGGGCAGCCGGGAAGTGTTTTGTGAATCTGGGCAGTACGTAGATAACCGTCATGGTGATGGCAACCAGCCCCAGCATGATCGCAAGTTCGCCCCCGGGTAGCCACGACATGCTGCCGCCGGGGCCTTCGATTTTGAAGCTCTCAAGTTGGGCGAGAAATATGACGATGGCGAGACCGTTTACGAAACCCAGCATTACCGGGTAGGGCACCATCCGGATGAGTCGTCCCTGTTTCAGTGCCCCCACGCCCATCTGGATGATTCCCATCAGGATTACCGTGATGAACAGGTATTCGATTCCGTGGTCCTTTACCAGGGCGACCATCACCACGGCGAGCGCTCCGGTGGCACCGGAGATCATCCCGGGTCGTCCACCGGTGACCGACGTGACGAGTCCGACGATGAAGGCCGCGTAGAGACCGACGAGGGGGCCAACCCCGGCTACGAAGGCGAAGGCGACTGCCTCGGGGACAAGTGCCAGCGAAACAGTGAGACCGGCCAGGACCTCGGTGCGGATGCGGGCCGGAAGTGAGAGCTCTTGCATGAATACTCGGAGGGAGTGTGAAAAATTTTACAAACAGCCTTCCTTTGTACACCGCCATTCGCGCCATGTGTTAACGCACGGTTATGGTTTTACGCAAAATGGGTTGGGGCGCGCACCAGTTTTTCATGAAATCGGCTGTGGTTATTTGCACGCGTCGTTGAATCCGTACGGTGGCACACGATGCCGTTGCGATTCACGCAGGAGTTTAGCGGCATGTCAATACAGGATTGAGATCACTCCGAGATGAAGCGGTGGACGAACTCGGTCGTTCAGGTGATCCCCTAAATAAACCTTGAGCGTTCCTTCGCCCCTGCCGAGTGGTCGATGTAGACGCTGATGGTTTCGGTGAAGAAGTCGAATCCTTCTGTGCCCTGTTCACGCTGGCCTGTGCCGGAAGCCCCCAGACCGCCGAAGGGCAGGTGTACCTCGCCGCCGAGCGTTGGCGCATTGACATGGACCATTCCGGTTTCGGCGGTGTTGATGTATTCGTGGGCCTGGACCAGGTCGCGTGTGTAGATCGACGACGATAGACCGAAGTCGACATCGTTGGAAATGCGTACCGCTTCCTGGAGGTCCGAAGCCCGGAAAACGCACAGCACCGGCCCGAAAATCTCTTCCCGGGCGATGCGCATGCTCGTTGTCACATCGGTAAATATCGTTGGTTCGACGTAGTAACCCTCGTCGAACTCGCCGCCACGCAACTGGTGGCCGCCGAACGTCAGCCGGGCGCCCTCTTCCGTGCCGATTCCGATGTATTCGAGAACCGTATCGAGCTGATTCCTGCTCGAAAGTGGTGCAACGTCCTTTGAAGGATCCATGCCGTCGCCGACTGTCAAAGCCTCGGTCTGGGCCAATAGCGTTTCCATGAACTGATTGTAAATACCGTCCTCGACTATCGCCCGTGCAGTTGCGGTGCAGCGTTGTCCGGTCGAACCGAAAGCACCCTGAACCACACCCGGAACTGCCTTATCGAGATCGGCGTCGTTCAGGATGATAGCGGCGTTTTTTCCGCCCATTTCGCACTGAACTTTTTTCAGCAGCTCCGATGCGCGCGCGGTGATCGCAGTGCCGATTTCGGTTGAGCCGGTAAAAGAAATCCCGCCGACCCGTGCATCCTCCACCAACGTGTTTCCAACCGAAGCGCCCGGTCCTGTCACCAGGTTCAAGACGCCCGCAGGAAGCCCGGCCTCTTCGAAGATCTCGACCAGTTTCACAGCGGACAGTGGCGTGGCCGAAGCCGGTTTGTACACAAGCGCATTACCGCAGACCAGGGCGGGCGCGATCTTCCACGCGGGGATCGCCAGGGGGAAGTTCCAGGGAGTGATAATCGCCACGACACCAATGGGTCGCTTGACGGTGTAAGCGACTGTATCGGGCAGTTCTGAGGGCGTGGTGTAGCCGAACAGTCGGCGACCCTCGCCCGCGGCATACTCGATGATGTTCATCGCGCGTTTAACTTCGCCGGCAGCATCAGCAATTGGCTTGCCTTCTTCAAGCGTTATCGTTTTGGCAAGTTCGTCAGCGCGCCGGGCCATGATGTCGAGCACCCGGTACAGGATCGCCCCTCGCTGCGGGGCGGGAGTACCCGCCCAGCCTTTGGCGGCGGTGCTGGCGGCTGCAATCGCGTTCTCGGCATCTTGCGGAAGGCTGGCCTGGAACTGGCCGATCACCTGTTTGTTGTGCGCGGGATTCACGACAGGATATTGCTGCCCGGAAATGGAATCGCACCAGACGCCGCCGATGTAGTTCTGATTTGTTCGGGAGGTCGAATGGTCGGTCATGTTTCAGATCCCCTGTCGGTGTATTTCTGTGTTGTTACTGTCATACAGTGCGAGTAACCGGGAATAATTCACCGGGGCCCGGTGAATTTCCCGTAGGGATAGTACCCGGATAGGGTCGTTACGGGCTGGCGTGGAAGGCGTTTCGCAGATATTCTGACGGCCGCGAACGCGGCGTAAGGTTCGCTTCGCAGGTGCGCACGCCGCTTGCTGCCCTGCGCGATAGTTTTTGTGATTCGACACTGGAGAAATCAAGCGCATGTCACCCAACGGTAGTTCAACCGTCACCATCCACTCGGCGAAGACGACCCCGGCAATCACCGACCGTTCGGTGCAGCTGCCTGAGTATGACCGGGAGCGTCTGGAGGACATCGGTTTCCTGACGTCGATGACGCTTGTTTTACTTGGCAATTATCATCAGACCGGCCATTTCGGCGGTCCAACGGCTTATGCGCCATACACTATTGCGTGCCACCTGGCAGGCCCGGAGAACGGTGGTTTGACTTACGATTATCGTCGTCCCAAGCACCCTTTCGCAGACAGGTTCATGCTTGCCGGCGGACACAACGTTCCGGTGATGTACGCGCTGTGGATGATCATGGGCGAGGCACTTGCCCGAAAGCACGCAGAGACCGGCGATGACCGATACAAGGCCGATCCGAAGACATCGATGCTTGCCATTGACTCGCTCGGTTTCCGCCGTGGAGCCGGCGCACTAAAGACAATTCTTGAAGAAAACGACCTCACGGACCACCCGTTGATGGCCCAGGCCAAGATACGTGGAATTCGGGCGCTGGCCGGACACGCGGAATCCACCGACCTGACCAACGACGTAAATGGCGGTCCGTCCGGTATCGGAATCGCGACTGCCGCAGGTAAGGCCGCCTTCTGGGACATGATGGGCGCCGACCCTTCGCTTAAAATCATCGCAATCGAGGGTGAGTTCGCCCTTACCTCGGGCCATTCCCAGGAGTTCAAGACGCAGGCCGTTGCACAGCGCGTCGGCAAGCGACTCCGGGTGCTACTTTCATACAACAACGCCGGCATCGACGATGAGCTGATCGGTAGCGTTGTGAAGGAAGAAACGTACAGGATCCAGGAACAGTGGTCTTCGTACGGTTGGAACGTATTTACGCTTGACGACGGCAATAACTACGACCAGGTCGTGGCGGCGCTCAAGACGATGGAGGACTGGGACCCTGCCGACCGCCGGCCGATGATCGTAGTTGGCCAGACGGTCAAGGGTTTCTGGCCCGGGGCGAAGGACGGCATGCTGCCGGGCGGCGTGAAGCAGGTCATCAGCAACGCCAGCCACGCTTATGGAATGCCGATGAATGGTGAGTATTTCATCGCCCTGGCTGAGTCGTTCGAGCAGAAATACGGTGTCACATTCGAGGGGATCCGCGACGGTGCGGTTACCGACACGCGTGAGAAGCTCATACAGCTAAAGACCAATATTGATATCGCACTATCGGTGCTTGACAAGAACGGTCTCGGCGACTGGCTTTCCGAGCGTCTCGTCGAGATTGGCGACCAGGTCAATGACAACCTTCCCCTGCGGGTCGACCCCGACAGGGACCCGTTCCTCGACGAGCGACTCCTCTTGAAGAACCTGCCGACTGAGGCCACGACCGTTACAGCCGTGCACCCGATTACCGGCGAAAAGAAGGATGTGAACATCACTCTCTTCGAGCAGCCCGGTGCGGTGAAGGGCACTCGCCGGGCAATTTCCGAAATCGTCAAATGGATCAACTACGTTACGGAAAATCGTTTCGTGATCGTAGCCGCAGACCTGTTCGAATCGATAAATGTCGACAGCGGCTCACTGTGGGGGCATTACGATCCGGTCGACAATATCGTCGGCAACCGCTTGAAAGCTCCTATCCAGGAAGCCGGTAACGCGTCAACTGCGGTCGGTTTCACCAGTCAATCCCTTTCGAAGGACCCCGATAAACATGTTGGAGTCTGGTCACTCTCAGGTTCATACGGCGCCTTCACGCCACTAATGTACCTGCCGCTCCGTGTCTGGAGCCAGCAGAACCAGGACAGTCCGTTCCGCCTCGGCGTTGCACACATCCTGGCCGGTCACTCTGGTCCTGAGACGGCCGCCGACGCCCGGACTCACTTCGGAATCTTTTCCCCGCAAGTATGGAAACTGTTCCCGAAGGGACAGGTAATCGTACTCAGCTTCTGGGATTACAACGACGTGGCCGCGGGCTACTTCGCAGCGGCCGAAATAGCGGCGCGCGACCCGAAGGTGGGCATCATCGTCATGGAGGTGGCGAGGCCTGATTTCGTGGTTGCCGACCGAACCAAATTCGCAGATACAGATCCGCACGCGGCAGCAAAGGGCTTTTACGTAATACGAGACTTCGATCCCGACAATCCGAAACATGGGGTTGTGGTTGCGCAGGGTTCGAGTTCGACCGTGAACCTCTGTGCCGTCCTGCCGAAGCTCGAAGAGACCGGGGTGAACGTTAAGGTGGTTTCAGCGATCAGCGAAGAGCTGTTCGACCGGCAGCCGCAGTCGTACCGGGACAGCGTTTTACCCGAAACGGCGAAGTTCGACATGATGGTGGTCACCACCGGGACCCGCCGCGTTTGGCCGGTCACAGGCGTCGGGCCACTGACCGACGAGTATTCGCTCACGTCGGACTGGGACAACCAGTGGCTGACGGGCGGTACTCAAGAAGATGTCATCAGGGAGGCCCATCTCGACGAAGACTCGATCTTCAACGCGGTGAAGCGGTTCGCCGACGAGCATGGTGCCCGGATGTCACGACAGGCGGCTGCGTTCAACGGCGCAAACAGCTAGCGAGAACTGCGTTCGAGCAGTTAACAAGAACGGGCGATGGAGGAAACTCCATCGCCCATTTGTTTTTCGACACCTGAATAGTTCTCGTGCCAGGAAAGTTGGATCAGTCAGCCGCACCAATCGGTACTGCTACCGGGATCACCGACGTGACCGGAGTTGCCGAACGCTCGTCGTCGTCTGACTTTTTACCGTCAACGTCGATCCGTGGGAGCCACTCGAGCCAGGACGGGAAGTACCAGTTCTTGTCGCCGAGCAGCACCATGGTGGCCGGGACGAGTATTGACCGGACCAGTGTGGCGTCGATGATGACCGCCGCTGCAAGTCCCAAGCCCATCTGTTGGAACATCGACATGTCGCCGATGGCAAAGCCGCCGAACACACCAACCATGATTAGTGCTGCACCGGTGATGATTCCCGCTGTCGAGCGGAGACCGAAGGCTACCGATGCCTTGTTATCGCCAGTCAGGTCGTAGTGCTCCTTGATCCGGCTGAGCAGGAAGACGTGGTAGTCCATCGACAGGCCGAACAGGATGCTGAAGAGGAACAGCGGGAGCCAGAACTCGATCGTCGGTGTCTGCTGGAATCCGAGGAGGTCAGCTCCGATGCCCTGCTGGAAGACCAGCACGAGCAGTCCGTACGCTGCGCCCACGGAGAGGAGGTTCATCACGACCGCCTTGATCGGGACTACGATGCTGCGGAACACGATCATCAGGAGCAGGAAGCTGCTGCCGAGAACCAGTCCGAAGACGATCGGGAGCCAGCCCGTCATCATGGCCACGTTATCGATTGTCGAGGCGGTGTCACCGGCGACGTAAACGTCGGCCACACCGTCAAACGCTGCAGGAATGTACTGGTCACGCAGTCGTGCAATCGCCTCCTCTGCTTCTTCGCTTGCATAGTCGCCCTGCATTACTGCGAAGACAACAGCGAGGTTGTTTTCCGGGGCAACCTTGATCTTCGTGTCACCGAAGAACGGGTCGGCCGCGAGATCTGATTTGAGCGATTCGATTGCCGTCTGGACTGCAGGCGCGGTCACGTCAGGTGCGTCGATCACGATGTCGGCTGTGATAAGACCGTCGTTGAACTCGGCGTTTATTACCTCGAAGGCATGTCGCACAGAATTATCTTCAGGAAGCGAGGCAAGACCTGAAGAGCCGAGGTTCATCGTGAACGCTGCGACAGTTACCGCAAGCAGGCCTCCACCGGTGACGGCGTTTGTGATCTTGTCCCAGGCGCCACCCCTGTTGGAGTCTTCTTCACCGACCACGATCTTGCGGCCTACAAAAAGAATCCTCAGCCAGTAGACCCGGTGTCCAAGTACGCTGATGATTGCTGGGAGTAGCGTGGTGGCTGCGAAAACCGCGGCGATGACAACAACCATTGCACCGAGACCGAAGCTCCGGAAGGTCATGGACGGCACGATCAACATGCCCGAGAGAGCGATCATTACTGCGACGCCGGAGACCGTTACGGTCCTGCCCGCAGTGCTGCCGGCCGCGGTGATGGCTTCGATCTTGTTCCGGCCCCTGGCGAGTTCCTCGCCGAACCGTTTCACGATGAATAACGAGTAGTCGATGCCGACCGCCAGGCCGATCATGGTGATGATCTGGACTACGAAAGGATCGAGGTCCATCACCCTGCCGATAACTGCGCTCAGCGCTATTGCGACGATGATGGATACGATCGCAAGCAGAATCGGCAGCCCAGCCGCGACAGCTGCGCCGAATACGACCAGCAGGACGATGAGCGCAAATCCGATGCCGATCATTTCACCGTTGGCCAGGGTTTCTTCGGCAAGCGCATTGAATACGACCTCGACGCTGCCCTGGCCAACCGTGGACACTCTGTAACCGCTTGATGCGTCGGCATCTGCAATGACCGCGAGGAGCGGTTCGACGATGTCGGCTGCTTCGGAGTCCTCGACCGAAAGGGTCGCCAACACGAGGGCCGTATTTTGGTCAGAATTCAACATGCCTTCGCCACCGTCGAGGTAGCTGGCAACAGCGATTACGTCTTCGAGGGCGAGAAGGTCGGCTGTGAGAGACCGCACGAACGCCTTGTTGTTGGCGTTATCTGCCGTCCCGGTCTCGAATTCGACCAGTACGTATTCTTTAGATGGAGATGGCTCATCGGAGTTGAGGCGCTCATCGATGAGGTTCATCGCTATGGACGACTCCATTTTGGTATCCGTTTGGCCGGTGTTCGAAGTCACTTCGCCGATAGTTCCGGCGAGGAAGAACGCTGCCACCAGGACCACCAGCCATGATCCGAGCACGGTCCAGCGGCGGCGGGCGCTGAAATTAGCCAGTTTGCCTGTAAGAGTGTTGGAGGTCATCGGTTTATCCCCTTCACCGCCAGCCGGTCTCCTGGTTGAGGCCGCCGGACGGGCTTGTATGACTACCAAGTTAGGGTGGCGAGTGATCGGAGTCGTCACCCCGGCGGGGTGTTCACAGTCCACGAAAGGGCGAACCTCGGTGTGCTCTTTCAGGTGACAGGGGTGTGCGTTCGTCACCCTCAGTGAAGGTGGGCACGTACCTCTTTGGTGGTAGAGACCAGCGGCGTCCGGACGGCCGGAGCGCGGCTAGGAGCTGGTGTCGGGCTGAACGATCCCGGCGTTGTAGGCAAAGATCACGGCCTGGGTACGACCGCGAACTTCAAGCTTCGCCAGCACCCGCTTCACGTGAGTCTTGACCGTGCCTTCCGAAACCGCTAGCTCATCAGCAATTTCCTGGTTCGAGCGCCCGTTCGTAACGAGCATCAGCACTTCCATTTCGCGTTCGGTAAGCGCATCCAGCTTGCCTGTGACCTCTGGCCCAGCAGGCGAACTCGTGGTCCTGGCGAATTCGGTTATCAACCGTCGTGTCACGGAAGGCGAAAGTAGCGATTCCCCCTGCGCTATCACCTTGATCCCTGCGATAAGTTCGTCTGCCGGCGTACGCTTCAACAGAAAGCCGCTGGCGCCTGCTCGCAAAGCCTGGAACACGTACTCGTCTTGCTCGAACGTTGTCAGCACAAGAACTCGCGGACCCTCGTCAGGGTCCGGCGATTTTTCGCTGATTAGGCGGGTAGCCTCGATGCCGTCCATCTCCGGCATCTGGATGTCCATCAGGACGACATCCGGATTGAGGCGATCTGACAATGCGACCCCTTGAATTCCGTTGGCGGCTTCACCTACCACGTTGAACACGGGATCCGACTCGATAATCATCTTGAGCCCGGTGCGAACGAGGTCATCATCATCGACCAGCAGTAATCGGATAGTCATTCCGTGTCTCCTGTCTGGCCGCGTCGTCTCGTTTGACCGATCGGAAACGTTGCGTGCACTCGCCAGCCGCCATCATCGGTGCTTCCAGCTTCGAACACACCACCGAACAGCGCCGTTCGCTCTCGCATCCCGACAACTCCGCTCCCGCCGCCCTTGCGACCCTTGAGCTTGTCGATACCCGTGCTGTCGTTAGTGATAGTCACTGCAAGAAATTCTTCTGAATAGTCGATATCGACCCGGGCTTTCGATCCTGCGGCATGCGTCATCACGTTCGTAAGAGCCTCCTGGACAATTCGGTACGCCGAGAGATCGGTACTTGGAGCGATGTTCGTCGGAGATCCCGAAATTATCAGTTCAACCGGTTGACCAGTCGCACCCATTTCCTCCACAAGCGAATTCAACTGGCTAATCGACGGCCTTGCTTCCAGGGAAGGAGATCGACTGTTGCTCAGATCGTCGGGATCTCGGAGGATGCCAAGCAGCCTGTCGACGTCTGACAGCGCCTGTCGACCCGTCGATTCAATCGAGCTCAGGTTGTCGAGCGCCTTCTCGGGAGTCTTTTCGAATACCCGCTGAGCCGCTCCGGCCTGGATCACTATCAAGTTCAGCGTGTGCCCCAAAATGTCGTGCAGTTCCCTGGCGATACGAGCACGTTCGTCAACTACTGCCTCGCGAGAAACCCGCCCTTGCTCCTCCGACAAATCGGCGATCACCCGGCTCGCTACCTCTAACCGCCGGAAGCGCGATCGCACAACGTTTCCGACCATCCAGACAGCGGCAAATAGCAGGCTGATCGCGATCGCTTGATCTACGTCTTCGCGCATGATTCCAAATACAACGACGATAACTGCAAACGACATCCCGCCCGCCATCAGTGAACGGCGATCGCTTGACTGGCTGGTAGCCAGGAAAAATGCGAGCATCGACGAAAATTGAGCAACCCACAATACCTGGTGGTTGAGTGCATTGTGACCCACGAACGCGGCGAATATGACAGCCAACATTAGCAACGGAAACTTCCGAGCGAATATGACCGGCAGCACCTGTAACAGGCCGAGGATCACCCCGAGAACGCCTTCCTGAACGTACTCGCTGCCAGGTTCGGGTCGTATGTTGATGTCGAGACCCAGAAAAACGAGCATGACCAGGGTGACCAGGCCCATCCTCAAATACGGATTCCTGTCGTCAAGAGCCCGGTAGCGATCCCAAATTGTTCTCGTCGCCATGCCCACAGTCTACCCAGAGTTGTGAGGCGCATCGTCTCTCAAAAGGAAGATACGTACGAACTCCGTAGGATTATTTCGACAAGATGGCTGCGGCATGCACAATGTCTTTGAGTAACAGTGTTTTTCACCTGTGAAACGCAACGAATACGGTAAGAGATAAGAATTTGACGAAGCGGATACTGATTGCCGGGTGCACCCAGGAGGTTTCAACCTTTAATCCGGTGTTAAGCACATACGAAGATTTCAACGTTTCGTTTGGAAACGAAATTATCGAAAAGAGTGAAGGCAAAAACTCAGCCGTTGCCGGTGCAGTCGAAGTTTTTCGTGCCGATGGCGACATCGAGGTCGTGAGTTCGTACTCCGCGGGTGCCACGAGTGCCGGTCCTCTCGAACGCGCCTCATGGGAGCGAATTTCGGCGGAGTTTCTGGACGCGCTGCGGCCGTTTGCGGGCGGCATAGACGGTGCGTTTTTCTCGTTGCACGGATCGATGAGCGCGGAAGGGGAACTCGATCCTGAAGGCTACTTGCTCGAGGAATCTCGAAAGATTCTTGGAGAAGGTATTTCGATCGTCTTTTCACAGAACATTCACGGCGTCGTGACCGGGAAGATGCTGAATCATGCGGACGGCGTTGCTGTCTATCACACCTACCCACACGTCGATTTCGCCGATACGGGCGAACGGGCTGCGCGCCAGCTGCTGCGGATGCTCAACGCCAAAGGCACGAAGCCGGTCACCGTTCGAGTCGTCATTCCAGCTCTCGTCCGCGGCCGCGAGCTTATTACTGAAACCGGGCTTTTTGGAAACCAGGTCCGGTATCTCAAAGACCTTCACGACGACCCGCGCATCCTGAATGCCGGTTTCCAGATCGGCAATCCGTTTACCGACGTTCCCGAGCTCTGCAGCCAGGTTTTAGTGGTGACTGACAACGACGAAGCGTTCGGACGTGAAGTTGCACTGAAGGCGGCGAACGAGTTCTGGGGCAACCGTTTTGAGATGCACGCGGAACTGACGGGGCTCGAGGAGTCGGTGGCGGTCGCAAGCAAAATGAAAGGGCCGATCATGTTCACCGATGCAGCCGACGCCCCGAGTTCCGGCGCATCGGGCGACAGTAATGCGATCGTGGCCGAGATGATCCGCACCAGATATCCACATTCGGTTCTGGCTCCGATAGTAGATGCGTCGGCAGTCGTGCGGGCTGTGGAAAAAAGCATAGACGGCAGAATCACCGTGAAACTTGGCGGCTCGTTAGACCGGAGATTCACGCCAATAGAGGTCAAAGCCACAGTCGTCTCGATCTCAGATGGGACGTTCGCACTCGAGAAATGGTCGTCCATCGAGCGTGCCGGGCCTACCGCGGTGCTCAAAGTAGGAAACATCACGTTCGTCGTGTTCTCGCGTGCGGTCAACCTTGTTGATCGTGCACCGTTCTACGCCAACGGGCTGGATCCAAAAGACTTTCACTCGGTCATCGTAAAGTCGCCGTTTTGCGAGCCGGAGTTTTTCGACGACTGGTGCGAGATCAACCTGAATGTCGATGCTCCAGGCTCGACCAGCGCCGATCTGCTGTCGCTTGGTCACACGGTTTGCGCCCGCCCGATGTTCCCGCTGGACGATGACGTGGAGTTCAACCCACAGCCCCAGGTATATTCGCGGGGTTAGTTCCGGGTGATCCCCTCTCCCTGGCAGGGAGACGAGTGCCCTTTGGGCGCGGGTGTGGGTCGCTCCCTCCCTTCCCCACCGCCATCCGCCCCTCAACAAAACGGCCCCCACCCCCGAAACTAAAACCGTGCGCTCAGGACACGGCCAGTCCCGAACCCGCACGAACACAGGCGCGGTAAGCCTCTAGCAGTAGAACGCATTACCAGCGGTGGAGACACGGTGAACAGCCGGGCAACACAGACCCACCGCCAATCACGTCCGACTCGCTCGGACTTCCCAGGCAGACAACCAGAGAGTGATCTGCCCAAGACATGCGCTGAAATGCGCATACGAATGCCTGGTCAACAGCCAGACACCTTCCCAGCGTTGAAACAAACGCGAATACAAAAAGCGATCGCCAAATCAATAAATTGGCGGCGAGAATCCCACCCCCAGACCGACGGTGCCGGAAGTTGGGGCAATAGTTTCGTACAGGAAACGCATCCCCGGCGGTCAAACGGTGCCTGTACGCCGTCCCAGGAGCGTCAGCGCAAATACACGCTCCGAAAAAGCGCTACTGCAAACAGGCAGGTTGAACGCCAGACGCATGCGGATAACTCTGCACGCAACGAAATATCGACCAATTAACCGTTCAATTGTGCGAACGGTTTTTCCCGCGCCCGTCGCACCTAAAACAAAAAACGCCGACTCAACAGTGAATCGGCGTTTGGTTTTTTCTGGTGGAGCTGCGGGGAATCGAACCCCGGACCTCGTCATTGCGAACGACGCGCTCTCCCAACTGAGCTACAGCCCCTTTTTGCGATACTCGCTATGCGGCTTCGCGGCTGTTACCAGCTGCAATGGCCGCGCCGAGTTCGGAATTCGGAACGTTCTCAGCGTAGCAAATAGCCGCTAATAAGTCTCAACGATCCGCAAATCTGGTGCTACCATTTCGCCGGTTCGGTGATACTCACACTTGTGGGGAACTCTTGATAAAGGTTATCGATCGAGAGTACCGAACCGGACGAAATTCGAGGTGAAAATTGCTTAAGCACTTCCAGGTGCCTGATGACATCGCGGTAAGGGTGGACGTGGCCCGGTTGCGCGCCGCCACGGAACAGGTATTCATGCATTGCGGGGTCCCGGAGTCCGAGGCCCGCCTGGGTGCTGACGTTTTGATTTTCGCCGATGAGAGCGGGATAGACACCCACGGTGTATCGAACATGTTGCGGTCGTACGTTTCTGCGTACAACTCCAATACGATAAATCCTGATCCGCAGTTGAAGATTGTGAAGGAAACACCTTCGACAGCAACCATCGACGGTGACGGCGGACTGGGCCTGATGATCGCTCCCAAGGCGATGGAAATAGCGATTCGCAAGGCCAAAGAGGTCGGTACCGGTGTCGTAGTGGTCCGAAATTCCGGTCACCTGGGTGCTGCCGGTTATCATGCCATGATGGCAGCTGATCAGGACATGATCGGCTGGTGCATGACCGCCGGCGGTAAGGCGATGATCCCCACGTTCGGTGCCGTGGCCCAACTCGGAACGAACCCGATCGCGTTTGCGGCTCCCGGTAAGAACGAACCTGCGTTCCTGTTCGATGCGGCGATGACTTCGATTGCGGGCAACAAGATTGGCCTTGCGAACCGCCTGGGCAAAGAAATGTCGCCGGGATGGGTGGCGAATGACGATGGGTCTCCCGATATGGAGGGTGGCTCGATGGTCGACTTTGTGGCGAACACACCGCGTGCGCAGTTGCCGCTGGGTTCGACCCGCGAGCTCGGGTCGCACAAGGGTTATGGCCTTGGTGTGATGGTCGATATTCTTTGCGGGCAGCTATCGTTTGCGCCAGGTTTCAACAGCCTTGCCCGAACGAGGCGGGCTCATTTCGTTGCGGCCTACTCGGTCGATGCGTTCGGCGATGTAGACGAGTTCAAAGAAAATATGGACGGCATGCTCAAGGGCCTTGCTGCTACGAAGCCGATGCCCGGGCACGACCGGGTTTTCTACGCGGGTTTACCGGAGCATGAGACCAGGATCGAACGGCGCGAAATCGGTGTACCGCTGCATCCAGAGGTCGTCGAGTGGTTCCGGGGAATCTGTGCCGAGTTTGAAATTACGTTCGACCTGGCGTAGTTCTTAGGCGGTTTCCGAACCACTCGGGCCCGCGATCGGTTGCGTTCCGTTCAACCCGGCCTTCACGTTGAGGAGAAAGGTTTCGGGTTGGCATCGTCCTCGGTGGTATCAAATGCCCTCCCGAAGACCTCGTCATCGGAATCGAAGTTCTCAGGTCTGGTGGGAGTCCGATCATTTTCGTAGTACACATCGCGAACGGTGCCCAGAAACCGAGAAAATTCTTCGGGCAGCGTTCGTTCGATGTTGCGCAGCGCCTGGATTTGTTGGGGATTTGTCATAGCCGAAAATCCACCGATTGCGTGCGCCGTAAGATCCAGTGAAAGTGCCTCGACAACTCTCAATAATGCTGATCGAGTCGCTTTTTCACCGGACGATCGTTTCTCCACGGTATCGAGCATGCCGAGCGCGCCCGCAGCAAGCTCCGGGTCTGTGGTTGGAATCAGCCGGTCGAACACGCGCACGAGCGTAACGCGGTCTGCATCGGTCAGGGAGCCGTCTTGGTTTGGCATATTTCGGGTCGGTCCGGGTCGAAGATCGCAACGATTTGTTCAGATGCAAGTGTAATCGACTGGCCGTTTGTGCCGAGGGCTATATGCGGTTGGGTTTGTGCACCGTACTCTGTTCGCAAACGGGATTCACTGCAGGCGGTGCCGCGTAACCGATCGGCAAATGAAGGCCGCATCAAAACAGGACAACAACGAAAAAAATGCTTAAAGGCGTTCTGGTCGGATTCGGGATAATGCTCGCTGCGATTCCCATTCCAATCGTCCATTTCATAGCGGTTCCGCTCAGTCCGTTTATCGCTGGCTTCATTGGCGGCGGAGTGGCCAATGTCGATCAGAACGGAATCGTCAAGTTCGGCGGGCTGATGGCAGGGCTAATGATGATTCCGGCAGTGGTCGTCCTGTTCGTGAAGTTTGCCTTCGGGGTGGACGAGATAATCGGATTGTCGGCGACATTGTGGATGATAGTTGTGCTGGTGCTAATTCCCTACACGTGGTTCGGGGCCACGGTTGGGGCGCTGGGCAGCTACATGGCCAATCGCAACCGGGAAGACGAGCCAGCTTAGCCGGACCCGGTCGGCGCTTCAGTCCCGATCGTTTCGATTTGCTGGAGGGAAGCCCACCGGCTAGAGCGAACTGGCAAGATCGTGGGTGGCTTCGTGTGCCAACCGCATCCGTTGGCGCATTACTTTCGGATCGGGGACGATCACTACAGGCCCGGTCGCGTCGCGGGCGAGCTTGTCGGCTGTGCTGCCAAGAATGGACCTGCTGACTCCGGAGCGCATTTTCGAACCGACCACGATCCACGAGCCCGGATTGGCAGCCTGAAGCGAGTGGACGTGCTCAACAAAATTACCTTCGGCGCGTTCGATATCTACCTCGATTCCGTCATCGGCGAAGGTGCTGATTAACTGGCTTTCTGGGTTTGGTTGCGACTTCGAATCGGCCTCTTTGGTGGTCAGTACCAATTTGATTGCGGAACGGCTGGCACCTGCGAGCGCGCTGGCGATAGAAGCCAGGGAGTCGACTGTCGTTCGACTGCCAGGCACAATCAGCGATTTCGGGGCCTGCGGCGGTGCGCCGTTCACACTGACAATCCGAGGGTTGACAATAAGCAGTGGCACCGCAGTCGTTTTCCACAATTGGTCCAGCATGCCGACAGAAAACAGCCGCCGAGACCTGGATCGCGGTACGGCGGCGACTGCGACAATTCCGAACGAGCTGGTTGCAGATCGCGAAGTAATCATCGATGCCGCGTGCCCGGTTGCGATGCCCCACCGGGACTTTACCCCATGTGGTCCAAGTCGGCTGACGACTTCTTCGAGGTAAGCCGCGGCGAGCGCGGTGCCGCGATCGTGAGGCGCATCGGGGTAGTGCACCTGTCCCGGTCTCGCCCCCCTTGCGGGGTGTGTTGCTGGAAGGCTGTGGAACAGCGTTATTTCGCCCGAATACCAGTCGGCAATCATTGAGGCAAACGGCAGAATTTGTTCTGACTTGTGGGCGCCGTCGAGTGGCACAAGTATCCGGTTCAGATTCAGCGCGTAGCCGCGTTCGACCGCATCACGTCGAACCTCGTCCCGGGTCCGCGGATTGCGTTCTGGTTGCTGTTCTGATTGCTCCGTCATTGTCCGTCTGCTAAAGCGAGTTTATCGCTTGCATGAATAATGCGAGACGATTGGATTGTTCGCTGATTTCGATGTTTTCACCTTCTGCATGAGGGTTTTGGCCCTTCGACCCGAGACCATCTGCGGAAGGGACGCCCATTGCAGCTGTGAGATTGGCGTCGCTTCCACCGCCAGTCGATTCCTCGGTGAGTTCGAAGCCGATTTCTTTTGACCATCCGATCAGCATATTTGCGAGCTTCGCCAGTTCAGGAGTTCGTGGCATTGGCGGGCGATGGAATCCACCTTCGATCTTGAGTGACGTGCCTTTAATTCCAGGCCTGAGCGAACGTATTTGCGCCTCGATTTTCTCCGCCTGTTCGAGGGTTCGTACCCGCACGTCGATTGTTGCTTCGGCGTGGGCGGGAATCGTGTTTCGAGCAGAACCGCCCGATATAAGACCGGTGTTTACGGTAACTCCGTCCGGCCAGTCGTTCATCGCCTGCAGGTCAATTACTATCTGCGAGAGCTCGTGGATTGCAGATGCCCCGCGCTCCGGGAATGCACCTGCATGGCTGGCTTTTCCTTCGACAGAAATTCGGAATTCGCCGAGTCCCTTGCGCTGTGTCTTGAGTGCGCCCGCCCCAGCCTGCCCGGGTTCCATAACCAGCGCGTAGGCCGCGCCCGTGACGAGACTTTCAACAAGGGGCCTGGATGATGGACTTCCGACCTCTTCATCGGTGTTGAAGAGAACCGTTATCGGCCGGTCGGGCCAGAGGTTGTTCGATTGGAGAATCCGGAGACCGATGATCGTGGTGGCTATTCCGGCCTTCATATCGAGCACGCCGGGGCCGTACATTCGCCCGTCTCGCTCGCGGTAGCCCATGCGGGCAAGGGTGCCAACTGGCCACACGGTGTCGAGGTGGCCGACTATAAAGGCATGTTGTTTGCCTGACTTGCTTTTGTTGCCGGCCCAACTTGCCGATACATGGTCGCCATATTTCGATTGTGGGTGGACGGTAACGTCGCCATCCAGTGTTTCCAGCAATTCAGCCGCCAACGCGGAGATTCGGTCGTTTGCGACTTTGTCGCTAGTAGGGGTTTCGATCAGGACGAGTTTTTCGATGAGATCGAACAGTTCTGATTCCTGGGCCCTGGCAAGGGCCAGCCACTCGTTCAATTTAGCGTCCTCGGCTTCTGGAGAGCTGGATTGTACGAATCCGCGTTGCGAGGATTGTAAGTGGGCCCGGTGACCTCTGCGCCATACGAATCAGCCGGTTGCATCCGTTCCGACGGATTGGTTGAGCGCTTCAATGAGTTCTGGCTTTGGCGCGAAGTTCTCGAAGCGGTGAGTCACGATGCCATCTGAACCGACGATAAACGTCCATTCTTGCGATACAAGGCCCCATTCCCTGAGGAGGGGTGTCAGCATCGCCTTGCTCAGGTCGCCCTGAATTTCTCGCGGATTCGCGTAGAGGTCGACGTGTACGAAATCGACGCGGTCGCCATATTCTTCACGTAACTCGCCAACTATTTCGACCTGTGGCCCGCAAACGGCATTTGTGCAGAATGCGGGACTGGCGAACACGATGAGCAGGGGTCGGTCGCGTTCGAGGGCTTCAGCGATCGAGTAACGGTACAACTCGGGGTCGCGGAAGCTTCCGGTTGTGAGATCGGAGATGTTGCCGACGCTGGAAAGTGTACGGCTGTCGCTTGACGGTGCCTTTTGGCCGACGGTGATCGACATTGCAGATTCGGCAACCTGGAACCTGACTTCGAATGGGGCGGTCGAGCCGTCGGGTCGCGGGATCTCGGCGGATACGGACCACTCGCCTGCGCGTTCGAAATTGAAGATGGCTGAGTGAATCCCTCGCGTTCCGAACGGGAATATGTAGAAACGCGCCGATACCGATTCAGTGAGCGCCGCGTCTGGTTCAGAGTCGTACCCGTTCGGGAAGTAGTTGGATGTCAGCCTGACAACCGGAAATTTAATCAGTCCGCTGGCGTCGCTCAACACGATGCCGAAACGCTGCGTTCCGACACCGAGGTCGGGGGTTGCGAGTACGAGGTTGATCTCTTCGGATATTGCCGTCCAGGCCGGTTCGGAGAGTTCGATGCCAGTGCGACCGGAAGCTGCATTCGATGCGGGTCCAGAACTCGAAACGCTTTCACGCGCGAGATCGTCGGATCCGCAGGCCATGAGAGCAAGACTGGCAAAGCCAATAGTGACCGCCAGCAGCATGCGGCGGGACCCTTTGACCCGGTCGATCAGTAATTCCCGCACTAGATGCCCCCGTCGTTGATGCCGAATGTGAAGGCAAAAATGGCGAAGTTGTCGGAGTTCGACGACAGTTTTACGATGTACTTGCCAAATTCCGGGACTTCGAGAAACGCGTACAACTTGGCCTCTTCAACGGTGAAATATGAGCGGCCCTGATCGTCGAACAAAATGTCGATTCCGGCCTCTTCCGGCTTCAGCGGACGGTCATCTAATTCAACGTACACGTCGAAGGGTTCGGGGCCGGCAGGGTCGATTACCACGTTAGCGCTGCGGCCAACGAACTCGAATGCGAGATGGTCTTCGAGATTTTTTGTTTCCCGGGCATGGATGATCGATTCTGGTCCGTTTGTCCACAGTCCCTGCAGGTAAAACTGCTGGGGCGTGTATGCGCCGGTATCGACATATTCGCGGGTGCTGTCGGGTTTGATGTAGTACTGCTCCTGGCCCGCATAAATGCCCTGCGTTGTGTAATTGCGTTCGTAGCCGCCATATAGCTCACGCGTTACTTGATTGGCCAGCGGATCGCGGTCTGCCGAGTCGATGCTGCCGATCGGGATATCGGAAACGTTATATCCCGCTGCGGCAAGCGTATCGCGGATTGCCTGTTCGACTTCGACGTAGGCGCCTTCACCGAAATGCCGGTAGGTGAGCTGACCGTCGACGCCGATCAGATACTTCGCAGGCCAGAATCGATTGCGAAACGAGTCCCAGATTTCATAGTCATTGTCGAGGGCGACCGGCCACTCGATTCCTTCCCGCACAGTGGCGGCCTTGACGTTGTCGTAGTCCTTCTCGAATTCGAACTCAGGCGTGTGCACGCCCAGGATCACCAGCCCGCGATCGGCATACTTGGCGTGCCACTCGCGTAAAAACGGCAGCGTCCGGAGGCAGTTCACACATGTGTAGGTCCAGAAATCGACCAGCACGACCTTGTTTTGGGCCAGTTTCTCGGCAATTGTGAACGGTTCGGAGTTCAGCCAGGCGTCTATCCCATATACCTCCAATACGCCTTCCGGGTAGGTTGGCAGCGGTGGGCCGGCCGTTGGCGTAGGTGCCGGACCGGACGTGCTGGTCGGTTGGGCACTCTCGGATGAATCAGGGGCATGGGACGGCTCAGCCACTATGTCGGCGGTTGGTGGCGCGGCTGCCGAATCGGTCGTTGAGGCCGGAGGGTCACTACTCCCACAGGCAACGGCGATCACCGAGAAAAGCAGGCCAAGCACCAGCGATATGAAGATGTGATTGCGTGTTTTCATTGTCTGTTCGGAACCGGTGCAAGTCGTGCAAACCCAACGGGATTGGGAATGTGAAGCAATATCGTAACGTTCGAGGAGTAATACGGACCAGAAGTCGATCACGGATTTAGAAAGATATTACGAAAGTCTTTCATTTGTGAACGTGTTACATCAGGACTAGGTCAGCCCTTCGATCGGACAACTCTGATCGGCTGCCCATTCTCTCCACGAACCGTCGTAGTCCCGCACGTTTTCAAAACCTGCGAGTTTCAGGGTCCAGAATCCGTGCGCCGCACGGATGCCCCCCTGTCAGTAGGTAATGATGTTTTTGTCGGGGGTTACGCCAACCTCGGCAAGCAGTTTCCTGATTTCGCCGGCGGACTTCAGGACGGGGATATCGCCGCCGGTGTGGAAATTGACCCATTCAAGGTGAACGGCACCCGGGATCCGCCCGCCACGTGGTCCACCGCGCTTGTTCCGGCCGTTCCATTCGTCGTCGGCACGTACATCAAGCAGAACCGTCGAGTTGCTGTCAATTGCATCAAGCACCTGTTCTCGAGAAGCGAAGATCGCCGAGTTCGCCCGTGGCGTGAATGAGCCGGCAGGTGTTGAGCCGGTGACTACTGGCGGGGCCGGTTGCGTCGTTGTGCCGCGTCCTTCGGCGATCCACTTTGGCAGCCCACCGTCGAGGAACTTTACATTGGTGTGTCCGTAATAGTGGAGCGCCCACATCAGGCGGAACGAGTAAACGCCTCCGGAGCGGTCGTAACCGACCACCGTGGTGTTGTCGCCGATCCCGAGATTAGACATTGTTTGGGCAAACTGCGCTGGCCCTTGTATGTGGGTACGGTCGTCCAGGGATGTCTTGTAGTAGTGATCGACGGGGTTGAAAGCCCCCGCGATGTGACCTTCTGCGTACAGTTCAGGCAGGTCGGTATCGATCACCCGAACGTCCGCATCCGACAGATGCTCGGCAAGCCACTCGGTGGTGACGAATATGTCGGGCATCGTGTAGCCGCGCTTATCAGGCGGCGTTATCGCGGAAATTTCCATTGGTGGAGGTGAAAAACGGCCGATTGATTGATATTCTTCAAAACTGGTACTAATTGGTTTTCTGATGTTAACACTCAACTATCACAAACCCTTCATATCGTCAGGTGATTAGCGGTACTCGGCGTGATAACTTTTACAGTCGAGAGACGCTAAACAATGGACTACCGCGGGGAGTGGGCTGGATATGTCTGATGAAATCCGGTTGACCTATCTCACTGACGGGAAGTCTGATTAATTTGATTTTCATACTCGCAGGCTTAAATATCGACCGCTCTCCAGTTGAATACCTGGAAGCCGTTGCCATCCCCACGCGCTCGCTCAAGGGCCACCTTGATCGACTCGCGACGCACGCCGGCGGAGGAATAATTCTTTCCACGTGCAATCGGACCGAGGTATACGCGGTTGTCGATGATGTAGAAGTGGGAATTCGTCAGCTCAAAGAAATTATCGGTGCTATTCCCGACGAAGCTCCGGGGGGCGATTTCAGCGACCATATCTACACGTTGACGGGCGACGACGTTGTGACTCACCTGTTCAGTGTCACTTCGGGCCTCCATTCGGTGGCGCTGGGCGAATCTCAGATTCTCGGGCAGGTGACCAGGGCGCTGCAGGCGGCGGGTGAAGCAGGGACCGTGAAGCCGGCGCTTTCCAGAATGTTCCATGCGGCCCTCCGGAACAGCAGGCGCGTCAGAAAAGAATCTGGCCTGGGGCGCAATCGGATTTCCATTTCATCGCTGGGCGTGCAGGAGCTTCAGAAGGTTGCGGGTGAACTTAAAGGGCTCCGGGTGCTCCTTATTGGCGCAGGTGAAACCGGCAAACTGACCGCGAGGGCGCTCCGGCGTTATGGTGCGGACGACATTGTGGTGACAAGCCGCTCAATGAACCGCGGTTCGATACTTGCTGAGGAACTGGGTTCGCCGCAGATTCCGTTTGAAGAGATATCCAGTTCGCTGAGTGCCACAGACGTGGTTATCACCTGCACCGCAGCGACCGATCAGGTCATCAGTGCAGATGCGATTAGAGCCGCGATGACCACCCGGCCCGACCGCCCGATGTACATTCTGGACGTTGGGATGCCGCGTGATGTGGATCCTGCTTCGAGTGAAATCGATGGGGTGACGCTTATCAGCCTGTCTGAGTTGCAGGCCAAGTCCGCACAGCACCGGGGACTTAGAGAGGATGCTGCATCGAAAGCACGTGTGTTGATCGAGGAAGGTGTGCGACGCTTTAAAGAGCGTTTGACCGGGCTTGAAAGTGAGCCGGTAATTCGCACGCTCGGAGCCCGAATCGAGGAGATGAGGCGAGAAGAAGTTGAGCAGACCCTCGGACGGATCGATGAACTCACCGATGAGCAATCTATTGCGGTCGAAAAAATGACCCGTTCATTGGTCCGCCGGATTCTTGCTGACCCGATAAGCTTCCTGCGCAGCGAAGAAGCCAGCGCGGTGGAGGCGGTTCAGAAAGTCTTCGCTCTCGTCGAAAATGAGGATGAAGACGTAGACGACGCTGATTAACGACGAATTTCAGGCCAGATTGGTCTAAATTTGCATTAGAGGCACTATCGCGGTGCCTCTTTTCGCGCCAGAATAATTTTTTGCCTGTTTTCGATATGCGCTAACGGTTGCTTGATAGACGATTCTGGAGGATTCAATTGGCCCGTGCCAGGTCAGCCCAACTTTATTCCGATGCCAAAAAACTGATTCCTGGCGGAGTCAACAGCCCTGCCCGTGCCTGGGGTTCGGTGGGGGGTGACCCGCTATTTTTCAAGAGGGCGTCAGGGTCTCGCATCTGGGACGTCGATGACAACGAGTTGATCGATTACGTTTGCTCCTGGGGACCGATGATCCTCGGTCACGCACATCCGGCTGTCATCGATGCCGCCATTGAGGCTGCCCGATTAGGTACGTCATTTGGTGCGCCGACCGAGCTTGAGGTCGAAATGGCCAGGCGGGTGGTCGACGCGGTGCCGTCGATCGAAGTGGTGCGGTTCGTAAGCTCAGGGACCGAGGCAACGATGTCGGCCCTGAGGCTTGCGCGGGCGAGGACCGGCCGTAGCAAGATTCTGAAGTTCAACGGTGGCTACCACGGTCACGAGGACGCCCTGCTGGTTCAGGCCGGTTCAGGACTGGCGAACCAGGGCATTGCGTCTTCGGCGGGGGTTCATCCTGAATATGCGGCGAGCACCCTGGTGGCGGAGTTCAACGATGTCGATTCGGTGCGGGTCTTGCTCAAGGCGAATAACGGTGAGGTGGCCGCGGTGATTGTGGAGCCGATCGCGGGAAACATGGGTGTGGTCACACCTGAACCGGGGTTTCTCGAGGGATTGCAGGGACTGACAAGGGAACACGGCACGCTGCTGATTTTCGATGAAGTAATTTCAGGATTCCGCGTCGCACTGGGAGGCGCACAGACTGTTTACGGAGTCACGCCGGACATCACCTGCCTGGGCAAGATTGTCGGCGGCGGGTTCCCGGTCGGCGCGTACGGGGCGAGTGCGGAGATCATGTCTGAGGTGGCACCTCTGGGTCCGATGTACCAGGCCGGTACGCTTTCGGGAAACCCGGTGGCCATGGCTGCCGGTATCGCAACCATCGATGAATTGTCGAAGCCGGGTGTGTACGAAGGACTGCAGGCGAGCACCGACAGGCTCGCGGACGGGCTGCTCGGCGTGTTCGATGCAGCGGGGGTTCAAGCGGTGGTCAACCGGGCGTGTGGGTTGCTGACGGTTTTCTTCACCGGGAGCCCGGTTTTCGACATGAGTACTGCATCCGCGACCGATCGGGAGGCGTTCGGTGCTTTCTTCCATGGGATGATTGACAACGGTGTGTATCTGCCGCCGTCGCAGTTTGAAGCCTGGTTCGTTTCAACAGCACATACCGATGCTGACATTGAGGAAACACTCAACGCTGTGAAAAAGTCACTCCCTGCGTAGTTGTGGGCGCGTGCAGATTCTTTGTCCCCACGATACGGGGGCGGTTTATGTCGCAACTCGCTAACGCCATCTGTGTGTCATCACGCAGGTGGCGTTTTTGTCGTGTGCGGTCCCTCATTTGCGAAACCGGCCTGCGTTTTGCCACCCGCGGTCAATAAATCCCCTTTTATTTCGGTTCCCCTGAGAGCGAATTGAACTGCGCGTGAAGGACCTCTCGAACGTGTCCAGGCGAAAGATCAGATATTAGTCGGAGTGTTCACGCGCGAGTTCGACTCTCCCCCGTCTCCACCGGAACACAAATGCGGCAGGCCTCTTTCGTTCGAGGGGGGGTCTGTTCGCATTAGTGCGCGGTAAATTCGCGATTATGAATTGGATATTCGAGTCGTTCACTTTTCGTGGTGATCTTTCAAGCGTGTGCTTGCCGAGTTCGTTCCAGGAACTGGGTGTCGACAACAAATCCATTGGTTCTATTAGATCTCAGTTCGCGTCCCAAATTAGACCGACTTAAATACCGTGATTATCGTGTATTCAGATCGGTCTAATATCGAGCGGTGCCCCGAGATCTGACCTAACCCACCTGGCAGGTTATTTGCCCCGTTCCTGTTCCACTCAGGCTTT
>Ga0066376_10001009_pt1 | contig 27275 bp, 24 predicted proteins | sample Knorr_S15_td_Bot_FD_77009 | JGI IMG/M metagenome (GOLD analysis project Ga0066376, IMG submission 77009) | Marine microbial communities from Southern Atlantic Ocean transect - Knorr_S15_td_Bottom_ad_5009_LV_A | ecosystem: Environmental > Aquatic > Marine > Oceanic | place: Southern Atlantic... | reverse complement strand
TTCGAGCTGATAGGCGCCGACCGAAAGACAGGCGGCCTCACCGACCGCATCGATATAGGCGTCGAGGAAGTCATCGCTGAAGGGCCGCATGGTCATGCGCGCGCATTCCACATGACGCCACAGACAAACTTCATCGCGAAACACGCAAATCGCGGCGAAAAGTTCATGGGTCTTGCCGCGCAAGGCGCGCAGATGACCCCGCGCATGGTCCAGATCGGCCGGCTTGTCGAACCACGCGCCGCCGCATTGCAGCATCTGGTCGGTGCCGATGACGAACCGGCCGGGATGATTCTTGCCGACGCCCTGAGCCTTCAGTTCGGCCAGGCTGGCGGCGACATCGGCGGCCGAGCGGCCGGCTTGCCGGTAGCGGGCTTTAAGGCTGTCCTCGTCGATATCGGCGGGCCGGCATTCAATGGCGACGCCGGCGTTGCGCAGCAACGCTGCGCGCGACGGGCTCGCCGATGCCAGGATCACCGTCTGCCCGGAATCCAGCGGCTTATTTGGCATCGAGACGTTTTTCGAGCAGCTGCATTATGGCGGCGGCGGATTCTTCGATCGAGCGGCGGGCGACATCGATCACCGGCCAGTTATTTTCGCTGCACACGCGCCGCGCCATGGCGATTTCCCGGCGGACGATTTCCGGGTCGATATAGTCGGTTTCCGTATCCTCGCTCAGCAGCCGCAGACGATGGTGCCGAATCTGTACCAGACTTTCGGCATCCTTGGTCAGCCCGACGATCAGCGGTCCGGTTTTGGCGTCCAGCGCGAACAGTTCAGGCGGCAGCGGTATATCGGGAACGATGGGGATATTGGCCGCGTTTACACCGCGATTGGCGAGATACATACAGGTCGGCGTTTTCGACGAGCGCGACACGCCGACCAGAACAACGTCGGCGTCCTTGAGATCCCAGACCGACTGGCCGTCATCGTGGCTGAGCGCGAAGGTCATGGCGTCGATGCGGTGAAAATATTCAGCGTCGAGTTCATGCTGGCGGCCGGGCTGACCGCGGCTTTGAATCCCAAGATGATTGGCCAGCGACGCCAGAACCGGATCGAGAACCGGAATACAGGGCATTTGCAACCGCCGGCAACCGTCGCGCAAGGCGCGCCGCAATGTATCGCTGACGATCGTGAACATCACGACGCCGGGATTTTCGGCAATGTTCGCCAGCACCTTTTCCATCTGCCCGATGGTGCGTATCAGCGTCCAGTTATGTTCGACCGCTTCCACGCCCTCGAATTGGGCAAAACAGGCGCGGGCCACGCTATGGATCGTCTCGCCGGTGGCGTCGGAAACAAGATGCAGCTGAACGCGAATATCGGTCACTCCTTGGCGGGAAATCGGGTGCGCGAAATGGGGATAAAACCGGGATCGCCGGCAAACCGCTATTCCATTCACCTGAACGAAAAATCCATGCGACACTATACCTTGGGCGTAAAACACGCGACAACCGGTTTGAATAACCGGCGTAACCGGCGCACGGTAAAAACCATCCACCCTTTCCAGGTAATTTTTTATCGGCCAAACACCGCCTTTTCCAGGATTAAAGGCGACTTATACCAACCCCGAACCCGGTCCGGACGAGTTTCTGGATAAGTATTGTACAAATTTTAATCCCCGTGATTCACCGCACCACTACCACTACATCTTTTCTTTCAATTCAAAAATTTTATAGTTGTGATATTGTGTAAATCAGGCGGCAATTGAGTTTTCAAACCATGGCGCGTAAAAATTTGCTCCGGGCGCTGGACGGGGAATGTCTGGCGCGGCCGCCAATATGGCTGATGCGCCAAGCGGGACGCTATCTTCCCGAATACCGCAAGGTTCGGGCCGAATCCGGTTCCTTTCTCGATCTGTGTTATACGCCAAAACTGGCGGCCGAGGTTACCTTGCAGCCGATTCGCCGGTTCGGTTTCGATGGTGCGATCCTGTTCTCGGACATATTGGTGGTGCCGCATGCGCTGGGCCAGGATGTCTGGTTTGTCGAAAACGAGGGACCGAAGCTGACGCCGATCCAGGACACGGCGGCGATGAAAATTCTGCGGCTGGAAGGGATGCGCGATCATCTGGCACCGGTGTATCAGGCGGTAAGCGACTTATCGGCAATGCTGCCGCGCGATGTCGCCCTGATCGGTTTTTCAGGCGCGCCGTGGACCGTCGCCAGCTATATGATCGAAGGTGGCGGCAGCCGCGATTTCGCGGCGATCAAACGATGGGCGTTCGGCGATCCGGCCGGTTTTGGCGAATTGATCGACCTGCTGGTGGAAGCGATCGCGGATCATCTGTGCGCCCAGGTTGAGGCCGGCGCCGAGGTCGTGCAAATTTTCGATAGCTGGGCCGGTGTCCTGCCCGAGGCTGCGTTCAGGCGCTGGATCATCGAGCCGACGCGCGCACTGGTAGCCCGCTTTCACGATAAACATCGCGATGTGCCGCTGATCGGATTTCCGCGCGGCGCCGGACTTTATTATACCCAATACGCCGCCGATACCGGGGTGTCCGCCATCGGCCTCGATACCACCGTTCCAACGTCCTGGGCGGCGGAAGCCTTGCAACCCAATCTTACCGTGCAAGGCAATCTGGACCCGATGCTGCTGCTGGTAGGGGGCGGCGGCATGATGGAGGGTGTGCGAAAAATACTCGACGATCTGGGCCACGGGCCGCTGGTTTTCAATCTTGGCCATGGCGTCGTGAAGGAAACCCCGCCCGAACATGTGGCGGCGTTGGTCGCGGCGGTGCGCGGCGATACGGCGTGATGGCGGACAAAACCGCTATCGTCCTGTTCAATCTGGGGGGACCGGATGATCTGGCGGCGGTGAAACCGTTCCTGTTCAATTTATTCAGCGACCGGGCGATTATCAACCTGCCGAATCCGTTGCGATGGTTGCTGGCGAAGTTCATATCGGCGCGCCGTGCGCCCATAGCGCGGCGTATATACCGACAGCTTGGCGGCGCATCGCCGTTGCTCGAAAATACCCAAAACCAAGCGCACGCACTGGAAAAGCGGTTCGATGCGCCAGGCCAAACGCAATGTTTTATCGCCATGCGGTATTGGCGGCCACGGGCCGCTGAGATCGCCGCCAAAGTCAAGGCGTTCGCACCGGACCGGGTGGTTTTACTGCCGCTTTATCCGCAATATTCGGGGACGACGACCGGATCGTCGATAAACGAGTGGCGCGCAGCGGCGGCGGCGGTTGGCCTTGACGCGCCGACGGCGACGATTTGCTGTTATGCGCAAAACCAGGGATTCGTTGCAGCGATCGCCAGCCGGGTGCGCGACGCCATTGCAGCCGCCCAAAATGCGCAAGCGCCGCCGCGCGTGCTGTTTTGCGCCCATGGTCTGCCGCAAAAAATCGTCGATCGCGGCGATCCCTATCAATGGATGGTCGAACAGACGGTCGAAGCGGTGGTCGAAAAACTGGCCATTGCGCGGCTCGATTGGAAAGTTTGCTATCAAAGCCGGGTCGGCCGGCTGGTCTGGCTGCAACCCTATACCGAAGACGCCTTGAGGGATGCCGGCCGGGACCGCGTTCCGGTCGTCATCGTGCCGATTGCCTTCACCAGCGAACATTCCGAAACCCTGGTCGAGTTGGATATCGAATACCGGGAATTGGCGGCATCGGCCGGTGTGCCGGAGTATATCCGGGTCCAGACGGTTGGTGTCGATAGCACCTTTATCGATGGGCTGGCGGAACTGGTTCGAAGCGCCCTGGCGCATCCAGGTTGCGTGTTTGCCGATGGCGGGGTGCGGCGCTGTCCCCAGGCGCATGATGGGTGCCTCCAAGGTGTCGGGCTGCGCGGTGCGGTGCCGTGCGATGGCTGAGTTTTATCCCTGGATCAAGGCCGTGCATATTATCGCCGTCATTGCCTGGATGGCGGGCTTGCTCTATCTGCCGCGGCTGTTCGTGTATCACTGCCAGGCCGAACCCGGATCGGATAAGTCCGAGACCTTCAAGATCATGGAACGGCGGCTGTTTCGCGCCATCATGGACCCGGCGATGGCGGTTGTGTGGATCACCGGGCCGATGCTGGTTTATTTCGGCGGGTTCTGGGCCGATCCGTGGTTCTGGGCCAAGGGGTTTTTCATCGTCGTCCTGACCATCGCCCATCATGCCTTTGGCCGCTGGCGCAAGCATTTCGACGCCGACGCCAATACCAGAAGCGAAAAATTTTACCGCATCGCCAACGAGGTCCCGACCTTGGCGATGATCGCCATCGTGGTTCTGGTGGTGGTCAAGCCGTTTCAATAGCCGATGTTTCAGGACCGCGGCGGTTACGATTTTGCTTGCAATTCCATGGATAATAATATTATATTCCTATGTTGGGTGAGTCCAGAAGGGCCTTGCGGATGGCAATGTTAATGAATGTGTAGGGATGTTAAGAAATAAAACGAATCCTTGTTTGGGTGGCGTCAGCGATGGTTTACTCGTTTTGCGGGTAATATTCGGTTTCCGGCATCCTCGACCGACCGCAGTCGAGAGCATTTCCGGTAAAACTTTTTGGAAGAACCGCTTGCAAGAAACCGGGCGATTGAGTATTTGACAGTCAAGGCAATTATTCGTATTGAAGCATCGTCTTTGACTGGGTTTTCTCAATTGGTTTCACGATTGGTCCCAGCTTCATAATCCGCATATTTTGTACGGCCCTGGTTCGATAGGGGCTTGACGCCTTTTCGGCCTGCGGATCCTTCCCTTTTCAGCCTCGGCGGCATCATGGAACTCCAAGAACTCAAACAGAAAACCCCGGCGGCGCTGCTTGCTTTCGCCGAAGAACTCGAAATCGAGAACGCCAGCGTTCTGCGCAAGCAGGATATGATGTTCGCGATCCTGAAACAGCTCGCGTTCAACGATGTGGCGATTTTCGCCGGTGGCGTGCTGGAAGTGCTCACCGATGGATTCGGGTTTTTACGGTCGCCGGAATCGAACTATCTGCCGGGTCCCGACGATATCTATGTCAGCCCGAACCAGGTGCGGCGGTTTGGCTTGCGGACCGGCGATACGGTCGATGGGGAAATCCGGGCGCCCAAGGATGGCGAACGCTATTTCGCCCTGCTCACGGTCAACAAGGTCAATTTCGACGATCCGGACATGGTGCGCCATCGCATCAATTTCGACAATCTGACGCCGCTTTATCCCGACGAACGGCTGATTCTGGAATGCGACGATCCCGAAAACAAGGACATGTCGGCGCGGGTCATCGAACTGATCGCGCCGCTTGGCAAGGGGCAGCGCGCGCTGATCGTGGCCCAGCCTAGGACCGGCAAGACGGTGATGCTGCAAAGCATCGCCCATTCGATCACGACCAACAATAAGGGGATCTATCTTATCGTGCTGCTGATCGATGAGCGGCCCGAGGAAGTAACCGACATGCAGCGGTCGGTCGATGGCGAAGTGGTCAGCTCGACCTTCGACGAGCCCGCGACCCGCCATGTGCAGGTCGCCGAGATGGTCATTCAAAAAGCCAAGCGGCTGGTCGAACACAAGCGCGACGTCGTCATCCTGCTCGATTCGATCACCCGTCTGGCGCGCGCCTATAACACGGTCGTGCCGAGTTCCGGCAAGGTGCTGACCGGCGGCGTGGACGCCAATGCGCTGCAAAAGCCGAAACGGTTTTTCGGCGCCGCCCGCAATATCGAAGAAGGCGGTTCGCTGACGATTATCGCCACCGCGCTGATCGATACCGGCAGCCGCATGGACGAAGTGATCTTCGAGGAGTTCAAGGGCACCGGCAATTCGGAAATCGTGCTTGACCGCAAGCTGTCCGACAAGCGGGTGTTCCCGTCCATCGACGTCACCAAATCCGGCACCCGCAAGGAAGAACTGATCGTCGAAAAGGGTGCCTTGGCGAAAATGTGGATGTTGCGCCGTATCCTCAACCCGATGGGGGTCAATGATTCGATGGAATTCCTGCTCGAAAAACTGAAGCGGACGAAGAGCAACGACGAATTCTTCGATTCGATGAATCAGTAGGTCGAAATTCGGTGCCGGAATTCGCGATCTTGCCTAAATTTGGTATGATGGCTGTTGAATAACACTATATCTAGAAACAATCCGCCCTATGAACTTCATATGAAGTTCGTCGGGCGGGGATGCGTTTTACGCCTATTCCAGCGGCCGGCGATAGCTGTCTTCCCTATCGGCAGGGCAGAGGAGTTTCTAGGCATCATCCCTAAATAATCGGGACCGGCATTGGGCTCAGGGGCATAGGATCGTCGAACCCGTTGTCTTGCGGGCTTCCAGGTCGCGGTGGGCCTGGGCGGCGTCCTTCAAGGCGTAGCGTTGATTGATTTGGATTTTTACGCCCTTGGCGACGGCCTCGAACAACTCGTTGGCGCTGGCCAGAAGATCGTCGTGCGTGGCGGTATAGGTCATCAGGGTCGGGCGGGTAAAATACAACGACCCCTTCGCCGCCAGGGCGCCCGGATCGAAGTTCTCGATCGGTCCCGATGCGTTGCCAAACGAAACGAACAAGCCGCGCGGCGCCAGGCAGTCGAGGGTTCCTGGATAGGTGTCCTTGCCGACCGAGTCATAGGCCACCGGCACGCCCTTGCCGCCGGTGATGTCGCGCACCCGATCGACGAAGTTTTCCTCGCCATACAAGATCGTGTGATCGCAGCCATGGGCCTTCGCCAGCGCCGCCTTTTCCGGCGACCCGACGGTGCCGATGACGGTGGCGCCGAGCTGCTTGAGCCACTGGCAGGCGATCAGGCCGACGCCGCCGGCGGCGGCGTGAAACAGCACCGCTTCGCCGGCTTTCACCCGGTATGTGCTGCGGATCAGATACTGCGTCGTCATGCCTTGCAGCATCATCGCGGCGGCGGTTTCGTCGTCGATCGAATCGGGGATCGGAACCACGCGGTCGGCGGCGATGTTGCGCAACTCGGCATAGGACCCCGGCGGGCCCGAAGCATAAGCGACCCGGTCGCCGACCGCGACATTGGCGACCTTGTCGCTGACCGCCTCGATAATTCCAGCACCCTCCATGCCGATTCCGGTCGGCAATTCGAGGGGATAAAGACCACTGCGATGATAGCAATCGATGTAGTTCAGGCCGACCGCCTTGTGCCGGACGCTGACTTGTCCGGGGCCCGGTGCCGCGACATCGACTTTTTGCCAGCGCATTACCTCGGGGCCGCCCTGCTCTTGAATGACGATGGCGTGGGTCATGATTGTATCCTGTCCTGATCTGGGGTCTGGCGGCGGGTCAGCGAAGCGCCGCCGCAAAAGCATCCGTGGTTCGGCCATGCGCCAAATTCGCGGCGGCCTCGTCGTAATGAATGCCGTTATTGCGGGTGAAGGCATGATTGACGCCAGCATAGCTGTGCATGGTGACCAGGGAATGCCCGGCCAGGCCGTCGGCGAGCCGCGTTTGTGCATCCTTATCGACATATTCGTCTTCTTCGGCGATATGCAGGATCATCGGCGCGGTGATGTTCGAGGCTTCGTCGATCCGCTCGTCGATACCGACGCCGTAATAGCTGATATTGCATTGCGCATCGGAACGGCACGCCATTAAATAGGCCAGCAGGCCGCCCAGACAGAACCCGACCGTCCCCGCCTTGCCGGTGCAGGCGTCAAGGCCGCGCAGATGGGCCAGCGAGGCAATCAGGTCATCGACGCCCTTTTCGACGTCGAACCCCTGATAAAGCTTGAACGCCTGCTGCCATTCGGCTTCGGTCTGGTCGGTGATCTGGACGCCGGGTTCCTGGCGCCAGAACAGGTCCGGACTGAGGGCGACAAAGCCTTGCGCGGCGAAATTGTCGCAATGCGCGCGCATGTCGGCGTTGACGCCGAAAATTTCCTGAATGGCGATGATCCCGGGACCCGATCCGCCCGCTGGAACCGCCAGATAGGCGGAAAAGTCACCGTCGCCAGTCTGTATCGTGATATCGGGCATTACGTCCCTCCTTGAAAGCGTGTGCGGTTATCCGGTGGATTGGCAATGTCAGGATATCGCGGCGGCGTGGCGTTGTCATCCGCCGTTGAGGGCCGCAGCAAAGACCGGCCCGGCTTCGTGCGCCAGCAGCTTGCGTTTGGTTGGCCGGCCGTCGCCGCCGGAGAACCCGCCAATCGACCCGCCGGCGGCCAGGACGCGGTGGCAAGGGACGATGATGGGTAGCGGATTACGGCCGCAAGCCTGGCCGACCGCGCGCGGTGCGCCGCCAATGGCTTGGGCGATGTCGCCATAGCTGCGGGTCTCGCCGAAGGGTATCGCCAGCATCGCGGCGCGGACCTTGGCCTGGAAGGGGGTTTGCGGCGGCGCCAGCGGCAGGTCGAACCCGGTGGCGCCGCCGTTGAAATAAGCCGCGAGCTGGGCCAGCGCACGGGCCAGCAACGGGGTTTCGCCGGTGGAAGCCGGGCCATCGCCGAATTTTAAGTACACGATGCAGTGCCCATCGGCGCAGACGTGCAGGGGGCCGACCGGGCTGTCGAAAATCACCGTATCCATGGCCGCCGCCTTTTCACCGGGTGGCCAAATCGGCGCGGAGCTGTTCGGGATCGCAGATCGGCGGCGAACAAACCGTGCCCTCGCAGACATAAGCGGTGGCCATGCCGCCGGTTTGTCCCTTGCCATGGGCGGGATGGGCTGTGGGCAGGGTGGCGTCAGGCGCGATCACGCTGAGGATGCGGTTCGGCAGGCTGGCGGAAAGCACGGCGCGGCGCAGCGCCTCCGTCATCGCGTCGTCCGGCGTGCCGACAATGACGATCTGCAAGGCGCGGTGCAGCAGATCGTTGCCGTTCAGCAATGTCGATAACGGGAACAGATTGCTGTCGAGCTGGCCGGAAAACGCGGCAATCGTGCGTTGCGCGTCGTCCAGATAGCGTGCGGTTCCGGTCAGATAATATAATTGCGCATAGACGGCGACCATCATGCCGTTGCCGGACGGCACGGCGTTGTCGGCGGCGGATTTCGTGCGCGCGATGAGGTTGGGCGTATCGTCGGCTGAAAGGAAGTATCCGCCGCCATCCAGATCGGCGTAATGGCGCTGGATCAACGCGACCCAGGCAATTGCCGTATCGAGGTAATCGGGATTTGCGCTGGCTTCGAATAGCGCCAGTGCTGCGCTGCACAGCGCGGCGTAATCGTCGAGCGTGGCCGGGTGGTTGAGCCGGCCCTTGCGCCAGGCGTGGCGCAGCCGGCCATCGCGTGTCATCGTGTCGCGCACAAAAGCGAAGGCGCGCGCCGCCGCATCGATCCACGCCGGTTCCGCAAATGCCATGCCGGCATGGACCAGGGCGGCAATCGTCAAGCCGTTCCAGTCGGCCAGGATCTTGTCGTCCCGGCCCGGCTGGATCCGTTTTTCCCGGATCGCCAGGAGTATTGCGCGGCAATCGTCGAGCGTTGCCTCTTCGTCGGGCGTTCCGGGCGCAATGGCGTCGAGCCGGTTAAGGATGATTTTGCCTTCCCAGTTCCCGGCCGGGCCGACATCGTAGAATTGTTTGAAAAGAGGCGCCCTTTCGCCAAGCGCATTGTCGATTTCGGCTTCGGTCCAGACGCAGAACTTGCCTTCTTCGCCCTCGCTATCGGCGTCCAGTGAACTATGGAAGCCGCCCTTGCTATCGGTCATATCGCGCATGATCCAATCGACGGTCTCCTGGACCCGCCTGGCGTAGAGGGGATCGCGGGTTTCCTGCCAGACCAACGTCAGCACGCCGATCAATTGGGCGTTGTCGTACAGCATCTTCTCGAAATGCGGCGCCAGCCATCGTTCATCCACCGAATAGCGCGCGAAACCGCCGCGTAAATGGTCGTATATCCCGCCTTGGCACATCCGGGTCAGCGACAAGGTGACCGCGTCGCGGTAGGTGCGCTGGTTGGTGCGTTTCCAGGCCCGCCATAATTGATCCAGAAACGAGGGTTGCGGAAATTTCGGCGCGCCGCCGACGCCGCCATGAACGGGATCGATTTCCCGGACCAGCCGTTCGGCGACGGCGTTCATGCGCGCCACGGTGATTTCGCCGCCCGATTCCGACTGGGCCAGGCTCTGGAGCCCCTTGCACAGCGCCTCGGCGTTGGCTTTCACGCGCGCCGGATCGTCCTTGTGGACGGCCGCGATGCCTTTTAGCACTTCGCTAAATCCCGGCCGGCCGAACTTCGGCGTCGCCGGAAAATAGGTGCCGCCCCAGAACGGTTCGCCGTCGGCATTCAAAAACATCGTCAAAGGCCAGCCGCCCTGCTCGCCCAGCATTTGCAACGCTGCCTGATAGATTACGTCGATATCGGGTCGCTCTTCGCGATCGACCTTGATATTGACGAAAAGCGCGTTCATGAGGCCGGCGATTGCCTCGTCCTCGAAGCTTTCATGCGCCATCACATGGCACCAATGGCAGGCGGCGTAGCCAATCGACAGCAGGATCGGTTTGCCGGTATCGCGGGCCAGTTGCAAGGCGTCCTCGCCCCACGGCCGCCAATGCACCGGATTATCCTTGTGTTGCAGCAGATAGGGGCTGGTTTCCTCGGCCAGGAGGTTCCGGGTCATGAAAGGGGTTCCTTGTTGGCTGGGGAATGGCGCGGGGCCGACGATATACCCACAATAACCTTGTTCGCGGCGCGGCGCGTTCAATGGCAATCGGGATAAAACATGCTGGCCTCTGCGAACGGATACGCGTAACTCTAACATCTTACAGCATGGGCGGCCGGTTTGATATTTCAGGTCGAAAAAGACGGCATCGGGTTATCGGGCATGAGCTGTTGAGCGAGACCATTTTTGCTTTGTCCAGCGGCGCCGGCCGGGCTGGCATCGCGGTAATCCGCCTTTCGGGTCCGGGCGCTGGTCCCGCGCTGGAAGCGCTGGCCGGCCGGTTGCCGCCACCGCGATTGGCGACCCTGGCCAGACTGCGCGATCCCGGCGATGGGTCGCCGTTGGACGACGCGCTCATCTTGTGGTTTCCCGGCCCGCAAAGTTACACCGGCGAAGATGTCGTGGAACTGCATGTTCATGGCGGCGTGGCGGTGGTGGCGGCAATGCTCGATGCGTTGGGACGGCAACCGGGGTTGGGCATGGCGGAGCCGGGCGATTTCACCCGGCGCGCCTTTGTATCCGGCAAGCTCGATCTTACCGGGGCCGAAGGGTTGGTCGATCTGATCGACGCCGAAACCCAGGCGCAGCGGCGCCAGGCGCTACGGCAAAGCGACGGCCGGTTAGGCCGGCTGTATGATGGGTGGCGCGAACGCCTGATCGCACTGTTGGCGCATTTCGAGGCGGCGATCGATTTCCCCGACGAAGATTTGCCAGATACCCTGGAGGAAGCGGTTCAAGGGGACATATTGGGGATAGCGCACGAATTGGCACAACATCTAGATGATAACCAGCGCGGCGAACGGTTGCGCGATGGTATCCATATCGCCATTCTCGGGCCGCCCAACGTTGGCAAGTCCAGCCTGCTCAACCTGCTTTCCCGGCGCGACGCGGCCATTGTTTCGGCCCAGGCCGGCACGACCAGGGATGTGGTGGAGGTGCGCCTTGATCTTGGCGGGTATCCGGTTGTTCTGGCCGATACCGCCGGTCTTCGGGACAGCGCCGATGCGATCGAGGTGGAAGGCGTGCGGCGTGCCCGGATGCATGCAGATATGTCCGACTTGAAATTGGTGGTGTTCGATAGCGCGGCGCAAGACTCTGAAAACGTGGCTGCGGCAACCGCCAACCTTATCGATGGCAATACCATCGTGGTCCGCAACAAGATCGATTTGTTGCCGGACAATAGTCAACCGCGATTCCTGCCCGGTGGCGAAACGGCGCTCGCAATCTGCGACCTGTCGGTCCTTACCGGCGACGGGGTCGAGCGGTTCCTGACGGTGCTGTGCGATGCGGTCGCCAGGCGAATTGGACAGGCATCGGCGCCGGTAATTACCCGCGCGAGGCATCGCGAAGCGGTTCGTTCATGTTGCGATGCGCTGGATCGGGCGCTCGGCGCCGGTGAAGCAGCGCTTGCCGCGGAGGATCTTCGATTGGCGGTGCGCGCGCTTGGCCGCATTACCGGCGCCGTCGATGTCGAAGATTTGCTCGATGTGATCTTTCGGGATTTTTGCATTGGAAAATGATCGTTCCAAATTGTTTCACGTGAAACATTCGGGCGGTATTCTGGTCCATCGGCGCTTTGACTTCGGAATGTTGCGACACTAGATTGAGCGCCATGAACCAATGGGATGTTATTGTTGTCGGCGGCGGTCACGCCGGGTGTGAAGCGGCTGCCGCGGCGGCCCGTCTTGGCGCGCGGACGCTGTTGGTCACCCACAAGATCGAGACCATCGGCGTGATGTCGTGCAATCCGGCGATTGGCGGGCTGGGCAAGGGCCATCTGGTGCGCGAGATCGACGCGCTGGACGGGCTGATGGCTCGCGTGATCGACCAGGCAGGTATACAATTTCGCGTCCTTAACCGCCGCAAGGGCCCGGCGGTTCGCGGCCCACGCGCCCAGGCCGACCGGGAACTCTACCGCCTGGCCATGCAAGCGGCATTGCGGGATCAGCCGAACCTGGAAATTCGCGCCGAGGCCATCGAGGATATCGTCCTCGACGATGCCGGCCGGTTACGCGGCGCGCGCACGCACAATGGCGATGTTCTGGGCGCTGGCGCAGTCGTCTTGACGACCGGCACGTTTCTGGGCGGCATGATCCATATTGGCGATGAACAGCACGCCGCCGGCCGTGTCGGGGACGCGGCATCGAACGGGCTTTCCAAAACACTGGCCCGGTTTGGCTTTCCGCTTGGCCGCCTGAAGACCGGTACGCCGCCCCGGCTGGATGGCCGGACCATCGATTACCGCGGGCTGACGGCGCAATCCGGGGACGCCGCGCCGGTGCCCTTTTCGACTCTCACGGACCGGATCGCCACGCCGCAGATCGATTGCCATATCACCCATACCACGATGGCCGGGCATGACATTATTCGCGCCAATCTGCATCGCTCACCGATGTATTCCGGTCGGATCGACGGAACCGGACCGCGCTATTGCCCGTCGATCGAAGACAAAATTGTGCGGTTTGCCGATAAGGCGTCGCATCAAATATTTCTCGAACCGGAAGGGCTGAACGATACGACAGTCTATCCGAACGGCATTTCGACCTCCCTGCCCCGCGACGTTCAGGAGGCATTTCTGGCGACCATTCCGGGGCTTGAATCGGCGCGGATCATCCGGCCCGGCTATGCGATCGAATATAATTATGTCGATCCCCGCGCCTTGCATCCGTCATTGGAGACACGGCGAATTCCCGGGTTGTATTTTGCCGGCCAGATCAATGGCACGACCGGCTACGAGGAAGCCGCCGCGCAGGGTCTGATGGCCGGGTTGAACGCGGCATTGGCCGGGCTGGATCGCGATCCGCTGATCCTGGACCGGGCGGATGGTTACATCGGGGTGTTGATCGACGATTTGGTGACCAAGGGAACCAATGAACCCTATCGGATGTTCACGTCGCGCGCCGAATACCGCCTGCGGCTTCGCGCCGACAATGCGGACCAGCGGCTGACACCGATCGGACGCGATATCGGTTGCCTGTCCATGGCGCGGCACCGCGCGTGGCAAGCCAAGGAAACCGCGCTGGTCGCGGCGCGCGAGCTGGCGCGGAGCTGCCGCGCCAGCCCGAACAAGCTCGCCCGGCACGGGATTGCGGTGAAAGCGGATGGGATTGTCCGTGACGTGACCGCGTTGCTCGCCTTTCCCGATATTGATCTTGCCGCGCTGGCCAGGGTCTGGCCGGCTTTGGGATCGCTGGCGCCGGAGATAGCCGAGCAACTGACCATCGATGGCCGCTATAGCGGTTATATGGCGCGCCAGGATGCCGATATTTTGGCTTACCGCCGTGATGACAAGTTGGTGCTGCCCGATGATATGGACTATAGCGCGGTTGGCAGTCTTTCGTCCGAGGTTCGCCAAAAGCTTGAAGCGGCGCGGCCGCGCACCCTGGGCGCCGCAGCGCGGATATCCGGTGTAACGCCGGCGGCGACGGTGGCGCTGCTGCGGTTCGTCCAGCGCGCCGGTGCGCGTGTCTGACCCCTTCGGTGCGGCGGATTTCGCGGCGGCGGCCGATGTTTCACGTGAAACATTGGCGCGGCTGGAAATTTACGCGGCATTACTGGCGACATGGAATAAGCGCATGAATCTGGTCGCCGCCTCGACCTTGAAGGATCTATGGCGCCGGCATATGCTGGATTCGGCGCAACTTCACCGCTATGTTCCAAAAGAAAGCCGTGTTCTTGTCGATTTTGGCAGCGGTGCGGGCTTTCCAGGTCTTGTGCTGGCGATCATGGGGGTGCCGGACGTGCATCTTGTTGAGTCCAATCAACGCAAATGCGCTTTCCTGCGCGAAGCGGCGCGCGTGACGCACACCCATGTCACTATTCATTGCGGCCGCGCCGAGTCATTGACTCCGTGGCCGGCCGATGTCGTGACCGCGCGGGCGTTATCATCGCTCTCATTACTTCTGGAATATGCTGAACCCTTTCTTACACCCAAAACAGTATGCCTGTTTCCGAAAGGGCGCGGTGTAAAAGAAGAATTGATGGAAACGCAAAAAACCTGGAAAATTGCGTTTGATATGTTATATAGTGTGACAGATACACAAGGAACCATTCTACGGTTGGAGGCTATATCCCGTGACCGCGCCTGTTGATCTTCTTGAAGCCGATCCGAGTGACCGCAAGACACGGTCGGTTCGTGAGCCTAAAATTCTCGCCATCGCCAATCAGAAAGGGGGGGTGGGGAAAACCACGACGACGGTCAACCTCGCCACGGCACTGGCCGCGGCGCGCAAGAATGTGCTGATCATCGATCTTGACCCCCAGGGAAACGCCAGCACCGGGCTCGGCATCGACCGCGCCGCACCCGGCAAGAACACCTATGATCTGTTGCTGAATGACGCCTCTTTTGGGGACGCGCTTCACCCGACCATGATCCCCGGACTATCGGTGATCCCGTCTTGTGTCGATCTTGCCGCCGCGGAGCTGGAATTAATTTCGATACCGAGTCGGGAATATCAGCTGGCGAAGGCGCTGCGCCCGCACTGCGCCGCCTATGACTTCGTGTTGATCGATTGCCCGCCAGCACTGGGCCTGTTGACCCTGAACGCCCTGTGTCTGGCCGATGCGGTGCTGGTTCCGCTGCAATGCGAATATTATGCGCTGGAAGGGTTGAGCCATTTGGTGCGAACCATCGACCGGGTGAAGCGCGCCTTCAACCCGATCTTGGAGATACAAGGTGTTGTGCTGACCATGTATGACCGGCGCAACAAGCTGTCCGACATGGTCGCTTCGGATGTGCGGGAACATTTTGGCGATAAGGTCTATCATACTGTAATTCCACGAAATGTTCGGGTTTCGGAAGCGCCGTCGCATGGCCGTCCGGTGTTGCTGTATGACTGGCGCTGTGCGGGCAGCCAGGCCTATATCCATCTGGCGAGCGAGTTGTTGCGCCAGGAACGCAAGGCGGCCGCCTGATGGCAGCTGACGAAGCCAAGCGCCTGGGCCGGGGCCTGTCGGCGCTGCTTGGCGATGAGGCTGAAGATTATGCGTCGCTCGACCGGCTGCGCTTATCGAAAATGGTTCCCGTGGAATTTTTACAGCCCGGCAAGAGTCAGCCGCGAAAACGTTTCGATACCGAATCTAATGCGGCGCTGACCGATTCGATCCGCGAAAAAGGCGTCTTGCAGCCATTGCTCGTGCGGCGCCACCCCAAACAGGCCAATGTTTATGAGATCGTCGCCGGAGAGCGGCGCTGGCGCGCGGCCCAGCAGGCGTCCTTGCGCGAAGTTCCCGTCGTCATCAAGGAGTTGAGCGATAGCGAAGCGCTGGAAATCGCACTGATCGAAAACATCCAGCGCGAAGACCTCACCCCGATTGAAGAGGCGGCCGGATATCAGCGCCTTATCGACGAATTCAAGCACACCCAGGAAGCCCTGGCCCAGGCCGTTGGCAAGAGCCGCAGTCATATCGCCAATTTATTGCGCCTGCTGACATTGCCGGAATCAATCCGCGAAATGGTGAATGACGGCGTGTTGTCGGCCGGCCATGCCCGGGCGCTGATTACCGTCGACGCGCCGGAAGCGCTGGCCAAAAAAATCGTGCGTCGGGGATTGAATGTCCGTCAAACCGAACGGCTGGTGCGCAAGGCGCAAAACACGACAACTTTGCCAACAACCCGCGCCGAAAAAGATCCCAATACCGTGGCGTTGGAAGAAAACCTGACGCAGTTGCTCGGGCTAAAAGTTTTGATCGAGACACGCGGCGAGGGCGGTGCCTTGAAAATAAGCTACAAAACGCTCGATCAACTGGACGGTATTCTACAGCGCCTCACCCATGGTCCCCACCGCGCCGCCGATTGACGCCGGCCACCGCGCGGCATTGCATCCATGACGCCATCTTTACCGGCGTTGTGCGCCGCGCATTGCCAGTCGGGAGATTTGCAATATCGCGCGGCCACATAGCGCGTGGGCCGGCGCACCGGTCTGTTTGCACTGGCGTTCGGCTTCCAGAACCAGTCCGGACGCAATGCCGAGTTTGCGGACAGTCCATTTTCGCAACTGGGCGTGAAAAGCAGGGGCAAGTTTATAGAATACTGTCGGCCGCAATGCTTTCATCGCGGCATCGCGCGTAACGCCTGTGTCTATTTTCGCGCGGGTAAGGAGCAGCCTTGTTAAATGCCGTCCAAGCGCCCGCAAAACCGATACCGGGTTGGCGCCTTCCTGATAGCTTCGGGTCAACGCCTGGTCGGCGGCGAAGCCGTCACCGCCGGCGGCGGCCATAACGAGATTGTCGAGCGACACGGCGCTGGAGTTGCCGACGGACGCCATGGCGTCCTCAAGGGATACCGTCGCGCCCTCGCCTGCGTAAAGCGCTAGTTTTTCCAACTCAGAGCGGCTTATCCCGCGATCCGCGCCTAAATTGGCGCCTAGATACGCCGCCGCGTCATGACTGACGGTAATGCCCCGGATGGCAAGGGTGTCATGTATCAGCCGGTCGAGCGTTTGCGCGTCGTCGGCAAAGCAGGCAATTGCCGCGGCATTAGCCGCCGACTCGAAAAGTTTGCGCAATGCGGCGCGCGTACCCAGCGCGCCCGCCTGGACGATCACCAGCCCATCGCCCGGCGAATCGTCAAGAAACAATTCAAGCGGGCCGACCATGGCGTCGGATGCGTCGCGCACCCGAACCACGCGCCGGCCCCCCGTCAACGAGATCGAGGCGGCTTCGTCGGCGATACGCGTTGGTTCCTCGCGCAAAGACGCCGCCGTGATTTCGGCCACAAGAAAAGGGTCCGACAGGTCTTCGGCGACAGAGCGCGCCAGCGCATTGGCACGTTCAAGAACCAATCCGGCATCGGTTCCATAGACCAGAATGGCCCGCGCCATGGGATCGGGCGTACGAAGAAAAGCGTCGATCTGCCTTGGCGCGATCTTCATTACGGGATCATCGGGGTAGGAAGAACAAGCCGAGCCGATTCTTGATATCGTTGCTGATTTCCCGCGCCGCGCGATCCAGGGCGTCGATCTCGGCGCTGGCGGTGGCAAAATCGGAGGCGACAATATTGAAACTGTTGGATGATCGTTCCGAACCGCTAAAGACGACCCGGTTCTCGGCATAACTGAACAATGTATAGGAAACCGACAATACCAGCAGCGCCCGGGTCGCGGTTTCATCGCGCTCGATACCAAGATCCGTGCGGCTTACACTGGTTTCAAGACGCAAAGAATGGCTCGGCCGCGACGGGACCCCGGTCGGATTGATGCGGTCGAGAAGGAAGTTGTGGAGTTTTTGCCCAAGACGATCCGGGATCGGCTCGATGCGCACCTGCTGCAACGCATCCACGACTCCCCCCTTACCTTGCGCGTTGCCATATAGCGGCTGAAACCCACATCCGGCAAGAACCAGCACCGCAGCCATCATCAGCCACCGTCTCGTGGTGGCCAACCCAGAGGCTCGATAACCCCCGGACCGAATCATTCTAAACGACGACATTGACGATTTTATTGGTTACGACAATGACCCGGCGTGGTGCTGCGCCGCCCATCGCCCGCCTGACGGGTTCGAGCGCCAGCGCCGCCTGTTCGACAACGGCATTTTCCGCGTCGCGCGGCATTTCAATCGTACCACGGAGTTTGCCCTTGACCTGGACCGCGATAGTAACCGTTTCATCGATGAGAAAAGCTTTATCGGCAACCGGCCAGTCCGACTCCGCGAGCAGCTTTTCATGCCCGAGCCGCTGCCAAAGTTCTTCGGCAATATGGGGCATCATCGGGCCGATCAATTTAACAGTGGTATCGAAACCGAACCGGCGCACCCAATCGTGACCGGCTTCCTGGGAGCCGAAGGCTTCCAATGCGTTGGTCAACTCCCGGACATGTGCGACCGCGCGGTTGAACCGAAATAGTTCCAGATCGGCCGTGACCGCAAAAATGGCGCGATGGATCATGCGGGTCATTGCGACGCATGCTTCGCCGAATGCGTCAGGCTGCGCCGCGCCGGCCATGGCGACGGCGCCATCTGGCGCGGCGATCAGCCGCCAAATACGGTTTACATAGCGCCATGAGCCGTCGATACCGGATTCGGTCCATTCCAGATCACGTTCCGGTGGACTATCCGACATCATGAAAAGGCGGCCGGAATCCGCTCCATACAGTTCTAGTATTTCAGCTGGGTCGACGACATTGCGCCGAGATTTGCTCATTTTCTCCGACCGGCCCACGGTGACCCGAAGGCCACTTTCCACGTCGATCATTTGGCCACCCGGACCGGTCGTGATCTGGCTTGGATATACCCAGCCGCCATCGGAATCCTGGTAGGTTTCATGGCACACCATGCCCTGGGTGAACAAACCGGCGAACGGTTCGTCTATTCCAAGATACCCGCAGCGTTTGAGCGCGCGCGTGAAGAAGCGGGCATAAAGTAGATGCAGCACCGCATGTTCGACGCCGCCAATATATTGATCAACCGGCAACCAGTAATCGACCGCATCGCGCCGGAACGCCCGGTCGCTGGAAGGCGCGCAGAACCGGGCAAAATACCAGGAAGATTCAACGAAGGTGTCGAACGTATCCGTTTCACGCCTCGCGGCGGCGCCGCATGACGGACAATCGACATGCTTCCAGGTTGGATGACGATCCAGCGGATTGCCCGGTTCATCGAAGGTCACGTCGTCCGGCAGGGTTACCGGAAGATCGCCTTCGGGCACCGGCACGATGCCACATGACGCACAATGGATGACCGGGACCGGACAGCCCCAATAGCGTTGCCGCGACACGCCCCAATCCCGCAGCCGGTAATTGACCTTGCCTTCACCGGCGCCAATTTCCTCCAGCCGGGCGATGGCGCGAATGATCGCCGCCGTCACGCCGAGCCCGTCCAGGAAACCGGAATTAATCAGGACGCCGTCTCCGACATAGGCTTGGGCGCCGATCTCGAAACCAGCCGCTTCGATGTCCGGTGGGTAGACGACGGGAAGGATGGGTAGCGCGTATTTTCGGGCGAAATCGAGGTCACGCTGATCATGTCCAGGACAGCCGAAAATCGCCCCGGTGCCGTATTCCATCAAGATGAAATTGGCGACATAGACGGGCAAGGCTGCCCCGTCCTTGAAAGGATGGGCGACCGTAAGGCCGGTATCGTGCCCGCATTTTTCCGCCGCTTCGAGCGCCGCCTCGCTGGTGCCAAGCCGGCCGCATTCGGCCAGGAATTCGGCCAGGGCCGGGTCGGTTTTGGCGCATTCCAGCGCCAGCGGATGATTGGGCGACAGGGCGCAAAACGATGCGCCGAACAACGTGTCCGGCCGGGTCGTGAACACATCGAACCCATCTTTTCGGCCAATCAACTGAAAATGAACCCTGGCACCTTCGGAACGGTTGATCCAGTTGGTTTGCATGAGCCGGACTTTGTCGGGCCAGCGGTCCAGCGCCTGGATTCCTTCCAGCAGTTCGTCGGCGAATTGCGTGATTCCGAAGAACCACTGCGCCTGCCGCCGCCGCACCACCTGCGCCCCGGACCGCCAGCCCCGGCCGTCGATGACCTGTTCATTGGCCAGAACCGTGTTCTCGACCGGATCCCAATTGACCCAGGATTCCTTGCGGTATGCCAGTCCCGCCGCGAGGAATTCGAGAAACATCTTCTGTTCGTGAACGTAGTATTCCGGTTCGCAGGTAGAGATTTCTCGGCTCCAGTCGATCGACAGACCCATGGATTTGAGCTGGTCGCGCATCACCGCGATATTTTGGCGCGTCCAGATGGCGGGATGCACCTTGTTTTCGAAGGCGGCGTTTTCAGCCGGCAGACCGAACGAATCCCATCCCATCGGATGCAGGACATTGAAGCCCTGCGCGCGTTTGAACCGGGCGGTGACGTCGCCCATCGTATAGTTGCGTACATGCCCCATATGGATCCGGCCCGACGGGTAGGGGAACATTTCCAGGACATAGTATTTCGGCCGGTCCGGTTCTTCGGATACCTCGAAAATGCGCCGATCCCGCCAAATTTCTTGCCATTTGGCTTCCGTTTCCTTGGCGTTATAGCGGCTCATTGCAGCGCGAACTTTCCTGGGGTGGCGTGCGTCAATGTGGGCGGCAAACCGGATGCGCGCCGGGCGGCGTTATTGGGCGCGAAGATTGGCGATGCGCAGTTCACGGGCACGGCGCAAGATAGCATTTTCGATGTCCCGGATGGTTTGGGGGTCGACGCTGGCCTGCTGCCACGATCCACCGTCGCGTGCCTGACGAAATACCGATATACGCAACCCATCGGCGCGCAACTGGAGGACGAGAATATAAATATTCACCTTGACCCGCTCATTGGGCGTTTCGGGCGGTGTATACCAGTCGGTAATGATGACGCCGCCAAAAGGATCGGCTGAACTCAACGGCATAAACGACATCGTGTCGAGGGACGCGCGCCACAGATAGCTGTTCACGGCGATACCGCCCGACGCGACACCTTGATCGCTGCCGCCGAAAAGCGTTTCGATCAACCCGCCATTATTCGATCTGGCTGATGGTTCCGCGGTTGGCGGCGGCGCGTCGGGGACGATGCCAATGCTTTCGCAGGCACCCAGCGTCAACGCAAGGACCGCAATGGCGGCGCAACGGAACCAAGAATTCCTCATGGCTGGTTTATGCCCGAAAACAACCGGTCATATCCAGTATAATGTCACGATAAGACCAATATAGCCGCTGTCAGGGAATGCAACCGCGATGGGTGAGAAAATTGATTTTGCGGCAAACCTGGCAAATGTGCGGGCGAAAATCGCCGAAGCCGCCAGCCTGGCCGGGCGCGACCCACGCGCGGTGACGCTGGTCGCCGTTGGCAAAGCCCACCCGGCGGAGCGGTCGCGCGCCGCTCTGACGGCGGGTCAACGGGTGTTCGCAGAGAACCGGGTGCAGGAAGCCGCAGCGAAATGGCCGGCGTTGAAAGAACAATTTTCCGATACGGTCCTGCATCTCATCGGACCCTTGCAAACCAACAAGGTCAAGCAGGCCGTGGCGCTGTTCGATGTCATCGAGACCCTTGACCGTCCCCGGCTGGCCCGGTCGCTGGCCAAGGAATTCGATCGAAGCGGCCGCCAACCGCCCTGTTTCATACAAGTGAATTCCGGGGCGGAACCGCAGAAGGCCGGCATTCCGCCGCAAGAAGCGGATGCCTTTATCGCCGCATGCGTTAATGAGTTTGCCTTGCCGGTCGCTGGCCTGATGTGCATCCCGCCGGCCGCCGATGAGCCGTCACTGCATTTTGCCCTGTTGCGCGAAATTGCCGGGCGCCACGGTCTGACCGGATTGAGCATGGGCATGTCGGCGGATTACGAAATCGCGATTGCCTTCGGTGCGACCCATATACGGGTTGGCACGGCAATCTTCGGTTCGCGCCCTCCCCTTACGGCAAATCGGGATTGACGCAAAGCCGGTCGCCGGGCGAACAAGCGCCAAGCATTGCCAGCAGATCGGGCAGGGCCATCGCCACGCAGCCTTCGGTCGGCGCGCCGTTGGCCCGCGCGACATGCACGAATATCGCGCTGCCGGAACCCGGCACCGGCGGATCGTCGTTATGTCCCAGCACGACGACGATATCGTAGGCACCATCGTCACGCCAAAGCGCTTCCGTGCTTGCCGGGTAGGGCAGGCTGACGGGACGGTTATAGGCCGGGTCGCGCGGATCGTCACACCAGCCATCGCGCTGGCGGATTGGCGCAACCGGCATGGCCGTATCGGGCGGGTCGATCCGGTCCGGGCGGAACATGACCCGGCGGATGGCGAAACAGCCCGCTGGCGTTGCGCCATCGCCTTCGATTTTGGCATGGGTTATGCCCGACCGGCCAAGCGCGCAGGCGACGCGCCGACCACCAAATTCCAGCAACCCCGCCGCCGTTACGCTAAAATCCATGGCCGAATATAGCAAACTAGCTCGGCAGATTACCCAATTCCGCCCGTTTCATTTGCCGATACCGGTTCAGCGCGTTGAGCATGGTTTGGGAGATTGCCTCGGTGGGCACGAACTGGGGACGCGCCGCCGCCGGGCCGGCGCCTGGTTCGGCCGGTTTTCTATTGTCGTCCTGGGCCGGTGGCTGGGCTGCGGTTTTTGCCGCGAGCGCCATCAGTTTATCCGACAGGCGCCGGTCGATGACCGGCAGCGCCGATGGGCGGCTCATCGCGGGCTGTGGCGATTGGCGCTCGACCTGGCCCAGAGGGGCCCGCCCAAGACCCTGGACCGAACCGGACAACGGCACCGCCGAACGGGCCCGAAGAACGGCGGCGATCGGGCCGCTGGCGGCTTGCGATGCGGTGTCGAAGGGCAATGCTCCCATGCCGCCGAAGGGCAATGCCCCCATGCCGCCGAAGGGCAGGCCGGTTGCGATGGGCGGCGCGCTCGCGGCGAGCTGCGGCCGCGCCGCGGGGCGCTGGTCTATGATATTCGATTTTGGCAGCAAGCTGATAGGCATGGTTCCGATGCGCAACAGGGCGGGGTCTGCCCCGGTTGCCGCGACTGGATTTTCAGCGGGCGGTGCCGTGGCGGCGGTCTGCACCGTCTTCGCCGGGGCGTCGTCGGTTAAGGCGGCCATGATTATTTCGCCAATATCTTCGCCGGCTGACGCTTCCACCGCGGCATTGACGACGGCGATGCCAAGCCCGATGGGGCCGCCAAACAGGGCGCCGCCAACTATTCTGGCGCCGGGCGAAATCTCATCGCCGGTCAGGGCGCGGTATGTCGTGGATATGATGGGGATGTGCTGTAGTGGATTGATAATATCGAGCAGGTCGCCAAAGGTCATTCCGTCGTTGCCGAAGAACGCTGAATCGTCCTCGCCGCCAACGCGCTGATCGGACATGTCGCCCAGGTCTTCGGGGCGATGATGATAGGCGATCAAATCGGGAACGGCCGAACCGTCGGGATTGAGGAATTCCCGGGGCGGCGTAATTTTGGGTGCATTTTGCGTTGCGGGAACGGCGGCGCGGGCGGCGGGCAGTATCGATTCGACCATGGACAACTCCTCCACGGATTCGGGTGCAATTCGAGTGCCATGGCGGGGCGTGGTTTATTTCAGATGGTTAGCGGACCGGGTTTGCAGGAAGGGCGCCGGGATTGGCAAAATTTGCCGCTCTCGAAGGCCAACTCTGCCGCTCGGCCATTGCCGCGCGGCGTTGTTAGAAAAGATGCCCGCCGCGCGTGGCCTTGGTCTGTAAATAATGTTCGTTATGACCGTTGGACGGGAATGCGTGCGGAATGCGCGCCGTGATTTCGATCCCGTGACTGGCCAGCGCCGACATCTTGGCCGGGTTGTTGGTCATCAGGCGGATCTGCGTAAAACCGAGACGTAGCAGTATTTGCGCCGCCGGCGCGTAGACCCTTTCATCGGCACCGAAGCCAAGCGCTTCGTTCGCCTCCATGGTATCGAACCCGTTATCCTGCAGCCGGTAGGCGCGCAGCTTGTTGGTCAAACCGATACCCCGGCCCTCTTGCGCCAGATAGAGCAGAATGCCGCCGTCCGCGGCCGCGATCGCGGCGACCGCGCCACGCAATTGATCGCCGCAGTCGCATCGAAGGCTGCCCAACAGGTCACCGGTAAAACATTCGGAATGCAGCCGCACCAGTACCGATGTGTTCGGGTCCGGGTCGCCAACGATGATCGCGAAATGCGCCTTGCCGCCATCGGCCGGCCGGAACGCGACCATCCTGGTGTTCTCCGCCCCCTGCAACGGAATTTGCGCGCTGATCTCGCTCTGCAACAGCTCGCCGGCGGCGCGGCGGTAGTGGCCGATATTATCGAGCGTGGCGGCGAGTAAATCCTCGCGCCGCGCAAATGCCGCCGCATCGCCTGTTACCGGCGCAGCCAGCGCCGCAGGTAGAAGCCGCGCCAGTTTAACCAGATCGACCGCCGCTATTTGCAGGCGGTCGCTGGCATCGGCGATGTCGATGGAAGATTGTTGTGCCGGCAATGCATCGGTGGCCCCGATAAGCGCCGCCACGCCATCGATGGTAAGGCCGGCTTCCGGCGCGACCGACACGACCTGGGATTGCGCCGGGTTCAGGCCGAGCGCCCGGGCCCGCGACGCCGGTATCAGCAAGGACGCGGTGTTTCCGCTCAAACGATCGAGCCATTGCGGGTCGCCGCCGGATTCTGCCGCCGAAACAAGCAGGGCCGCGCCGCCACCATCCAGCACGACCGGCATGCCGCGCCGCAAATCGCCGATGACGCGGCTGACGGCGTTTAGTTCAGGTATTCCAGAGGTCATGGATGCAATTTCGGTTGCGGTTGTCGTAGCAACCATAATACGTCGCGCCCGAAGGACAAGACCAGGATGCCAAGTGCTGAACCGCCGATCCAGGCGGCGACGTGCGGGGCGACCGGCGGCAGCAGGCCAATCAGCAGCGCCGCCACCTGGATCGCGCATACGGCGCGACGAAAGAAGCTTGGCGGCAAGGGCCGCTGCAAGGCGTGCCAGAACCATCCGGCAATAAACAGGACATAGCGCATCGCGCCCAGAGCGACGATCCACAAGCCGATTTTCCCCGATAACCCAAGCAAAAGACACAGGACCAGGATCAGCCCGGCGTCGATTTCCTGGTCGAACAGCGCGCCAAACCGGCTTGTCCGCCCGTGGCGCCGCGCGATCGGTCCGTCCAGCCCATCGAGCGCCAGCGCCACGGCCGCCAGCACGCCAACCATCCACCCGTTCACAGCACTGCCGGCATCGATCAGCGTGCCGGCGATGATCACGGTCAGGGCGGTCCGGATCCAGGTGATCCGGTTGGCCCAACCGAACCGGCGCAAGACACCAGCATCGGCGGCGTAATACAGCACAGCCGCCGCAACCAAGAAATATAGCCCTATAAACAGGACCATCGCTGCTTCGGATGGCAGGACCCGATCGGCGGTCACGGCGGCTGGCAGCGCCGCGACGGCGACCGTGAAGCGGCCGTCATCGAGGATCGCGGCGCGGCTCGATCCGTCGGCTGGCATACCGTTACTTTCCAATTTGCTTCGGTACATCGATGCTTTCCAATAAGGCGTTTTTGCCTGATCCAGCTTGATATATGTTCGGTGCGCGTAAATCGGTAGTAAAATTTACCACGTCGGGGAATGGAAAATTTGATATGACGAAAAGTGACGCGGCCTTGAAGGGACAAGCCAATCGTCGAATCTGAAGCCTGGGACGCCATTCTGGCTATCGCCCGGCGCTGCCGCGCCGGGGCGCGGATGCACGATTGCGTCATCGTTTGTTCTGGTGCAACGTTCGATGTGATTTCCGCGCGCAGCCACGCTGGCGATATCGAGACGTTTGCGCTCGATGGGTGCGGCGGCGTCCGTGTTCCGGCTCTACCTTCCGTTATGCCTGCATGCGGGGAAATTCGCGGTCGGGCATCTTGGCCAAAGTCTTGATGGCCGGATCGCGACCAGCAATGGCGCGTCGAAATATGTCACCGGTCCCGGCGATATTCTGCATATTCATCGAATGCGGGCGCTGTTCGACGCCATCATCGTGGGCGCCGGGACGGTGGCGCATGACGATCCACGCCTCACCGCCCGGCTTTGCGAAGGCGATAATCCGGTCCGGGTGGTTATCGATATCGAACGGACTCTCCACGAAAATTTTCAGTTGTTTCAAGATGAAGCGGCGCCAACCTTGCTGTTTTGTGCCGCCGATACGATGAACGGCGCAACGCGGCATGGCGCGGCCGAACTTGTCGGCATCGGCCGCTGCGCCGAAGGTCTGTCGGTGCGCGCGGTGCGCGGTGCGCTGAGCGCGCGCGGTTATCCCCGGCACTTTATCGAAGGCGGCGGGATTACGGTTTCACGGTTCCTTGCCGCCGGGTGCCTCGACAGGCTTCAGGTCACCGTGTCGCCGTTGATCATCGGCAGCGGCCGGCCCGCCATTACCCTGCCCGAAGTCGCCAGTCTCGCCGACGGCCTGCGCCCCAAAACCCGGCGCTTCGATCTGGGCGACGACGTCATGTTCGAATGTATATTCGATGCGTGAGCGCGCGTTCTGGATTACCGGGCCATCGAGGGGTGAAATTCGCGATGCGCCGGCCGGTAAACCGAAACCCGGCGCCGTCATCGTTAAGGCCATCGCCAGCGGGATAAGCCGTGGCACCGAGGCCCTGGTGTATGAGGGCCGGGTCCCGGAAAGTCAGTATTCGGTCATGCAATGCCCCTTTCAGGAAGGCGCATTTCCATCGCCGGTGAAATATGGTTACGCGTCGGTGGGGGTGATCCAGCAGACCGGCGCGCGGGTGTTCTGTTTGTATCCGCATCAAGACCGCTATGCGGTTCCGGTCGAGGCATGTGTGCCAATCCCGGACGATGTGCCCGATCATCGCGCCGTCCTCGCCGCCAACATGGAAATCGCCGTCAACGCCATGTGGGATGCGGCGCCGCGTGTCGGCGACCGCATCGCTGTGGTCGGCGGCGGGGTTGTGGGATGTCTGGTCGCCGCTTTGTGCGCCCGGCTGCCGGGCGCGTCGGTCGAGCTGGTCGATATCGATCCGGCGCGGGCGGAAATCGCCGCCCGGCTTGGCGTTGGCTTTGCCTTGCCGGGCGCGGCGGCGCGCGGTTGCGATCTTGTAATGCATGCCAGCGGCGCGCCCGCCGGGCTGACCACGGCACTCGGCCTTGCCGGTTTCGAAGCGACAATTTTAGAGCTTAGCTGGTATGGCGACCAGCTGGTTCCAGCACCGCTTGGCGAGGCGTTTCACTCCCGCCGGCTCACCTTGCGCGCCAGCCAGGTCGGACATGTGGCGCCAAGCCGCCGCGCGCGGCACAGCCGGCGGGACCGTTTGACGCTGGCGCTGGCGCTGCTGCGCGATCCG
>Ga0066376_10001007_pt1 | contig 27316 bp, 26 predicted proteins | sample Knorr_S15_td_Bot_FD_77009 | JGI IMG/M metagenome (GOLD analysis project Ga0066376, IMG submission 77009) | Marine microbial communities from Southern Atlantic Ocean transect - Knorr_S15_td_Bottom_ad_5009_LV_A | ecosystem: Environmental > Aquatic > Marine > Oceanic | place: Southern Atlantic... | reverse complement strand
TATCCCTTGCCGTTCCCGGAGGGACACAGATGATCTTTAATACCTTTCTGTGGCATGCAGCGTCCATATTCAAGGGCGAAGAAGGGCAACGGTATTCTGTCACCCGTATTTACGGACGTGCAGATCACTACTGGGAAGGCGTGTCTTCGTTTACGAACCGGGGTCGGGATGAACACTTCAGATCGTTTATCGGTACATTGACGGCCAGAGACAGGGAATTGTTCAGATTCCCCGCCGTCGGGCATCCCTACTACACCAGAGAGACACTGGTGCTTCTGGAAGAACAGTATCCGGGCTGGAATGCGAGGGGAGAATATGCTCCGGGAGCATAATTCAATCCTTCAGATGATCCGCATCTTCTGGGTATTTCTATTGATTAACGTTCTGGAATTACTGTATGCTACGAGGAGAAGATCATATTAGGAAATCCAATTATAAAATATGCCGGGAAGACAGATAAAAACGACAAAAATGCTGACGCAGCCCAATCGGATAAGAACATCGATCAGCTACGAAGAGAAGTAGCGGGTGTGCTCATGTCCTAACCTGCCAGAGTCATCGCTATCAATCCCAACAATGAGACACACAGGGCCCCTGGTATGGCAAACCGAAGCCATCGTCCATAAGGTACACCGGCTGCCAGCAGCATGGCCAGCAGAGCGCCATTTGTGGGAATAATCATGTCCATAATAGGGCCACCCGACTGGTAGGCCAGCACGGCCACGTCACGCGGGAAACCAAGCAGGTCTGCCAGCGGTGCCATGATGGGCATGATGAGGGCCGCATGACCGCTGTTGGATGGGACCACAACGTGAAGGACAGCGTGCATGGGCACCATGAGTCCTGCTGCAACGGACCTTGGCACATCCTCCAACGGACTCGCCAGTCCATAGACGATGGTGTCGATGATCCGACCGTCGGTAAGGACCACCGAAATGGCACGGGCGATGCCGACAAAGAGCGCCGCTGCCAACATCGTTTCCATTCCTTTGATATACTCGACGGTAGTACGTCGAATTCCAAATCCTGCGGTTATCCCGACTGCGTAAGCAGCCACCAGGAACAACGCCGAAAGCTCATTAAATCCCCAATCATACCGTAGTACACCAGCGATATAGGGCACGAAAGGCAGCATCACGAGAGCAACGAGGACGCCATCACGCCAGGTGGCAGAACCCTCGACTGAGGCTGTGACTTCGGGGCGTACATCGTCGCGCTTCACCTGAGACAGGATCCACACGATCCACACCAACGTAGCGACGGCAGTCAGAATAAGTCGAAGGCCAAAACCGGTCAAGGCCGGAACGTCTGCAAACTGCTGCGCGATACCTGCTGCAAACGGGTTGGTGGGACCAAACGCGGAACCCACCACCGCTGCTCCTACACTCATCCCGAGCGCCGTGATGGCACCGAAACCAAGCCCTCGGCTCAGCACCACCAGTACCGGCATGAGCGCGATGATCTCCTCGTGCGTGTTGACCATCGCCCCAAGGATGGCGAACACCGACGACACCACGACAACCACACTTCGCGGTCGACGGGTGCGCCCCAAAAGCGCAGCAATCAGACGAGCGAGTGCCCCAGTACGATCGAGCAGGACATAGGCGCCACCCACGAAGAGGATGACAACAATCACATCGGCGCCGCGCACGATGCCGCGAGGCACAGACAGAAACGCAGCGGCGATCCCGACCGGCGAAGCTTCTACATGATGGTACGTGCCGGCAACTACGATTTCACGGGACGACTTGGGATCAATGCGGCGCTCATACGATCCTGGAGGGAGCACCCAGGTAAGCAACGCTGCGATGAGAACACCACACAGCAGCAACACCATTGGGTGCGGGAAATGAATTCGCCGCAGTAAGCTGGTCATGCGATGACCTCCTGCGCGCAATGTTGAATTATGAATTTTGAATTATAATTGAAAACCATATTATTTTCAGTCAATTATAAAAATTCATATATGGTTTTTAATTTGGCAACTGGTGTTATTTTCATTTGGTTAGATTCGCATTTTTTCTCCTGATCACCGGATCCGAAAGCGTGTAACCTAATGCATTCTGGTGCATGCAATCAGAAATAAAAATATCCGATCGCAACCGACCATCGGGATTTAACATCGGATTTGTAATTTCTACATCGTGTAGATTTTCTTCATCATTACAATAGGCTAGCCATTTTTCATTGGTGATGATCTTATTCTTACGGCCCTCTTTTCCCAGAAAGTCATCGATTAAAGTCGGCTTCATCGAAAGAAGTGAAATTTGGGTTTCGGGAAGGTCATCTTTAACCTTGTTAATCAAGTCTTTAAACGCATTTACAGCCACGTCCGGTGATCTTCCCCTTTCCACATCAATATCACAATACAACAACGAGTATAGATGGCGATGTTTTTTAATAACATCGCCACAATAATGGATGATTTCAGGGAGACTCGCACCACCAAAACCACGATTAATTATGAGGAATTCAGGGAAAGGCTGGGATGTTTCCCAAAAAACAATGCTTGAACTTCCTACAAACAATATAGGGTTTTTAGCTAGTGAATTCCGGCTGTCAAAACGACGAAAGTTTTCTATCGCCTCTTCATATCTATCAATTTTCATGGTGTAGGCAGGCATGGTCAGGGGGGCATCGGACATGGGTTCTCTCTTCTTCATGTTGGCACAATGAGTCAATAAGTGCATCCGCATGCGCAAGCAGATGCCGCCGTCTCACAATCCGAACGACTGTCCGTTTAATTCAACCTTGAGAATAGAGGGATGACGACCGCGCATGGCGGCGTGCAAAAAACAGGTGCGCTCACCCATGCTGAGGGTCTTCTGTGCGATCTCGTTTGACTCGTCGGCTTCCATGATCACCCTGGTATCAAAGGGATGAGCGTGGCCGATCCGTGCCCCATCTTCCGAAGAACGGCTTGTTGTAAACACATTATTCTGAACTATCTCATACTTCTGTAAATCCTGTTTGGTAATATGAGCATATCGTCCTATTTGCGTCATATAGCAAAACCCAACGCCAGCCGATAAATACATCAGGGGCGGAGGCGCACTCTCCTGGCCGCCCGCGTCTATCGTTTCATCACATGCAAATCGGAACGCGCTGCCCATAGGCTTAAAGGGTTGAACGACGGTTTCCATCAGCGTGCCATCCATTGTCCTGGCCTCGCCATGGACGTGAAGGGTCCGTTTTTGTTCTGCATGTAAACTACTACCGGCGCCCCCTTCTACACCGAACACTTTTTCCGTATCACTCAACTTGGAAATGATGTCCGGCAAAAATGTCGTATCATCGGTGGATTGAATGGACTCAAAGAACGTTTCCTCGGGATCTTGAACAGGTGCCGCGTGTGATGGATTAACATCAACGACCGACGTGTTGTGACCATTGAATTTCAAGGAAAAAGTGTTCTCAAGCGCATCGCGCATCATGGCATGGGCAGGGGAACTCGCTTCGGCCAGGCGGACTAATCGCCCGATCGTTTCTTCAGAAGCGTTTGATTCTATTTTGATGGACACCTCGGCCGACTTCGCCCCACCGATCATGGTGCCTCGCAAAGCGGATCCTTCCATGGTATAATAATTGTCCTGGATGACTTCTATCGATTTCAAATCAACCTGGTGCATCCCGGCATGGCGGCGGAGTTCCGACATCAGGGAGAATTGCATCCCGGCGGTGTAAAACCCCAGCGGAAAGGGCGCCAGGTCCGTCCCGTTCATATAATGCCCTTCATCGCAAACCATCCGCCAGGTGTTGCCGCCATTACTGGAGAGCACAGCCTCTTTCTGCATGCCCTCAAGCGTCCGAACCTGGACCTGAACAGCAATCTCCCCGGTGTCTTCTGAATCAGATGGCCTGTCCAATAGAGGCGCAGAAAGAGGGTTTACTTTAAAAGCCAGCGGCAAATCGAAATCTTCAATACGGGGCATTTTTTATCTCCTCATAAATCATCTGGTGGATCTATGTGGATACATTTGGGAAAACATATCCCGAAAAAAGTTTGCGTGCCGTGCGCAGAATGGCTGCCTTATGCACCTTTATGTTGCCCTGGTCAATGGTCACATGCATCACCACGCTGGTCTCACCGATCGGATGCTCGACTGAGATCAGTTTTTCAGCGCCCTCCGGAATATGGGATAACGCCGTTGCGGGTGAATCCGGAAGCATACAAGCCGTCGCCACGCTGACTGCGCCCAGGACGCCGATCGACGCATGGCACCGATGTGGTATAAACGTCCTGGTGGTAATGGCGCCGCCGTGGAGAGGTGCGGCCACAAGGGTCATTTTCGGTACCGATTGCTCTGTGACATCACCCAGTGTCATGAGCGGGCCTGACTGTAATCGGATCGACTCCAATTTTTTCTTCAGATTGGTGTTGGCGTCGAGCTCTTCCCGACTTTCATATCCGCTGATACCTATATCCGCCGCACGTAGCACAACCACGGGCATGCCGTTGTCTATGCAGGTCACTTCCACGCCGTCGATGACATCGATGGATCGGCCGGTAGGCAACAGCGCCCCACAGGTAGAGCCTGACGCCTCTGGGAAATTTTCCAGCACCGACGAGCCCGTCCCAGGTACGCCATCGATCCGGGCATCACCCCGGTAGGTTACGACCCCGCCCGGTGTCTGGATGGTCACCATGGCCACCTGATCGCTGTTGACCATGTAGATCGCCAGCTCGGTATCACCGTCACAAGCTGGTGCAAGCCCATTTTCGACAGCGAAGGGCCCCACCCCCGCCAGGATATTACCGCAATTCTGTTTATCGGTGACAATAGCCTGATCGACAAATACCTGCAAGAATAAATACTCGACATCGACCCCCGGACGCTCAGACCCGGACACCACTGCGACTTTGCTGGTCAACGGATCGGCCCCACCGATCCCATTGATCTGGCGTGGGTCGGGCGACCCCATGATGGACAGCAAAAGCGCATCACGCTGGTCTGCATCATCTGGCAGATCCTGCTTTAGAAAATAGGCGCCCTTGGATGTACCCCCGCGCATCCATGTGCAGGGGATACCTTCAGTCATCGTTTACCTCTTTATCTAAAGGCAGTGAAGAGTGATATGCTTTTGCTTCTACTCTTCACTCTTAACTCTTCACTCTTAACTCTTCACCCTGTACTCAAAACCAACCGACTAAAAACTTCCTGAATATTACCCTGAAAGATAGCCGCCTTATCTTCGTCACTTACTTGGGTACACTCGTCTATATACCGTTTGGTATCATCGAAGTAATACCCTGTTTCCGAATCGATCCCTCTGACGGCGCCGATCATTTCGGACCCGAAGAGGATATTTTTTGCGGGTATAACTTTGAGCAGCAGATCGATGCCCGGCTGATGGTACACGCAGGTGTCGAAATACACATTGTCCAGCAACAACTCCTGTAGAGGCGGCCTGCCCATCATATCTGCCAGACCGCGAAAGCGCCCCCAGTGGTACGGTACCGCGCCACCGCCGTGGGGAATAATGAATTTCATCGTAGGAAAGTCTTTGAACAGATCGGACGTCATCGCCTGCATAAAAGCCGTGGTATCGGCGCCGAGATAATGGGAGCCGGTAGAATGAAAGCAGGGGTTGCAAGCCGCACTGACGTGAATCATAACCGGTACATCCAGCTCAACGATTTTCTCATAGAGCGGATACCAGTACCGGTCGCCAAGCGGCGGATCGGTCCAGTATCCACCGGAAGGGTCGGGATTCAGGTTACAACCGATGAAACCGAGTTCGTTGACACAACGGTCCAGCTCGGCGATACAGACCGTAGGAGGCACACCGGGCGTTTGCGGTAGTTGAGCAACGCCGGCGAAGTTATTGGGATAAAGCCGGGTGATCCGATAGATCATTTCATTACAATGCTCGGTCCAGTATTTACTGGTCGATTCGTTACCGATGTGGTGGGCCATCCTGCTCGCCCGAGGAGAAAAAATAGTCAGGTCGGTACCACGCTCACGTTGGAGTTTCAACTGCGCGCCTTCCAGGGATTCCCGGATCTGATCGTCGGTGATAGAAATAACCCCCTTGGTATGTTGAAAAAGAGGATCTTCGGCCAGATCGGCGATTTGCTGATCCCGGTAGTCTGTGAGCTCCTGCGGCGCGGTGGTGTAATGACCGTGGCAATCAATAATCATATGCTGACTCCTTAGTACTCCATTTCATAATTAAGGTCACGTATCATCGAGGTACAACGGAGTAAATAGAACCGTCACCCCGCATGCTTTAAGCGGGGATCCATAGCTTGGAGAGGCTGGATGTCCGCTGTTCGCGGCGTAGAAGCCCGCTTAAAGCCTGCGGGAATGACGAACCCTTACCTACCACCTGCCACCCGCCCTGCAGTTACAGTTCATCCAGATTATCCAGATAGATCAACCCGGCTTGCTCCAGCTTTGGGCGCATCCCGTACAGATCAATACCGAGCATTCCGGCGCCGAGTTTTTCCCGCTTGTCGACCTCGTTTGCTTCTCGCTCAAGGCCGGCTTGTAAAACATCGGGGGCTTTCTTTCTTGGCACGACCGTCACCCCATCATCATCGGCCACGACCACGTCACCGGGCTTAACCAGCTGACCGGCACAGACTACCGGAATATTGACACATCCCAGGGTGCTTTTGACCGTACCCTTGGCAGATATGGCCCGCGCCCAGACTGGAAAATTCATCTCCGTCAGATCGCGCACATCACGTACCCCGGTATCGGTTATTAACCCTTTAACCCCGCGGGCTAAGGCAGACGTCGCAAGCAGATCGCCAAACATGCCATCGGTGTTATCGGCTGTGCAGGCGACGATGAGAAGATCACCGGGCCGGCACAACTCAATGGCTACATGCACCATCCAGTTGTCCCCCGGCTGCGTGAGAACAGTCACGGCACTGCCGGCGATTCTGGCGCCTGCGTAAATAGGACGCATATAAGGCTTCATCAAACCGGCCCGGCCCTGAGCTTCATGCACGGTGGCCACGCCCAGCGCACCCAGCTTTTCTACGACATCGTATTCAGTCCGCTCAATATGGCGAACGGCTACGGGTTTCATTTGGTTTCCCCTTTGTTAGTCACTAATATTACGCGGTGTATTTATCTCTGATATCGCTCGCAGGAGCGAGCTCCTACCAAGATAGGCGGGCGTTTGGTGGGTAGTAGCCCGCTCCTGCGGGCGTTATAAGGTCTTGCACGTAACATGAGCTAGTCCGTCCAATACAACCGGGTCGGATTATCAATCAGCACCTTCTGCCGCAACGCGGAGGTATCACAGATCCTCATGATTCGATCGACCAGTTGGCCGTCGTCCGGAATGTGGGTTTTCATATTGGGATGCGGCCAATCCGTCCCCCACAGCACCCGATCAGGTACACTTTCAAGAAGTTTCAGGGTGATGGGGTCGACATCAAAATAGGGCGGCCCCGTCTTTGAAAGGCGCTCCGGACAACTGATCTTCACCCAGAACTTTTCGTCACCGAGGAGGAGTCGGTGCAGCAGTTTAAATGCGGTGGAATCCAACCCCTGTTCAACCGGGACCACGCCCATATGATCGACGACTACAGGCACCTCAATCGATTCTAAAAACGGCGTCAACTCTTCAAGATCTTCCGCATCGAAATAGACGATAAGATGCCATCCAAACGATTTTATTTTAGCGAGAATCCTGCGGTAGACATCCAGCGGTTTGCCGCCGCCCAATCTTTTCACGAAATTGAACCGCACACCCCGGACACCAAAGGCATGCAGATCCGCCAGTTGATGATCGGTAATATCATCGGCGACCACCGCCACCCCACGATAGCGGTCCCCCCCGGCCTTCAGCGCACTCATCATCGCCGCGTTGTCGGTGCCATGACAACTGGCCTGCACAATCACTGCCCGATCGATACCGAGATGCCGGTGACGCTGAAACAGCGTCTCTTGGGGGGCATCTACCGGCACATAGGTGCTGCTCGCCGCAAACGGAAATATGGCCGCCGGACCGAATACATGACAATGGCTGTCACACGTATCCGGCGGTAGGGGCTGATCCGGTTTTTTCGGTTCGGGATGAAAAGGCAAATAGCCGGGGGTAACGATGGTTGGACCTCAACTAATCAGTTATTTAAGCACCTTCTCCAATCGATTCAGCGTCTGCATGGCGGGAAGACATTGCTCTACACTCGTACTGGGCGTCCTGCCCTCTCTGATGGACGCGAAGAACTCGCGGTCGCACAGCTCGACGCCGTTTAGCGACACGTCGACGTTCGACACGTCAATCGGCTGCTGTTTGCCGTCGACCAGCTCGTCGTAACGGGCGATATAGGTCCCATTGTCGCAGATATAGCGAAAGAAGGTGCCAAGGGGACCATCGTTGTTGAACGACATCGATTGCGTGCAGAGGATACCGGAAGCTGTTTTCATGCCTATGCTCATATCCATCGCAATACCGAGTTCGGGATGATGTGGTCCGCTGAGGGCATATATATCAACCGGGGGTTCGCCGGTTTGATACTGAAACAGGTCTACCGTATGGCAGGCGTGGTGCCACAACAGATGGTCGGTCCAACTGCGCGGTTGGCCCAGGGCATTCATATTTGTCCGCCGAAAGAAGTACGTTTCCACGACCAGATGTTGAATCGTGAGTTCACCGGTCTTTATCCGGTTATGGACCCATTGATGACTGGGATTAAAACGTCGGACATGGTTAACCATCGCCACCAGGCCCGTTTCTTTCTGCACTTGCACCACCCGTTCGGCGTCGGCCAGGGAATCGGCCATCGGGATCTCGATCAGGACATGCTTGCCCGCGCGCATCACCTGTACAGCCTGGTCGGCGTGTATCGGTGTCGGGGATGTCAGAATGGCCGCTTCTACATCCGGCTGAGACAACCCTTTGTCCAGATCGGTGGTCCAGTGGGCAATGCCGCGATCCCGTGCCAGGTCTTCGGTGTCCTTAGCAACGCCACCGACGATCGAAGCGACTTCAATCCCATCGATACACGCCAGGGCATCCAGATGCTTGCGGGCAAAAGCCCCTTCACCTACCATACATATTTTCATATAAAAATCACCTTATTCGTTTTCAAGAACCAGAAGACCGTATGCCGTATTTGAGGCAGGCACATGATAGAAACGATAGATTTCATTGACCTGATCATCAAGGGCGCCACGCATGGTGAGCCACATGATCATTTCGATACCCTCAGAACCGGCCTCGCGAAGATATTCGGTGTGTGACATACTCTTGATGGTTTCCGGCTCGGTGACCAGCTTTTCAAGGAATGTCGTATCAAATTCCGAGTTAATCAAACCGGCGCGCTCGCCCTGCAGTTGGTGTGATAAACCACCCGTACCGACAATAGCCACCCGAAGGTCTTCCGGGTAAGAATCGACCGCCCTGCGAATGGCTTTTCCCAGATTGTAACAGCGGTTTGCTGTCGGCTGAGGATATTGGATCACGTTTACACACACCGGAATCACCCGACAAGGCCATTCCGCAGGCTGATCGTACATCACAGACAGCGGCACCGTGAGGCCGTGATCTACCGGCATCTCATTGACAATCGTCATATCGAACTCATCCAGAATCAACGACTCAGCGATATGCCAGGCCAACTCGCCGTCGCCCTTCACCACAGGCACCTGTCGTGGTCCATAACCCTCGTCCGCCGGCTGAAATTCAGGGGCAACCCCTATGGCAAAGGTGGAAATTAATGCCTGTGAAAAAGCCGATGCATGGTCGTTAAAAATAATAATACAGACGTCCGGATTGGTTTCTGCAATCCAACGGCGCGCAGGTTCAAGACCATCGAAAAGAGGTTTCCAGTAATCCGTTTGCGTTTTACCGTGGTCAAGGGCAGCCCCGAGAGAGGGCACATGAGAAGTGCCTATGCCGGCGATGATTTTAGCCATTTTTTGCCTCCGTTTTGCTTCTGTTGCCTTCTATGGAACGACCACCATCGATCATCATTTGTGCGAACTCCTCTTCGGTCATGGGCGTATCCGACATGGCAGCGCCGAGGTGCTGCATGTTGAGCCGGTCAAAGGCGGCGATTTTAAAGGTGAAATAAATATTCCCGCCGAGCCTCAATAATTCCAACCAGCTCCTGTCCAGGACGGCCTGGCGTTGTTCAGGTGTCATCGGAAATGTATTCAGATAGGCTTCCTCATCAGCACGAAACGCTTCACGGTTCTCAGCTTTGTTCAAGGACATGCAGAACATATTCAAATGGTACCCCTTGCGGGAATGCTTCCCGTCCATGACATAGGTGCCAGGAATGTCATTGTAATCGCGGGATTCGCTCATGGTTTACTACCTCCCCTGGTTTCTTCATGTTATAGAAGCGGATGCCTTATTCGAAAGGCAAACCTGCGTATTGTTCGCACACAGACCGTTGGGCAGCCTCGGAAGACGCAAGGTAGTCCAAATCTGCTTCCTGTGTACGCCGATCGAATTCCGTCTGATCGGGAAAACGGTGCAACAGCATGGATAACCACCATGAAAACCGGGCTGCTCCCCATACCCGTCTCAATGCCATTGCGGAATAACTATCCAGATAGCGGGTGGATTTGTTCACATAGAAATCAATGAATGCTCTTGATAAGTAATAGACGTCGGAGACAGCCAGGTTCAGGCCTTTAGCTCCGGTCGGTGGAACGATATGCGCCGCGTCGCCGGCCAGGAACAACCGTCCGTAGCGCATCGGCTCGGCAACGAAACTCCGGAGAGGGGCAATAGATTTCTCGATAGAGGGACCTGTGACAATCTGGTCTGCGAGATCTGCCGGGAAACGTGCTTTGAGCTCTTCCCAGAAACGCTCATCCGGCCAATCATCAAGATTGGTGTCGAGTGGGCATTGAATATAGTACCGGCTGAGCATCGGACTGCGCATGGACGCCAGCGCAAAGCCCCGTTCATGGTTGGCGTATACGATTTCGGGCAACGGGGGCGTTTCCGACAGAATGCCGAGCCATCCGAAGGGATATACTTTTTCGAAGGTCCGCATTGACGATGCCGGGATCGATGGGCGGCTGACGCCGTGATACCCATCACAACCGGCAATGTAGTCACAATCGAGCCGATGGGTTTCCCCTTGTGTTTGATAGGTGATGTAAGGCGTATCGCTCGTGATATCGTGGGGGGTTACCTCGGCGGCCTCGTCAATGATGACACCCCCCATGGCATCCCGTGCCGCATAGAGATCTTCCGTGATCTGTGTCTGACCATACGCCATCAGCCGCTTACCGGCATATTTGTACGTGTCTATAAAGAGCCGGTTTTTGCCCGCCCATACAATGCCTGTGCCGTCATGCGCCTGACCTTCCCGGTCCATTCGTTCGCCCACCCCCGCATCTCGAAGCACTTCAACAGTGCCCCATTCGAGAACCCCCGCGCGTATTCGACCCATCACATATGCCCGGGTTCGGCGTTCCAGAATAACGCTCTCAATGCCTTTCAGGTGGAGGAGTTGTGACAGTAAAAGGCCGGCAGGCCCGCCGCCGATAATACCGACTTGCGTACGCATAGATACTGCCTCATGATATTCAATTAATCAAGACCAATTTAAGTAGGTAACTAAAATATGAAAATCCGCGATCAAAACAAGGTAATTCTGGTGTTGTATAAGTTCAAAGCGACTGTCAAAGCAGGGGCAACCTGGACAACCCTTATCACAGGTTCAGGAGATAACTGAATTTGGCTACCACAGTCTGGCTGGCCGAAGTGAGGGAGAAGGGATTGAAAGGATCATATCCTGGGTCATCCGGGTTGTCATCACTGAACTGGTTAAATGCCAGGAAAAAGGTGTGGCCGCTATCCATACGATAGGCCAGTAAGACGTTGGCGATGATTGTATTCAGGTGATAGCCCTTGTTTTTAGCCCGCTTATCTGAATTGATCTGTACCAGCGTGGTGAGGAACAGCTCAGTGGTAAAAGAATAGTTCACTCTTAACCGGTTGATCATGGTTTCGTTGAAATCAAATTCGGTTGCTGCCAGGCCGATGCGGTCGGCTCGTTCTACACGGTTCCAGTTAATGTTCCATTCTGTCGACAACCGGTCGGTGGGTTTTAGCACCGTAGTCAAGTTGATGCTTTTTAAATCAGCCCCGTATTGCGAACCCTGGCTGGCAAATAAAGTGGCCGAAAGACGCTTGCCGGCATTGGTAAAAAAACCGGTCGTCGAACGGTTAAATCGATATTCGCCTTGAGGAAAATGCACACCGGTTATCTTCGTTGTTTTATCCAATGTATCAAAATTTATGGTATGGCTGAGAAAGAAGGTGGTGCCTTCTTCAAGGGTGATGGTCCCGAAATTCTGATATCGCCAGCTTTCCGGATTGGAGAAGCCGGTCTGATGGTTGGCGTAATATTCATAGTTGGTTCCGAGGGAAATGCTCCTGATACCATACTTACGAATCAGGGGCGTAAAACCAACCGCCGCCCTGGGAGAACGGATGTCCTTACGCAGGATGAATCCCATCTTGCTCCCTTCGAAGTTTTTTCCGATATCGGTATAGCTTAGCTGGTAGTTGAAATTTTGATTGCGCCAGCTCTGATTGAGATACCAGAGGCTCTCCTTGCCCAGCCCACCGGATTTACCGTCAGTCCAGCTCTGGGCGCCCGCAAACTGAAATTCGTGACGCGTATTAACAAACGCAAACGATCCATCGACCCCGACAACTCGATTATACCCGTTTTTTGAAAATCGGGGCAAGGGTATGGAGACGTCACCGTCAGGCGTGGATTCAGGTTCTTTGAAGGTGCCTATCACCCCTATGCTGGACCGGTTAAGGATCCCGTGACGCAGCCGCAACGCATGCCAGTTGGTTTCGGGTTCGATCTCGAGGAGGCCATCATCGATAAAGGCGGTTTCCCGGGTCTGCATGTTCAGGTACCCGAGGTTGGTCCCTCCCACCTTACCGGTGATTTTTGTGCCTAAATCAACCGGAACCCGCGTACCGTCAGCGAGTTGCCGGCCGATACGACGACTGAAAAAAAGCTGCGGCATATTGCCGCCTGGCGGTCGTCTTCCTCCACCACCACCGCCACCACCGAACTGGCTGGAGCTGCGTCCCAGGTTAAAAATATCACTGCCCTCCAGAAAAAAGGGTCTTTTTTCATTAAACTGAAATTCAAACCGGGTCAGGTTGATAATCTGATCATCCGCTTCTATCTGCGCAAAATCCGGGTTGATGGTGAAATCGCCGGTCAGATTGGAAGTGATCCCCCATTTCACATCGCCTCCCAGGTCGCGCAGCATGTCGAAATCAAGGTCGGTGGCCACAGGCGTCGTGCTTATCGTCTGCCTTTCACCGAGTGAGCCCAAGACCGTATAGGGAAGCACTTCCACTGATCGGCCGGGTTTGATGTTGCGCAAACCACGCAATCGGCCGCCTTTGCCGAATTTAAACATCCCTTGAAAACCATCCTTACGGCTGATCGGCACCCAGTATGCATCTTCCCTTGCTCTCAGTATATGGCGTGAAAAATTAACCCCCCAGATCTGCTCTTCCTTGTTCGGAAAACGAAATGATTTGAACGGAATGGCGATTTCGACCGACCAGCCCAGATCATGAATACTGCCTTTCGCCTCCCAGATGGCGTTCCAATCGCCGTTAAGATTGGCACCCTCCTGGCCGACCAGCATATCACGCCGCGCACCCTGCGGGTTGGTCTGAAAATAATAGGCATCCCGCATATCTTCAAACGTAGCGACGGCCACCGAGACCATATCATTACGTTGCCATAATTGGCCATCCCGTTTCAGCTCGCGGGCATTGATTTTATCCGGCTCCGGATCATAACACATGAATCCGAAGTAAATCTTATCCTCGTCATAAAGCACCCGGATTTCGGTCTTCAGCGTCGCGGGTTCCCCTTCCGCCGGCTCATGCTGCAAAAGGTTGGTCACCATCTGCGCCTGCTTCCATACAGGGTCGTCCAGAATTCCGTCCAGTCGGGGTGGCGTATCCACCTTAACAACATCCACATTAAAATCAGCCGCATTAATAGGCCCGATTTGAGATAGGCTGTTCCTCGTTGAACCAAGTAACAACAGACCGAACAACAAGCAATAAACCATTCGAAATAGAACCATCCCCATCGTCGTAAAACTCCTCTATTGTATGTATTTTTATTGACGTAATTTCGTTGATCCACGATACGTCGTCTCCCCGGCCTAAACCAGGGTCCAGTGACTTTATATCGAGTACTCAGCCTTGACGAAAGACGCTGGTTCCCGGCCTGCGCCAGGATGACAAACCGGAATCACGCTAAACACATACTGCGAGCAATATAAAAAGTTGCTGCGTAACATCATTCACTTATATAGGTATAGTACCACCTGAACGAAATGCTGCCCGTAACTATTATTTACAATTCCAATCTCAGATTCTTCAGCAGCGGTCCCTCTACCGCACATCGAATGGCGGGGCAGGATAGACCAGATCAGCCGTAGCATATTCAACCGGCCAGACCAATTCAACCTGGCCGTCCTGATACTGAAGGATGGGACTATTTACAATGCCGGTCCCGTCCTGGCGGAATGTGACAAGCCCGATGACAGTATCCAGGTCGGTGGCGGCGATCGCGTCCCTGATAGCGGACCGATCCAGCGATCCGGCTTTTTCAATCGCTTGAGCGAGGATCTGGACGGCGGCGTAGGCGGGCCCGACCAACGGATCGGCCGGCCGCCCCTTTAAGGTCTGGTGGGCGGCATTCAGTTCATCAACGCCGGGAAAGGCCAGTGTGTGGTGCCAGCCGGGAGCGGAGGTGACGAAATCCCCGATGCTTCCGAGGGACTCTATCCACGTAGGCACATCTGGGGCACGGACGAAGAGAGAAAATTTGGGCGAAAAACCGAGTTCACCCAGCTGCTTGAAAATGGTTATCCCATCGGGAGGGGTGGGCAAGGCCAGCAGTATTTCGACGTCGGCTTCTTGTGCTTTGAGAATGAGATCGGTAAAGTCCTTCGTAAACGGCGTATACACCTCGTATTGAACCACTTCGTATCCATATTCAGGGGCATTGTCCCGCCAGAGTTCCCCCATCTCGATGCCCCAATCCGTCTGTTCCTGAAAAATACCAACTCTGGTAGGCCGTCGGTCCTCAGGCAGAGCTTCATTGAGAAACTCATAAACATGTTTACCGAGGTCCGGCGATTTAAAGAAGGGGGAGAAAAGATATTTATAACCCTGCTGGTGGATGCCCCATAGGGCAAAGGCCACACCGATATATGGCACCTGGTTTTTTTCGGCAATCGCCGCCGCTGCCGCGTGCAGATCACTGCCGAACCCGCCTAGGTAGGCGACGACCTCAGTATCGGAAAAATGCGTTTCCAAGTGGCTGACGGTCTTACCTGGGTCAGAGCCATCATCGAGGATGTTTAAATTTAGAGGAAGTTTTCTGTTATATGCTTTGACAAAGACGCCCCCGTCGGCATTGATCTTCTCCACCGCCAGGGTATATCCGCGTTGGATCTCTGCCCCACCCGCCGCATACTTTCCCGTCAACGGCATCGCAGCCCCTATCTCGATGACTACAGGTACTTCAGAAGATGATCCGCCGCAGCCAGTTATAGATAATGCTATGATTAATGCTGCTATTAAAGTGTGTCTCATGCAGGGTCCTTTAATAAGATGATTTTTGATCCGCGCGCAACAGGTCTGATATGATCTGCTTCAATGGAGGAATATCTCGTTGTAGAATGTTCCAAACCATATTTAAATCAATACCCAGATAATTGTGCACGATGACATTTCTAAATGCTGCAATCTTGCGCCACTCTACCGATGGCCGGGAGGCCTTTGTGGAGTCAGATAACCGCTGAGTTGCTTCGGATAACGTCTGCAAATTTCGGAATACGGCATCCTATAAGGTGTGAGAGGCATCAAATGCCTTCCGGCCACCTGTGGTATTGGCTTCGATGCGCCTGATACTTTCAAGAATGTGTTTTAAATACACCCGATCATCCTTGCTCATAAGGGTACGGCCTCGGTTAACACCTGATCGTGTATATCGGGGTTAAGAGCGCGTTCTATCACAACTTCAACCCGACATCCCAGTAGATTCTCAAGGTCCAGAATCAACCCTGCTGGAAACCAGGAACTGGTAACCTCGCCCACATCTATCAATAGATCCAGATCGCTATCCGGTCCCGCTTCTTCTCGTACGACAGATCCGAATACTCGAATATGGTATGCGCCATGATTTACTGCAATGCGCCGAATCTCATCACGCTTATCGAGAATTAATGGTGACCGTATCAATTTTTCAGCCATGATCCATTCCTATCTTCCCTTCGTCCTAAGATTGGTTTCCTTTATTTTAATCTGTTTTTTCAATCACCAATCACCAAATCACCATTTCCTTCTCACCGCTCTATGCCACAACCCCACCAACCCCCCCGGTAAAAGCAGAACGACAGCAATAATAAGAATACCGAAGATAATAAGATGAAAGTCCGTCAGGCTGGTTGTCAAGACATCTCGGACCAGGACAAAAAACACGGCGCCGATGATGGGGCCGATGATCGTGCCTATGCCGCCGATGAAGGTCACGATCAGCGCATCAAAGGTCCATACCGGGTTGAATGTGAATTGAGGGTAGTAGCTCACGTGGTAGTAAGCAAATGCGCTGCCCGTCAATCCGGTAAAAAAAGCGCTGATGACAAAGGCCGATAATTTGTGTCGAAACACATTGACGCCGATGGCGCGGGCGGCGTCTTCATCTTCTCGTACCGTCATGATTCCAAGCCCGATTCGGGATCGGCTGATTAAAAAGGAGGCGCCGACGATGATCACCCAGAGGCCTGATATCAGATAGTATCGCGGCGCCAGATCATAATTGATGAGATCCGGCGCAGGCAAGGCTGAAATACCGGGCAGGACGTTGCCGACCGTGACCCGAAGCATTTCCGCCAGCGCCAGGGTACCGATGGAAAAGTAGATCCCCTTGAGGCGCAGGGCAGGCACACCGATGATGAGCGCGAAAAGAGTCGCCACAGCACCCCCCGCGAGGAAGCTCAGGATAAACGGATACGCATTGAGCCACAGCAGGCGGGTCGTTAAAGCCCCCAATCCGAAGAAAGCGGCATGACCCAGGTTAATCTGTCCCGCATACCCGGCCAGAATGTTCCAACTGGCGGCCAGGGAGGCCACCAAAAACATCTGAATCATCAGGGTGAGTACTTTGTTGGAGCTGAAGGGAAGCCACGGTAATAGCAATAAAACGGCGGTTAGAATGGCAATAAAACCCCATTTAAATTTATCCACGACCACCTCCAAACAAGCCTTGCGGTCGGATGCTCAAAATGATGAGAAATAGGAAAAGTCCCACCAGCTCCCGGTAGGCGCCGCCGACCAGATAAGCGCTTGCTGATTCCGCGACGCCGAGTAACACACCAGCCAGGAGCGTGCCGGGGATACTGCCTAAACCTGCAAGGACGACAACAATGAGTGCTTTCAATGTCCAGGATAACCCGATAGCCGGATTCACACTGAAACTGACACTCACCAGCGTTCCGGCTACACCGGCCAGAGCGGCGCTCAGAGCAAAGGTCATCAGGTAAATCTTCTGAATGTTGATGCCGGTTAAGGAAGCGGTCTCCCAATTTTCTGCCGTAGCCCGCATGGCTTTGCCCCAATAAGTCCGGTTCATGAACAGTTCCAGGCCGATAACAGCCAATAAAGCAATGATCAGACCGGCCAGACGCACCACAGGCAGACGAATACCAGCGAGCTCCAGAGAGGCGGTGGCATACGCGGTCGTGATGCTGCGCTCATCAGCGGTCCACAGTTGAATGGCCACGCTCTGTAGAATCAGGGTCAGGCCGAACCCGATAAGCATCGAGTTTTTGATCCGTTCTTCTTCGTCGGATTTCACGACAGCGGAGAATAACCCTTTGTGTAAAACCCAGCCCACCATAAAGAGCAGCGGGATGACAAGCAGCAGCCCGAAAAAGGGATCAATACCATAAAGATTGAAAATCCAGAAAGCGCTGTAACCGCCCAGCATGATCAGCTCGCCATGGGCGATATTCAGCACCTTGAGTACGCCGAATACCAGCGATAACCCAAAAGCGGCGAGCCCATACAATGCGCCTACCAGCACACCGGATACGATATTTTGCCCTATGGTTTCAAACATAGTCAGTAGTTATACCTTCTGCCATCTGAAACATCACGTTTAAACACATGTAACTAATTGAAAATAATAGCTTATTCAATCATAATTCATAATTCATAATGTAATATTACATTCCCATATACGTTTGCCTGACACGCTGATCATCCAGTAGAGCCGCAGCCGAGTCATGCTGAACAATGCGCCCGCTCTCGATAATGTAGGCGTATTGAGCGATCTCCAGGGCCATATGGATATGTTGCTCGACCACAAGAATAGACATGCCGGCATGACTGATCTTCTGTATGATTTCAAATATCTGTTCAATAATAATGGGCGCTAATCCCAAAGATGGCTCATCGAGGATAAGAAGCTCCGGTTTTGACATCAATGCCCGACCGATGGCCAGCATTTTCCGTTCGCCGCCGCTGAGAGTACCGGCTTTCTGAGCATGACGCTCGGCCAGACGAGGGAACAGATCATACACCTGGTTCATTGTTTCATCTTTGTAAGTACGCGCTTTGTGTGGAAACGCCCCTAATTCCAGATTCTCCAGAACCGTTAAACTGGAAAAAGTGCCATGCCACTCCGGCACAAGGTACAAGCCCAGATTCACAATGTCATGGGTGGCCATGCCGGTGATCGATTGCCCGCGGAATGTGATGGCGCCTCTGGTCGGTTTGAGCAAACCCAGGACGGTTCTCAACGTCGTTGTTTTACCGGCCCCATTGGGACCGACGAGGGCCACAATCGATTTTTCGCCTACCTCTAATGACACCCTCCGCAAAACGGATACATCACCATAGGATACATCGATATCCTTAATCGCCAACATACGATTTTCCCAGGTAGGCGGTGATGACAGTCGGGTCTGTGGAAATTTCCTTTGGAGACCCTTCGGCAATTTTTTGTCCGGCATTTAACACAATGATCCGGCTGCATAACCTCATCACAGCTTTGATGATATGTTCGACCACTACGATGGTTATGCCGCGCTCTTTGAGCTCGGTAATCAATGATATGGTGGCCTGAATTTCAACCGGTGTTAAGCCGGCCATGAATTCATCCAGCAGCAACAACCTTGGGCGGGTTGCCAGGGCGCGTCCTAACTCTAAGCGTTTACGTTCCATGATAGGCAGGGACCGGGCTTCAACATGCTGCTTATCCTCTAAGCCGATAAAAGCGAGAATCTCTTGCGCTTCTGTTACTGCCTGCGCATAACTGGCCGCAGGTTCATGCCCGTATACCCGGCCTGCGGTAACATTCTGTAACGCAGTAAGATGTAAAAACGACTTTACCAGTTGGAAGGTTCGGGCGATGCCTCTGCCGGCGATGTCATGCGCACGATGCGCGGTGATCTCTTCACCGCAGAAACGGATCTTTCCGGCATCCGGCGGATAGATCCCTGTGACAACATTAAAGACCGTGGATTTCCCCGATCCGTTGGGACCGATGAGGCCAAGCGTTTCACCAGCTTTTATATCAAATGAAACCTCATCGAGTGCGATTAAGCCTCCGAAAGTTTTAGTGAGCCGCTCAATCTCTAAAATCAATGCCATATTCCCCAACAGGGTGGACATGGTGCCGGATGTCGTAATATATTGAAGAATCGCCGGCATGAAGGAGTATCTAGTTAAGAAATAACAAAATCACAAAAGAACTTACCCGGAAGCACAGAGGCACGCAACCAATCTTTTAGTCCGGGTATTTTCCTTGACATTCGCTATCTAAATATATATAGACTCATTAGTACACGACGAACGTGTTGTGTTCCCTCAAATATAAAAAATCAGGACCAAACCGAATTATAGAACATCAGTTATCTGGTGAGTAAATAGGATCCACCCTATTCCACTGTGGCGGGTCCTGACCATGATTTGACCATGATCCTGCGGGGCAGGTCTTCCGTCCGGCAGGGAACCCTTGCCGGAAACGGCGATCAGTATAGGAGGTAGATGATGGATAGAAGAACTTTTATCGCTTCGTTAAGCGCTGGTGGCGCCGTATTATTGGCCAGGGCGGACGCCTCAGGTATCGTTTCTGAGGAGTTGGCTGAGGAAGTCGAACATATGATGTTCGAAGAGATGCAACAGGGCCAGGGACAGACTCAGCGTCCTGCGCGCAAGACCTTTATAGAAAAAGAAAAAGAAATGACGCCGCTCCCCGCCAAACCCACGCTGGAGGATATCTTCAATCTTCGGTTGCCTAAATTTATATTCAGCCATTGTGTACAAAGTGCCAACAATGCCCTCAAACGGGGACTTGATGAAGAGGTCATTTTAGCCTGCCTTTTGCACGACACGGGAATCGCACTGGACAGCCCCGATCACGGATACAGGGGGGCGGCATTAATCAAACCCTATGTCAGCGAAAAAGTCCATTGGGCGATACGCCATCATCAAGCCCTGCGCTTTTTCCCCGATCCGGATGTGGGCTATGAGTATCCGGAAAGTTATTATCGCTCCTTCGGTAAAGAATACAAGCCGGAACCCTACATCCAGGCGGATTACAAATATGCGCGTAATCACAAATGGTATATGAACTCGCGGCTCGTCACGATGATGGACGAATACAGCTTCGATCGGGATGAAGTGGTTACGCTTGAGCCGTTTTTAGATATCATAGGGCGTCATTTCAAACAGCCGAAGGAAGGGCTTGGATGGGATAACACCGAATCCTCCTATATGTGGCGCACCATTATCTGGCCGCACCGGCCCCTCTAGCCATTTGGAGTGAAGAGAATTTCGCTCATTACTTGATCTCGCACGAATGGACAAAGCGTGTCATGCCCCCGGTGTGACACGCTTTTTTCACCATGGGGGTAAATAAAGCTCCTTTCGCACACCACCTGTGAAAAGGGGTGAATCATGAGAAATACAATGTTTCACAATCTGATAAGGCTGAGGATATGGTCAGGTGCGCTGGTGCTATGGGCTCTGCTTGCCTTCCTGGCCCCATCGGCTTATGCGCAGTCGGCCGGACAGCGGGTAACATTTACGAAAGATATAGCCCCTATATTTCAGCAAAAGTGCGAGTCCTGCCATCGGGATAACTCAATCGCGCCCATGTCGCTGGTAAGTTATAAGGAGGCGCGTCCCTGGGCTAAATCTCTTAAAAAAGCGGTGGTCACACGCGATATGCCGCCCTGGCATATCGACAAGACGGTCGGCATACAGGATTTTAAGAATGACCGATCGTTGACCGAAAAGCAAATCGATACGATCGTCCAATGGGTCGATTCCGGTGCGCCAAAGGGTGATGAGAAAGACATGCCGGCGCCGGTTAGCTGGCCTGAGGGAGACGGCTGGATATTTTCCGAACAGTTCGGTGACCCCGACTTAATCGTCGAGTCGCCGGCCTACACCATGCCGGCCTCTGCCCAGGATATCTGGTATAGACCAGTTGTTGCGACAGGCCTGACTGAGGCGCGGTGGGTACGAGCCATCGAGATACGGCCTTCAACGCTGGATGGCCGCAGAATCACCCATCATGCCCTTGCAGCCCTGCAGCAAAGAGATCCCACGAATACGGCCCGAACCAATGCGGTCGATGATATCGGCCCCGGTCTCTTTATGGAGTGGGCTGTAGGGAAACAGGGTGAACTGATGCGTCCGAACAGCGGCAAGCTGATGCTGCCGGGCGCGAAGATCGTATGGGACATCCACCATCATGCCGTGGGTGAGGAGATCACGACCTCCATGGAACTCGCGATTTATTTTTATCCAAAGGATGAAATACCGAAGTATCGGCAGGTCCTCGGTCTTTTTCATGCCCTTAACGGAGGCCCCAGGGGGCTGGACATCCCGCCCAATTCGAAGACCGTACATCAGGGAATCAAGGTGATGAAACGGGCAGGGCGAGTCGAGAATTTCCAGGCGCATATGCATCTGCGGGGCAAGGCGATGTCGATAGAAGCGATTCTGCCCGATGGCACAAGGCGGTTGCTGAGTCACGTAAACAACTTCCAGTTCGATTGGCATAACAATTACGTCTACGCGGATCATGCGGCGCCGCTCCTGCCGGCAGGTACGGTGTTGATCATCACGGCGTGGCATGATAATACCGCGTCGAACAGGGATAATCCTGATCCCGATCAGTGGGTAGGTTGGGGGGATCGCACGGTGGACGAGATGGCACACGCCTGGGTGAACATCACATATATGAATGATGAGGATTACAAGATCGAGCTAGAAAAAAGAAAGTTGATGGAATAAAGGGGGTTATCCGAATGCCGTTAAAACGATTAGCTGCGGTGCGCATCAGCGCGGCTGTTGTGGTCGCGATATGTATCTTCGCCGGGAGTAGACCCTCTGCGGCGCAGTTGCCCCTGGAGCCCGGGCGAGAATCCGGCCAGAGCGTGACGGCGGCCTATGAGGGGTGGTACCCCAACTCGGATGGGACGTACAGTCTGCTCGTCGGCTACTATAATCGAAACCACACGGAAATGCTTGATATCCCGATCGGTCGGAACAACCGGATTGAACCGGGTGGACCGGACCAGGGTCAGCCGACGCACTTTCTACCGCGCCGGCAGTGGGGTGTTTTTATCATTATTGTTCCAGCGGATTTTCGGGATAAGAAGTTAACCTGGACCCTGGTTGCCCATAATAAGACGACCGAGATCCCCATGGGACTAGCCACCTTATGGGAGGTCTCCCCTTTAAAAGATATGGCGCAAGGGAATACACCACCCGTGCTGCGGTTCGATTCGGGATCCACCCAGCAAGGCCCACCGCATGAAATCAGCCAATCACTTGATGCCACGGTGGCTGAGCCGACCATGTTGAGAGCCTGGGCGAGTGATGATGGACTCGTTGACGCCTACAGACGCAGCCGTGCCTCCGATCCACCGGTCAACGTCACATGGAGCAAGTTCCGAGGGCCTGGCGATGTCGCGTTCAGCGAAACCAAACCGCATGTCGATCCCTCGGATGGCAAGGTGACCACAACGGCGACGTTCACCACACCCGGGGAATATATTCTGCGCTTACAGGCCAACGATGTGTCTCGCGAGGGTGGCGGCGGCGCCCAGTGTTGCTGGACCAATGCGCACGTGAAGGTTTCGGTCAAGCCCAGTGTAGCCAGCCGATAAGAGGACGCAGGCCACTCAACCATGATTAATTCTTGACTGCGTTGAATTAGGTCGTGTCTGACAAGTCGCTCTGCGGGGTTTGTTCGGCTTGCATCTCTCCCTCACCTTCTACCTTGTCGGGTTTGATGGCCGCCTCAGCGGTATCCGGCTCGGAGTCCAGTTGCCCGGCTACAGATTCGTAAAAGGTGGTCTGACCGGCATAGAACAGGCAGCGCATCCAGATGCGACTGAGGATATAAAGTTGCCCGATCAAAAAGACGCCTGTAATCGCAACCCATGAGGCCTGGCCGGCGCCGGGCACAATGAGCCAATAGAAAAGTATCAGAACGATCCCCACTACTCCCAGACATAGGTACAGCCCTGTGGTGCTGACCAGATGGCTCCCTATAAACCGCAATGCCTGCCAGGGTATGGTCAGGACAAATGATCGATCTTGCCATACAGTGATGATTTTACTGTAGTCGAAGATTATATTAACGCCAAGGACCAGGCTCCACAGGATCAGGTATTTAATCAAAACATAGCTGAACACCACACGTTCATCCACCATCTGCCGGGTCAAGTCAGTAACTCGATCTGTCAACCAGGGCATAACAAAATGGAATAGTAAATAGTAGATTATGCCGGCCATGATCGCCAGTTGGAGAAAACGCCAGAAGAAATGAGCCCCCTGCTGGAAAAACGAGTGTGGACCGGACGTATCGTCCCTGTGGATATAAATGGAGATAAAAGCAGCCGAAAAGAAGCTCCATAAAAGCAGATAAAATATACCGATAGCCACGATGCTGGTTTCCAGATCCAGCACGTTCCCCTGAAGAAAAGCATCCAGACTGTTGAAAATAGCGCCGATACCCACGACACTGGGATCAAATGTGGCGGCCAGATCACGCGCCTGAGCCGAAAAATTACTGTACCAGAACCCGTCGAAGCCATCCCGTAAGCGCTCGGCGGCCATACTGGATCCCAGACTGTCTTTGATGGCGCCACCCAGGCTGATAGCCAATCCCAATGCAAGCAGCACGTTTATCAAATAGACCACAAAAATATACCGCTTGGCACTGTTTACACGTCTTATACCGTCCATAAAACAGGCAAAAATATTCATCACGCCTTCCTCAGGTTCAATGGTCTCAAGCAAAGAAACTCAAGTATTCCATTACGCTCTGCACCCAGATCATCCACTTTGCAGCCCACTTCCCGGCCGCCAGGGGCGCCGCAGATTCTTTGATCCAACTGTTGTTGGTGTAGTTGATGTCCAGCGTCAGCTTATGATCGGGGTCGATCACCACCCGCTCTATCCGGGATGATCTGGTATAATCATAACGGGTCCAGCGTTCCCTGCCAAGCCACTGCTCGGTCGCCTGAGATCCGTCTGTAAACGTAATCTGAACCTCAACAGGAAAGACGCCTTCTCCCCATCGATTTACAAATACCGTAGAGAGAAACTGTTTCTTGTCGTCTCCATCTTTGGTATCCTTCTTCGACAGGTTCTCAAAAACCAGCCCATCTTCTTTTTCGAGGTAGCCTTTGGTTTTTTCCACCGCTTTGGACTTCACAGAGCCCACGCCATAATCGAAGACATTGGATGAAAAATAGATCTGTTCAAAATACCAACTCATATCCTGGCCGCTGACTTCATTAACGACGGCAAAAAAGTCTCTGGGTCTTGGATGTTTGAACTTCCAGCGATCGAAATAGGTGGACATCACCTTCTGGAAGGTTTCCCATCCCAGATAATTCTCCAACGTGCGAAGCATCAAGCCAGGTTTGGTATAGGAATTGAGCCCATACGCATTTGGTCCCTGCTGCCAGGATTGAGTCGCCATGGCGTCTCGTTTCAGGTTCGAATAAAAACCGCCAAACCCATCTGCGCCCGCCGTCCTTGAAGCCCCTCTCTTGACACTGCTGAAAACGACGGGGATGAACCGCTCAAAATAGCGTTTGGTTAAAACCCGTTCAGGATAAGCAGCTTCCATCGTGCGGGTTGTAGAGTAGGTATTGAATCCCTCATCCATCCATGCATCTTCGAATTCGTCATTCCCGATAATGCCGTACCAGAACTGGTGGCCGGCTTCGTGGACAGTAACGCCTTCCGGAGATAGCATTTCCGGTGGGGACAGCCAGCGTGTGCCACCGGTAAACATGGTGGGATATTCCATGCCGCCGGAGCGGGATTGATAGGCCGGATCGACCACAGTAATATGACCGTAAGGATAAGCCCCGAACCAGGTGCCGTAATATTTGAGTGCGGCTCGCGTAGCCTCGAAATAGCGATCTTTATGGTGAAGATGATCGGGCATGAGTAAGAGACGCATATCCACCGACGGCAAGGAAGGATCCTCAAAAAGAGCCGTATAAACTTGAGCATAAGGATTTGCGGTCCAGACAAAATCATGGACATCTTCTTGATAGTAACGATGGGTGGTGGTTCCATCCCCGTTATCCTGCTGTGATCGCTCCTGCCCGGTCGCACCCACCACCCAGCCGGTCGGCACCGTCATGCTCACATCATAATTCCCATAATCAGCATAGAATTCGGTCTGGATAAACTGATGGCACTTCCAGGTCCCGTTAGCTTCGAACACGCCGATCTTCGGAAACCATTGCGCCACAAAATAATAATCTCCGATAGCCCCTGTCCGCGCGAAGGCACGTGGCACTTTCGCTTCCCATTCGATGGATACCGTCACCTTGCTGCCGGATTCTACCGGTTCTGCCAGGGGCGCCTGTAAGACCGTGCGGTCATCGGGGTTCCCATCGTCAGGCTGGATAAAAGTCAACTGAGGCGTCAGGTCAACCTCGCGACCATCCTCATAGGTTATACGCATGGACTTCACATCGCTATAAGCCCATTCGTCATCGCGATAACGTGAGGTGTTAAATGAATCATAACGAACCTATTTAAAGAAAGAACTCTTATTTTTACGCCAGGCATTGTAATACAGATGAAAGCGTAAATCCGGCGCCCCATGCTCAGTGATGTTGACCCATTCCAGTGTAGTGGATCCAGTTATTATTTTGTTGTCAGGATTCAGTTTGACATCCATGGTATAATTGGCATTTCTGGGACTGAGAGGGACAGAGATCGGATCAAACTCCTGGCTAAAACTCGGTGTAATCAGAAAAAAGACCCCCATAAGAGCACATTTGAAAAATTTGTAATGCAACATACTACCTCCTTGTCGCCCCAGAATATGGTCTATTCTGAGAAAACAGCATGATCATAACCCCACGATTTCACTCGTACGGAAAATCTATAATTTGTTTTCGGTTCTTAGTCGTTATAAAACGGTGTGTCTTCGTATGTTACCTAATATATGTATTCGGAATTAATCTTCAAATTATTTTATGTATTGCACGACCAAAGTTGAAAAGGATGTCATCCCCGCAGGCTTTAAGCGGGGATCCATAGCTATGGGGATACTGGATGAAGTGTTCCCTTCAATAGGGCGTTCCACCCGATAAAATGAATTTAATGGGCTGTATCCTCTGCCAATCTCAAAAAATATCTGCGACTATTCAAAATGGACACTTTGTATATAACATAATGTTATTATTGTGGTTACATGATTGTCTTGATCCTGTCACGATTAAACATCGGTGTAAAAATCATATTGCAATGAAATAGATCTGAATATTGAGAGCAGGTTAATGGTAATATTCTGTGAACATATGCCAAACAAAGGACAATGAGGGTCTGCGTATCCGTTCCACTCCCGTTGTTGGCCCATTGTTTATATTTTTGAAATCGTTAACGTAAGCCGTAAACATGATAAGGGTGAAAAATGAAAGCGTTGCACAGAATCACGACTGCTGTTATGACCATTGGTCTGCCCATTATGCTGATGTCAGGCGTCACAGCCGCACAGACCGATTCGTCGCAGAACACCATCAGTAATGAGCATCTTGCGAAAGCCGATGTGGATACGTTGGCCGGATCGGGAAAAGAAAGTATCGAGAGACGCACCTCCCGGGCTACACCGTCCCTTGAAGATATGCAGTTCCGGATTCCACGCCCGGTCAGCACCGAGCCATTCGATTATACCAGTCTCAGGGCAAGTAATTATGATCTGGAAGCCTTCAGAATTACAGGTCAGATCACACTGGACGGGATCCTGTCGGAAGAAGAGTGG
>Ga0066376_10001006_pt1 | contig 27318 bp, 27 predicted proteins | sample Knorr_S15_td_Bot_FD_77009 | JGI IMG/M metagenome (GOLD analysis project Ga0066376, IMG submission 77009) | Marine microbial communities from Southern Atlantic Ocean transect - Knorr_S15_td_Bottom_ad_5009_LV_A | ecosystem: Environmental > Aquatic > Marine > Oceanic | place: Southern Atlantic... | reverse complement strand
TCGGGTGTGTAATGCGAATCTTGACCCTCAATATTCTTGCCCTCCGGCATATTTCACCCCCGGTTAATCTTATGTAAACTATATCTAAAGCCTTTAAAGAATTAGATAAAATACAATCTATTTTCAACAATTTGGTAACTTGGGTATACTATAAAGGTAATCAAGACAACGAAACAGGGATTTTTATGGCATTTTCTCCTGAAATATTGGACGGACAGGCGCTGGCGAATGAAATGCAGGGCATGCAAATGGCATCCCAGCCACTTATGGGGTCAGCCGTAGTACTTTCAAATGCAGAGAATCTAGCCCCCTCAGGTGCGGAAGAGCAAGCTGCGGGGCTACATCAACCCGAAATTGGATCCGATTTTGGATCATTACTTAACAATAGCACTTTGGACATGTAATTAATGAATATTCAACTGGGATATCTGCAAAATGGTAATGTTGCTTTTTTAAGTGATAAACCGCTGGCCCATGCTGTGAAGCGTGTTGAATATTACAAGGATCAGAAACTTTTTATGATGGTTTATGATGATCCGGAACATGAGGGTGACCTTATGCATTATGAACTTTCTGATGAGGCCGCGCACAAGGTCGAACACGCACGCAATGTGATGATCTATATTGATGATGCGGGAAACGGCCAGCCCATGGGGTATTATACGTATCTGGTGCAGGTCGGCGCTTAGAAAAAGCCAGAATCTAAAAAATCTTTATTTCTTTACTTGCAATTCTTTTTCAAAGGTTTTAAAACCAGTTTCTATCCTGTGTTGATATAAACACCGTAAGCGGGTGTAGCTCAGGGGTAGAGCGCAACCTTGCCAAGGTTGAGGCCGTGGGTTCGAAGCCCATCACCCGCTCCATTTTCTTCCTTTGAATCAATAATTTATTAGAAAGTTACGCCGAGTGATTTTCAATATAGCTTTTGAGCATTTTCTCAACCTGCTCAGGGCTGAACGCTTTATTTTCCAAACCATCAAAAGCCTGGGCCCGTTCGGGCGAGACTTCATCAGGGGTAACGGTAAAACCTATAATAGGTGAATCTGTGTGCGGGCGCAGCTTGGGAACCAGCTGGTCTCCCTGAATATCAGGTAAATTGATATCCACCAAAAGCAGGTCGAAAGGGCCTTCAGTTGCAATGATTTTTTCGGCCTCTACGCCTGTTGATGCGGTAACGCATTCATACCCTATCCGCTTACAGATATAGTTCATGATCAAAATTGAGGCTTCGAAATCTTCGATATATAATATTTTTGGCTTATTCATAAGGATATTCCCTATAATTAGATATATATGATTCCCAAGCTCTGACCAGCTAAAAAAATATGAAATCCGCTCACCCCGTCTTTATGGGGCGGGGGCGTGCTGTGAAGGGTGAAAGTAAGAGTCCAGTTCATCTGAATAGCACACATATATGCCCTCATTTAGAAAGTCTTTGATGGCGGCCATTTTCCCTTCCGAAGATATGGCAGCAGAGGCATCCAGTACGACTACAACGTCAAAGCCTTCTTTCTTAAGGTCCAAAGCGCCATCGCGAACACATACATCCAAAGCCAATCCCCCCATGACCACTGTCGTTATACCGTCCTCCCTTAATTGTTCCGGCAAAGTCATCCCGTTTTCAAATCGGGGCTGCGTTTTCTTGTCATTTTCAAAAACGCATGAGTATGAATCTATATTTGGATTATTGCCTTTGCGCAAAATCATGTCATCGCTCGGCACATGGAGTATGGGATGCAACGCGGCCTCTTCAGTGCCTTGAATTCCGTGGTCAGGCCATAATATCTGAAGCACAGCATTTTTGGGGGCTTCTGCATTATCGTCATAATCTGCAACTATTTGACCGTTCTCAAGCCAGACCTTTGTAAAAGGTTCACGTCCGTGCGTGCTGGCAAAAGATGAATGCCCAATGGGGTGCCAATCTTGTGTCCAATACCCTTTGGTGCTCTTGCTGCGCAATTCGTTAAGCTTTGGCATGATTTGATGACCGCCTGACACAGCCAGCCCACCGTCTTCGCAAAATGTCAGTTGCGGGTCTATGCCCAGAAAGGCCACATGTGATGGAAATGTTTTCATAAATCGTCCCTTAAATTATTTTTTATCGCTTTTGTCAAATATGACAGGCGATTGCTCTGCATATCTTTCTGCCAGATATTCCCGGCCTGCCTTTACGCGCGTACTTCCATCATAGCGGAAAATATCTGCTGTTGCATATGTTTTATGAAAATCGCTTGGAATATAAGAACCTGTGCCGACCCCGTCCAGAGGTGCTTTTGCCATTGCCATCATCCTGCATTTTTCCGCATTAAATCCTGATGAAGCAATAATTTTGATGTTGGGAAAGCCGGCCTTGTCCATTTCGTGCCTGAAATGCCAGATCGCAGCGACGCTGACACCTTTGCCGTAAAGAACCTTTAATTGCTCTTCTTCCCAGCTTTCAATCATCATTTGTGGTGCAAAATTGTGCAAAACCTCAATTGATGAATCGTGGTTCAAGCCCTCGATATAGCGCGCTCCGTTTGTGTCGAGACGAAATCCAAGACTGCCATTTTTGGCCTCTTCCGGAAAAGCCTGACAGACGTCAATGGAATCTGTGATCTCCTTGCCATCAAAATCGTTCAGGACAATAAACGGTTTTTCGGGATGCGCTGCCTTGAAGGCTTTGGCGGCTTCCAGGGTCGAATCGTAATATCCGATCAGGGCGTGGGGCATTGTTCCCATGCCCTCTTCCTGGCCAAAAAAATGTGCTGTTGCATTGCTTGCACCATTTATAAAGCCTTTTGCCCCCAACTGCCTTTGGGCTGTTTTACCGCCTATGCTAGCTGCATAATCCATCATTTCCTGCATTTCTGTCCCGCAACAATGCCGTGCTCCCATGGCGATAAACGGAATATCCGGTAATTCCTGACAGGCTCGATATGCGTTTAAGGCTGCAACAGAAACAGCGCCTATTTTTTGTAATAAAAAGGTTTCGCATTCCGCAAGCTTGGTAAATGGCCCCGTGATATAAAGCTGAGCCTCACCTGCAGGGACAATGTCCCCTGGCTGATATCTTGATTCAAAGATGACGTCAAACCCTTCCTTTTTTGCAACCTCTTTCAACCAGCTGACTGCGAGATCAGGTGCAAACATGGCGGGGCTACGTACGAAAACAGCATAAGTGACTTCTTTGTCACCGTCCCGCTCTGCGCATTGTCGTGAATTTGTAAAATAGCTATCCGTCCAAAGAGTAATATCTTCGCGAGAGGTGACGCGCTTGTCATAAAGAGTATTTTTGGGGGTGCTCATAATCCGCCTTTCGCGGCATCCGTATGAATTAAAGACAAATATCTCTATTGCTTCTCTCTGATATAAAAAAGGACTTCACTATGTCAATATATTAAATCAGGAAAGGCAAATTTTCTTTTTAAGTCAGGTATTTTAGTAAAATCTAAACTAACTTCAGGATAGACTGGAAGGATGTGGGATGAAAAAAAATGCAAGAAACATGTCTTTGATTGTGTAGAAGTTTATAAGTCCAGCAAGGATCCGGTGAAAACACTGGAGAAATGCTTAGAGGCCTCCGAGGCTTTGGAATATGAATACCTGCCTTTATGGTTTTATAAAAATAAAGTCATGTCAGGGTCAGTTATAAGTGTAACCAAGGGTGTTCCGGATGATTTTGCAAATTCTCAGGCTTTCGAAGACGTTATGCTGCTGAGCCGAATTATAAAAGATTTGGAAGATATGAAGGAGCATGTATCAGGCGCGCTCGTGGTTATGCCCTTTTATATGACGACATTTAATGATGGGATGGCAGCCGAACTTATAAAAATTTTCCTAAAACATGTTGAGGAGCATTATAAGGACAGGATAATTTTTCTTGTGCGGGCCTGTGAAAAAGTTTCCATGGAGACCAAGCTTAAGCTTTCCTTATTGCGAAAGGCCGGTAGGGCATTAATCCTCGACTCTAATTATCAAAAAGCACCACCTGAACAGTTTCAGGGGTTTCATGCTTATGGATGTGACATGTATGGTCAGACCTTTACCGAAGATCAGCTTTTCGTTCTCCTTAACAAATATGCCGATTATTATGACGGACAAAATCAGAAAACCTTCCTGACCGGGATCGATACCAAAAGCATTCTGATGGCGGCTGTTGCTGCCGGGTTTACCTATCTTTCAGGAAAGGCAGTGTCAAAACCCTATAAAACCCTCAAAGAGGCCTCTTTTTTGACGGTTGAAGATATTTACATCAATGATGCCGGCAAGTAGGAGGACAGGGCGCGGTATTAACAGCTTGTCATACCCTAAATTGAGTCCAGAGCTTCAATCAGTTCGCCGTTTCTAAAGGGCTTTGCCAGCGTTTTATCTGCGCCGATTTTTTTCGCCAATTTCAGAAAATCCAGATTATTTGTCCGGCCGCCGCCTGATATTGCAATAACTTTCAATGCGGGCTGAATTTTCTTTGCCTCGGAGATCGTTTCGATGCCCTCTTTTTCCGGCATGATTATATCGCTTATCAAAACATCGAACTTGCTTTCGGCTTGTAATACCTGAAGGGCTTCTTTGCCGTTCCCGGCTGTTGCAACTTGGTGTTCGCGCGATTGAAGCAGTTCTTTCAGAGTTTCCAAAACAAGTTCATCATCTTCAACAATTAAGATCTTCATATATCCTGTCCTTGCATGGTCTTATTTATATGTTCCTTCAAAGCGCTGGCTTTATATGGTTTTCTCAATACATATATATCAGAAATCTCTTTGAGGTCCGACTCTTTAAACTGGTTGCCCATATACCCTGACGTTAATAAAAACTTTTGGTGGGGGCGGAATTTGCGTATTTCCTTAATCAGGCCAATACCATTTAATTTACCGGGCATGACAACGTCGCTGAAAACCAGATCGAAAACATCGCCTTTTTTTAGATAGATCAACGCATCATCGGCTGTTGTGCAATGCGTGGTTTGATGCCCGAGTAGCTTAAGCTGTTTTTTCACAAATTCGGCAACACTGTCTGTGTCTTCCACCAGGAGGATATGCAAAGACGCAGAGTCCGGGCGTGCCTGTGAGGCGATGCTTTCATCCTCCTCGGGGCTTTGATCGTGATGTTGTGTGGGTGCATGATTCCCGCTTTCCATAGAGACAGACGGAAACAGCTCTCCACTATTTGTTGCGGTCAGCTCTTCTCCGCTTTCGTATACAGGTAGATAAACACAAAAAGTAACACCCTCACCAGGCTTATTTTTAATCTGTATGAACCCGCCGCTTTGTTCTACGAAACCGAAAACCATACTTAGGCCAAGACCAGTTCCCTTTCCGGGATCCTTGGTTGTAAAAAAGGGATCGAAGACTTTGTCTATCGCGGCATTTTCAATACCTGTTCCGGTATCAGAGACACTAATTCTGATATATTCACCGGGAAGTGGATGCTGGCCCCGGAAATCCTCTGCTTTGGGATGCACAGATGCCTTTTTTGTTTCTATCATAAAATATCCACCTTGCGGCATTGCGTCTCTGGCGTTAACGGCAAAATTGAGCAGTGATGTTTCAAGCTGGACTTTATCGACGTTTACGAGCGGAAGGTCGTTACTTAGGGTGTATTTTGCAATGATTGCATCTCCGACTGCCTTATCCAGCAACTCTTCCATGTTGATGAGGACGGTGTTGATATCCAAAACAGACGGGTGCAACTCCTGTTCGCGTGCAAAGGACAGCATCCTGGCCGTAAGGGCTGCACCTTTTTCGGCGGCGGTGAGAATTAATTCGGCGCGTCTCCTGATTTTTTCGGCCTCTGCAACATCTGATGCCTCTGCAGCCTCTGCCAAAGCCTCCAATATGCTTGCATTTCCAATAATGACTTGCAAAAGATTGTTGAAATCATGGGCAATTCCACCGCTCAATTGACCGATAGCGTCCATTTTCCGTGATTGGATCAGCTGCTGCTCGGCGCGTTTCTGATTTACCTTCAAATCAAATACTTCACGTGCTTTTGTAACGGCAATAGAGAGCGTATCAGGTGAAAGCAGTTCCTTGATCAGGTAGTCCTGCGCGCCAACGCGAATGGCTTCGGCAACTATTGAAGTTTTTCCGTGACCGGTCAGCATGATAATTGGCAGTGGTGCGGTTCCTAAGTTTTCATCATAAATGTCTCTCAAAAGAGACACGCCGTCCATATCAGGCAAAAGATAGTCCAGGAAAACGCAGTCAAACTCTTCTGTTTTAATTCTCTCAATGCCATCCTTCCCGCTGTCTGCTTCTTCAATATGAGGATTTTCGTAGACCTGTTTCAATGCCCGCCTTATTGAAATGCGGTCCACTTCATCATCATCAATTACGAGTATCTTTTTTAATGGCACAACAAGCCCCTAGCCTGGAAATTCGACGATGCGCCAATAGGACTTCAGCAACTGAAGAGCCTGCATGAAATCTGTGCCGACATTTTCTTTCAGCAGATATCCGGCCACATTGTAATTATAGGCCTTTATTTTGTCCTCTTCAGCCCTGGAGGTTGTGAGCACAAAGACAATGGCTTCGCGGAAGCGGCTGTTACCGCGAAGCTTTGCCAGGAATTCCTGCCCGTTCATGCGTGGCATGTTCAAATCAAGAAGTATGATGAACGGCTTGGATACGTCACCACTTTCGAGAAGCTCCCAGGCTTCAACCCCGTCTACAGCATGTATCAGAGGATTTAAGAGACGGTTATCCTTAAAGGCGCGCTTAACCAGCATCGCATCAATATCGTCGTCATCTACCAGCAAGACCGTTACGTTTTTACTCTTTTCGACTTCCTGTTCTGAAAACATCTCTACCTTCCCTGTTTTTCTTTGAATTGTTTTCCTGTTATTTTTCTTCCGGTTCGTTCATTTGGAAGACTTTCGGCCATGTGAAACAAATTGATGTGCCCCTCTCTCCGTTAGCGGGGGAGATAATGTTGACTGTGCCGTTTTGCGTTTCAACCAGTTTTTTTATAATTGCCATACCAAGGCCGCTCCCTTCGACTTTATCGCGGGATTTAAGGGTCTGGAACATTTCAAACACACGCTTATGGTATTGTTCGGGGATACCTGGTCCGTCATCTGTCACGCAAAAACGTAAATAAGCCCCCTCATCTTTGGCAGTAATGTCTATATGGCCTGATTTCTTGTCATGGTGCTTAACTGCATTAGTGAGAAGATTTCCAAATATCTGCTCCAGCGGTGATGAAGGCGATATGATTTCGGGTAGGTCTGACTGTATATCTACCTGAAAATCTTTTGGAAGGCTCTGCATGGCCACAACTTCCCGAATAAATTCATCGAGGTTGATCTTTGAGGATTCTTCCACAATACGACCTGCGCGGGAAAAAGCCAGAATATCTTCTAAAAGCCCCTCTAGTCGTCTGATTCGCCCGCTCAAAAGGGCCAGATTTTTCAACGTGTCTTCACTGGCTGTTTCGGATATATCTTCTGTTATCCATTTTGCTAGATTATCAATACCGCGCAATGGGGCTTTAAGATCGTGTGAGGCAATATATGCAAATCGTTCCAATTCTTTATTTGAGCGTTTTATTTCTTCAATCGCTTTGACTTGTCTGGTTATAATTTCGGTAAACATTATCATGCCACCGATTTCACCCTTGGCGTTGTCCCAAGGATATAGGGCATATCTGATGTACTCTATTTGTCCGTCGGGGCGTATAAATTTCTCCTGATCCACAACCTTGACCCTGCCTTTGAGTATCCGCTTGTGGTCTTCTATCCATTCCGGCTTTTGTTCTTTTATCACGGGGAAGACTTCGTAATGATTTCTACCCGTAATATCTCTGTTTTCCAGACCGTAATCCATCATCCAGCGATCCGAATAGGCAATATAATTCATGTTCTTGTCAAACATGGCAACGGCAGCCGGAGTATGCTTTATAATCAGCCGGAACATTTTTGAGGCCTCCATAGCTCTAAGCTCCGAGCGTTGCCTCAAAACAGCGATAGACCACGAAATAAAGAAAGCGCACAAGCTGAGGGCAAGTCCTGCAACTACGATATATATATGTTTGGATTTGTTAACATGTCTGGCAAATGATGGAAGTGTTTTATAGGATATGGTCCAGTCATGGTTGGCAATGGTCAGTTTTTCCATCTTGTTATATTCGCCTATGCCGCGGGCAAAACCATCCTGGTTCATGGGGCGTTGATACATAAGCGTATCTGAAGATATGTCTTCCTGATCGTGAATTTCAAAATAAATGTCGGGGTATCTCTCGCCAATAATGCCTGAAATAAGGTTGTCCATACGGAAGGGGGCGTATACAAAACCTTGTATGGTTTTCCTGCGTTGGTCAGGGGTGAGGGATTCGCCTAAACTACTGCGATAGAAAGGCAGGTAAAGCAGAAACCCTGCCTGGACATCCTCATCAATTTCCTGAACCAGTGTGACACGTCCTGAATTTGTCGCCTCACCTGTGAGCATTGCCTTTTCCATGGCCTCACGACGTGTCTCCTGTGACCACATATCGTAACCAAAGGCCTGCTGGTTGCGCACATCGAATGGCTCCAAAAACTTAATGGCGGTATATAATTCGCGATTATGCTCGGGATGGATTTTAAAGTCGGGAAAGCCCTCAGCGCGGATATTTTTTTCGAATGCGTCCTTTTCCCCGGGCCTGACAAAAACCGAATATCCTAATCCTTGTATCCCGTTGTAATCCTCGTTTATATCTAGCGCTTTGTAATATTCGGCCCATTCCTGGCGGCTTACGTTATCAGATCCGTAAAGAAGACCTCTCGCGCCGCGCAAAATCTGTTCATATGCGGCAAAACGCGTAACTATGTCTTCTCTGATCTGAACCGTTTCCATATCAAAAAGCGCTTTGGCGTCTTCCCGCGTTTCTGTGTACTCGTTACAGGCAAGAAAAACAGTAACGGCCATAATAATGAATACCAGAAACAGTGTTCTGAGTATGTCGCTTCTCAAAAACGGTTGTTTATTATTTTCTTCAAAACTTGGCATAGGCTAAATGGATCGGACGACCTCTTTGGTTTATTAGCTTTTTCAAAACTATATTGATTTTAAAGGAAAATCCATAATAATGGCTTAATAAAACATAGTTTTTTATGTCCGGACTGTTACATAGCCGGAACTCTGGCATGTTACAAGCTGTTAGCTGTGCTAAAGGAGTTATAAAATGGATAAAAAAGAAGCAGATAAAATCTGGGATCTGGCAAAAGAATTGAAAGTGGCCATGGTTGTGACAGAGGACAATTCCACTAATACTTTGCGCTCACGCCCCATGCACATTGTGCAGGATGAATTCGATGGCACATTCTGGTTTTATACAAAGGCCAGCGGTGACAAGGTTGATGAGATTAAAGATGACTCACGTGTAAATCTGGCTTTTGCCTGTCGCGAAGATGGTGATTACTTGTCTGTCTCAGGAACGGCACGCATAAACCGCCGTCAGGATTTAATTGATAAATACTGGAATCCCTTTGTAGCGGCCTGGTTTCCCGAAGGAAAAGACAGCCCGAAATGCACTTTGATGGAAATAAAGGTAACACAGGCAGAAAGCTGGGAAAGCAAGTCTAACAAAATGGTGCAGCTATATAAAATTGCTAAAGCCAATATAAAGGATGAGCTTCCTGATATGGGCGAAAATACGAAATACGGATGATAAAAATGCGGAAGAATTTATTAAAACGGATTCTTATCCGGTCTCGTAACAGACATTGGAAAATTAGTCTCAAAAAGGTTTAACCTAATATTTCGGAGGGGAAAGTATAAATTTTTTTCCCTCCGCTCATATGTATTACAAATTCGTTGTCCATTAATGACTTGATGGCTGGATCCAGTACATCTAAAGAGCCGGTATAGGTCCCGAAGGCAGGCATAATAATGCGTTGGTTGTCTGTTACAAAACAGCGTTTGCGCGTAGCTTTCCCTTTATGACGTACAGTGGCGCAAGGGTGGTAATGTCCGCTAATCTCATAATCCTGATTTTTTTCCTTCGCGATATGACGAAAAATAAGCCCTTCAATATCAAGACTTTCATATGAGGTCAGGCCGGGCGGCACAAATCCCCTCTCATGATTGCCTTCAATCCATATGATTTCATAATTTTTACATAGCTGGCTAAAATCATGGCGGCATTTTTCGTCTAATCTGTGATAGGCATTTTCATCGTGAAAGCTGTCGCCCAGCAATAGTAGTTTAATTGCTTTCGTTTTATGGAGTACGGCATTCAATCGGGAAAGTGTTTCGCATGTATCATGTGGGGGCACAAAGACGCCATTCGCGACAAAACTTGATCCCTTTTCCAAATGCAGATCTGATACCACCAAAAGATTTTCATCCTTCCAGTAAAGACAACCTTCTGGCAATAGCTGGAGTTCATGCCCGCCAAAGGCAAGCTTTTTTGAAGTGGGTTTGTTATTCATTGTCATCCATTCCGGCTTCTGCCAAAAGGTCATGTTCCAAATCTTCGAGCATATAATCTCCGGAATCCTCGCGGCTAATGCTTTCACCGAAGGCCTGCAATACAAGTGGTACAGCCAGAGGTGAAATTTTATCCAGTTCCCTATAAGATATTTTTCCCTCAATACGTCTTAACATTGCACTCAGGCGGTGCAGATCAATCAGGCCGCCCGCTGCGTCATGGTAAGCTGCCTGTAGCAAAATATGGTCAGGTTCGTATTTGCGTAAAACATCATAGATAAGGTCAGAGCTAAAGGTCACTTGTTTTCGTGTTTTTTCCTGTCCCGGATGGCGCCGCTCTATCAATCCTGCAATGACGGCTGCTGTCCTGAAATTGCGTTTCATTAGTGGTGTTTCTGCCATCCATTCTTCCAAATCATCGGACAGCATGTCTTGTGAAAATAAATCTTCTATATTTTTGGGCGGTTTAAGTGACCATACGGCCAGAGCGTAATCACTTGCTATAAAGCCCAATGGCCTAAAACCTTTGCGCTGCATACGGCGCATGAGAAGAAAGCCCAGTGTCTGGTGTGCGTTCCAGCCCTCGAAGGGATAGGCAACAAGATAAAACTTACCGTTACGGGAAAAGCTTTCGACAATCAGATTGTTTCTATCGGGTAGGTCGGAGCGCTCTTTCTGGTGTTTTAACCAGTATTTCACAGGCTCGGGCAGCGCCTCCCACTCTTCTTCCGTCCCTAATATGCCGCGCACCGTATCTGCAAGATGGGATGATAAAGGCATGCGTCCGCCCGCATATGAAGGGATAGAAGGCGTGCCGTCCTTCGTTTTCGAGACTTGAACATTCATATCTTTTAACCCCTCGAAACGCAAAACCTGTCCGCCGAAGTAAAATGTGTCACCGGGGGAGAGTTTGTTTATGAACCATTCTTCGATAGTGCCTAATGTTTTATGACGTAATTTGACCTTCAGGGCGGGGGCTTCCACAATTGTTCCTATATTCATCCTGTATTTGCGGATAAAATTTTTATCTGAAAGCTGGTAAAGTCCAGCTTCATTTATTTTAAGGCGTGCAAACCGCTCATAGGTACGAAGGGCATAGCCGCCATTCATGACAAAACCTAATGTTTTTTCAAAATCTTCCCATTCAAGATTGCGGTAGGCCCAAACCTGTATGATTTCTTCATAAAAGTCCTTTGCCCCAAAAGGGCCTGAGCAGGCGCGTGCAAAAATATGCTGTGCCAGAACATCAAGCCCCCCATCGCGCGGTTCTACCCCGTCATAATAATCTCTTGATATTGCGGCTTTTGCGGCCAGGCATTCCAGATATTCAAACCGTGAGGCAGGCACTAATATGGCGCGGGACGGCTCATTTAGGCGGTGGTTGGATCGTCCGATACGTTGCAAAAGGCGCGATACACCTTTCGGTGCGCCGATTTGCATGACAAGGTCCACATCTGCCCAGTCCAACCCCAGATCAAGAGAAGAGGTCGCCACCACACAGTCCAGCTCACCGCGGGCCATTTTCTCCTCGACTTTGCGTCGGATTTCGCGATCCAGTGAGCCATGATGCATGGCAATGCGCAGATTCTTTTCGTTAATTTTCCAAAGTTCCTGAAAAACAAGCTCGGCTTGCGCGCGTGTATTTACAAAAACAACGCTCATATCCGCGTCGCTGACAGCGTCATAAATTTCTGGTATGGCATAGGTTGCCATATGCCCGGACCATGGCATACGGTTTTTACTGGTCAGGATTTCTATTTTCGGCTTTACGCTTTGTGCAAGCTCCACCCTTGCGCCTTTACCGGGACGGGATAGCCAGTCTTGCGCATTTATCGGGTCAGCAACTGTCGCGGACAATCCAATGCGCTGTGCCTTTGGCGCAAGTGTCGCTAAACGCGACAAATTAAGGGACAAAAGATCACCGCGTTTGGAGTGCATAAGCGCATGCATTTCATCTATGATGATATAACGTAGATGCGCAAAATATTCAGGCGCCTCCTCGTAAGAAAGCAGCAGGGCAAGGCTCTCTGGTGTTGTCATCAACATGTGTGGAGGCTTGTTTTTTTGGCGCTGCCTCTTTGATGCTGGCGTGTCGCCTGTGCGTGTTTCAAAGGTGACCGGCAGGTTTAAGTCCTCAATGGGTTTTCCGACATTGCGATGTACGTCAACGGCCAATGCCTTCAAGGGAGAGATGTAAAGCGTATGCAGCTTATGTTCAGGTGGTGGGCTTTCAAGTATATCGACAAAGCTTGGCAGAAAACCTGCAAGTGTTTTTCCTCCGCCTGTAGGGGCAATTAAAACAACGTCACGCCCCGCTTGGGCATCTTTCAAAACATCAAGCTGGTGCGGATGCCAAGACCAGCCTCTCTTCTCAATCCAGCCGGACAGGGGGTGACTTTCCAGATTTTTTGGAAGTGCGGGCTGATCCGCCCTATCTTTATACTCATGAACTTGCTTCGACATGATCTTTATATAGAGCCAATTGATGCGTTTATCGACCCTATGAAACCCTCAAGGCTCGCAATTATCACGCATGGCCATGCTGACCATGCACGGCCTGGCCATGACCATGTAATCGCAACGCCTGATACAATAGAAATTATCAAACGCCGCTATGGTGAAAATTGTGCCAAAACATTTGAAGCTCTGGAGTATGGGGTTGAAAAGAAAATAAAGGATGTAACCATCTCTCTCCATCCGGCAGGCCACGTGCTCGGCAGTGCGCAAGTCCTACTGCAGTATCAGGGGTATCGCGCTGTCATGACGGGGGATTACAAGGCGCGACCTGATTCAACTTGCGCCTCCTTTGAAGTTGTTCCATGCGATTTATTTGTAACCGAGGCTACATTCGGCCTTCCTGTTTTTCAGCATCCCGATTCTGCCGATGAGATCAAAAAACTGCTTAAAGCCCGGGAAGAGCAGCCAGAGCGTGCTTTTTTAATCGGTGCATACGCGTTAGGCAAAGCGCAACGCGTCATCAAACTTATACGCGAAGAAGGCTATGACCGCCCAATATATATTCATGGCGCGCTTAAAAAACTGTGTGAGTTTTATCAGGAACGCGGCATTAATTTAGGGGAATTGCGCTCCCCGACTGGTTTAAAAAAGGACGATTTCCACGGGGAAATAGTGGTCGGGCCGCCATCTGCGCTTAAAGATCAATGGTCACGGCGCTTTCCTGACCCTGTAGTGGCGTATGCATCAGGCTGGATGACTATAAAACAGCGCGCGCGCCAAAGCGGTGTGGAATTGCCACTTGTTATTTCCGATCACGCCGACTGGAATGAGCTTACTGAGACTATAAAGGCAACCGGAGCGTCAAAAATATGGGTTACTCATGGCCGAGAAGATGCGCTTGTCCATTATTGTCGCAGCATCGGGCTGGAAGCAGAGCCTCTTTATCTGCAGGGCCGCGACGATGAGGAGGACTAAACCATCATGAAAGCCTTTGCCGAGTTGCTGGAGCAACTGATCCTAACATCCTCCCGCAATAAAAAAGTGGATTACTTGGCACAATATTTTGCCAAGACACCGGATCCTGACAGGGGTCTGGCACTGGCGGCAATTACACGCGATTTGTCATTGCGCCATGTTAAATCCTCCTTTGTAAAACAAAATGTGCTTGAGCGTGTTGACCCGCAACTTTTTGCGCTGTCCTATGATTATGTGGGTGATCTGGGCGAAACGGTTGCTCTTATCTGGCCGGAAACAGAAAGCGGTGAATTGCCATCCGTAAAAGATTTTATCGCGTTTCTGGAGGATACGCCCAAGGCTGAATTGCCTGCCCTTTTTTCTGACCTTATGGATCTGGCTACACCCAATGAGCGCTGGGCCATGATTAAGATGATTACCGGAGGCTTGAGAGTAGGGGTTTCAGCCCGCCTTGCAAAAACAGCCCTTGCAAAATATGGCAATGTGGAATTACAGGAGATTGAGGAAATCTGGCATGGGCTAACCATTCCTTATCTTAAACTATTTGCCTGGCTTGACGGTAAAACAGATAAGCCCCAAATAAAGCATACCGAGACCTTTCATCCTCTTATGCTGTCTAATCCCGTAGACGAGATCAAGGATTTTGAAAAGCTGAGTGAGGCAGATTTTGCAGCTGAATGGAAATGGGACGGTATCCGCGTACAGCTGGTTTTTAACGAGGACACACAGCGTATGTTTTCACGTACAGGTGACGACATATCACACACATTTCCCGACCTGACTGAGAGCCTGAATGGGGCGGCCGTTTTGGATGGCGAGCTGTTGGTCGGTAAGGATATGGAGCCTCTCCCCTTTAATAACCTGCAGCAACGCCTGAACCGCAAAACCATTGTAAAAAAACACCTTAAAGATTACCCCGCTTTCGTGCGTGTTTATGACATCCTGTTTGATGGTGAAGAGGATTTACGTACCCTTCCCTGGCAGGAGCGGCGAGCAAGACTTGAGAGCTGGATGGAATCTCACGATAACAAACGGCTATCCTTGTCTGAGCTTATCCCTTTCAAAAGCTGGGAGGAGCTTAAAAAAATCCGCGAAAAAGGCGCTGAGGAGCAAGGACATGAAGGCATCATGTTGAAGCGCAAAACCTCGGTTTACGAGCCGGGTCGCCCAAAAGGCCCTTGGTATAAATGGAAGCGCGATGCGCGACTGGTTGATGCGGTTCTCATGTACGCGCAGCGCGGACACGGTAAACGCTCCTCCTTTTACTCTGACTACACATTCGGGGTATGGAAAGGTAATGAGATCGTACCGATCGGCAAGGCCTATTTCGGATTTACGGATCAGGAGCTTAAACAACTTGATAAATGGGTGCGTGCCAATACAATCCAGAGGTTCGGCCCTGTCCGCGAAGTCAAAAAAGAGCTGGTCTTTGAAGTCGCTTTTGACAGCGCTCATGTCAGCCCACGTCACAAATCGGGCATTGCCTTACGTTTCCCCCGCATCAACCGTATCCGTTGGGATAAACCCGCGCAGGAAGCCGAGACTCTGGACGGTATGCAGTTTTTCGTAGAAGGCCAATCAGACTCATAAAGAAAACCCCCTTGCGGCGTGAAATCCGAAGGAGGCTCTCTAATAGAAGCGGATGAAGCTAAAACAACCGTTGAAGGCTTTCATTTTGCATCCGCTTCTGTGTCACAAACACATGGCACGGAAATTCGTTCCAAAAAAAACCGAAAATCTTAGCGCGAGACTTTTAGCGCCTGCTCAAAGACTTTATAGCTGTAATCATATTGGCAGGATGTGGCCTTTTTATCATATAAGGATACAGAATCATCACCGATATAATTATTGTCGGGCATATTATTTGCCTCATCCCAGCCGGCCTTCATAGGGCGTACTTCACCTGAGTTCATGTCCCAGACGGTTTTCAAGGCCTCGCAATTTTTGCGATCAATGGTTGTCAGCTCCACCGAGCAATCGTCATGATTAATTGTGAGTTCGGCAGTGGTCCGGTCAAACTCAGCCCGCAAAGTCGTAAAAATGCCGCAATCTTCAATGGCCACAAAATATTTAGTATCGGGCAGCGTATCCGGATCTGTATTCAATATGGCAGAGGTAATCGATTTGGCGTGTTCGGGGAAAACCCGTCTTTCTTCGGCATCTGACATAAAAATTGCTCCTTAACTGAGCCCCCTAAAATAAACACAAAAGCGCAATATGTCAATTAAAATATGGGGTATGCGCCTATTCCCCGGCAGTGGCTTTCATTTCCTCCAGTTCAAGCCAGCGCGTTTCCGCCTCATCCAGCCGGTTTTTCAAACGCCCTATTTTCTCAGACGCACGCATGAACCCATCGGCATCGCGGTTATAAAAGTCAGGGTCTTTTAAAAGCGTGGTCAGCTCAGTGATTTCGCTCTCAAGTGTTTTAATTTTCTTCGGTAGTTGTTCCAGCTCATATTTATGTTTGTAGCTGAGCTTGGCAGGGGGCTCTTCCTCGCTATCTTCTGCTGCCTCTTCAACTTGGGTCGCTGCTTTTTTGGTTTTCGCTTTGGATTTGGAAGAGCCTTTTTCAGTGCCTTCCGAATTGTCTGCTTTGCCTGCTTTTTTCTTTTCCTGACGCTTTTTAAAGGCCACATAATCGGAATATCCGCCGATGATATGCTCGACCACGCCGTCACCTTCAAAAACAAGCAGCTGGCTGACCGTCTGGTCAAGAAAGTCACGGTCATGGGACACCACAATCAATGTGCCCTTATAGGCGGTCAGGATCTCCTCCAGCATATCAAGAGTGTCCATATCCAGATCATTGGTCGGCTCATCCAGTATCAGGAAGTTTTTCGGATTGGCCAGAACCTTAGCCAGCATCAGGCGGTTTTTCTGTCCACCTGACAGGGTTGCAACCTTGTTGCGTGCATCGGACGGGTCAAACAGAAACTGTTTCAGATAGCCACAGACATGGCGTTCTTTACCCATAACATCGATGTAATCGCTTTCATCGGGGGAGAGGGTTTTCCAAAGAGAATGGTCGTCATTCAGTTCTTTCCGTTTCTGGTCGAAATATGAGAATTCGATATCTTTCTTTAATTTAACCGTTCCCTCATCCGGCTCCAGATCGCCGATCAGGGTTTTAAGGAAGGTCGTCTTTCCCGAGCCGTTTTTGCCTATAATTCCGATACGGTCACCGCGCTGGATTTTCATCGACAGCTTATCCAGCAAAACCTTCTCACCATAGCCCTTGGACACGTTATAAAATTCGGCAATATTTTTAGATGTGTTTTCGGTTTCAATGTCGTCAATCTTGATTTTGGCCATAACACGGCGATAGGCAGAGGTATCTTTTTTCAGGGCATCGCGTTCTTTACGCATATTTTCCAGCCTCTGCTGGTTACGTTTGCGGCGCGCCTTGACCCCGCGGGACGCCCATTCGACCTCGATATCCAGTTTTTTCTGGCGGTTCTTTAACTCGCGCTCCTCCTGCTCCAATAACATGGTTGACCATTCATCAAATTTGGCAAACCCGTCGGGTGAAACCTTGATTTCGCCACGGTCAAGCCAGAACACCTTATTGGTGATATTGGCCAGAAAGGTTTTGTCGTGAGAAATACAGACAAGCGTGCCGCGGCGGGAATTCAGAAAATTTTCCAGCCACTCAATCACGTCCAGATCAAGATGGTTGGTTGGCTCATCCAGCAGGAGAATATCAGGATCCTCAACCAGTGCGCGCGCCAGTTCGGTGCGGCGCATCTGTCCGCCCGATAAATGTGTGGTGAGGGCATCCGCCTCAAGATCAAGCGGCGTAATAACCATATCGACAAGGTAGGACAGCTCATCCGCATTTTGTGCGGTGATGCCTTCAAAAACATAATCGCGCACGGTTTGCCCCTTTTTAGGCTTTACATCCTGGCGCATCATGCCGATGGATGTGCCTGCCAGTTTCCAGCGTTCCCCCATATCAAGCGTCAGCTTGCCTGATATCATATTCATCATGGTGGATTTGCCCGCGCCGTTTTTCCCGACAACGGCAATGCGGTCACCTTCATGGACATGGAAGGTTAGGTCCTCGAATAAAGGGGCTTTCCCGAAAGTAATCAGCGCGTCCTGCACGCTTAGAAGCAATTGTTCTGTCATAATAGGCGGTAAAATAGTGGATTTGGCGCAGAATGCAAAGGAAACTCGCTTAAAAGACAGGAGGCCTCACTTTTTTGCATATCAGCCTCAATCTTTCGCAACAGGCGGCGGTGAAGGGCGAGCATATGGGCGAGTTTCCGCATGACAACCGCGCGGCCCCCGTGTTTGAAGGCGTTTTGCGCGGCACGCGCCTTACCCGTCCGTGTTTTCGGCCCCGTAGATCTAAGCCACGGTTTTAGCTTCTTTAACCGTTCGGCCTGTTTAAGGCGACGCTCAGGCGGCCAGCCCCGTGATGTAACACCTGACTTCACCTTTGATTTAAAAGACATTTTTGTTGTCCTTTAGTTCGTTTGTCAAAAGCGTTAAAAATTTGCGCCGCTCCACCGCTGACAGGGTATTAACTGTATGGCGGCATTCGCGCTGGCTACGCAGGGCAAGGGTTAGCATGTCCTGATTGACATAGCCTTTATGCGTATCGGTGGATGATAAGGTGGCGGTACTTTTACCAAGCAAGCGATGGAAAAGCGCGTCCAGAACAAGCGCCTGTTTTTTCAAAAGGTCGGATTGGTCGCCGCCTGTCTTTAAGGCACCCGCCAGTTGCGCCGTGACCGCATCAATCGTGCTGTCATCCCCATCCGAAAAAGGCGCGGTCAGGGCATGCATTAGTTGTACGGATGGGTCGGCAGGTGGCGGATGTTCAGGTGTTAGTGTGAGTGAGTTTGATGTTGTGTGGGGTATGTGTGTTAAATTAGTCATATCTCATAATAGGATATTATTCCTATTAGGGCAAGCGAGATTTAAAAGATTTTTGCAAATCCCAGAAGAGCCGTTGCTATTAAAACCAATGATGTAAATTGTATAAAAGTCTTTTCGGATATACGATTATGTAATAAATACCCCAAAAATAAACCAGCTAATGAAGTTGGCAATGCCATCACAAGAGTTGGTAGGGTTGTGTTATCATATTTATCAATTCCGACATAGATAAGAAGGCGAAACAAATTACCCATTATAAAGAATATCGTAAGAATTTCCCTGAAGGAGGCCTTGTCTTTACGACCTGCCAAGGCGAGTATTATGGGAGGTCCGCTCATACCCGTCAAAACACCGGAGATGCCGCCCAAAAAACCCATAGGATTTAGCGGAATATTCAAACTTTTAAATATGTTTTTATTCACCGATGATAATAGAAAATAGAGTGCCGTTACAACGACCATAAATGAGATCATAAAGGTCATAACGTCTGAATTTATATAGTTTAGAATTAAACCGCCCGATATAGCGCCCATAGCAAAGAAAACCAAAATTTTAAGGGCGGCCTTAAAATTCTCAAACGTCATCCGCAGGGTTGATACCATAACCAAGCCAATGATTGTGTCCATGACTGTAGCAAAAGATAATGCAAAAAGAGGTGAAAAAAAGAATGAGAAAATCGGCATGATCACCAGAGCAGGACCAAACCCGGTTGAGCCTTTCACAAAATATGCAAAGAAGGGGATGACGAGTAAGAGACTCCATTGCAAAATTGTGTAATCAATTGTCATTAATACGGTTTATATTAGTTTTGTAAGTTTTTCTAAAGCTAGCTTATAAACTTTGTAGCAGAAAAACCACTAAACATATAAGCTTCATGCTTGTGCGCGCATCCATTCCTTTTTATAGTCCGGCACATGGTTACCTACGCAGTATTCAAAAGAGGCAGTAAGGTCAGGCGTACGCTTATGTCGCCCGCCATTTTATTCTGGGCGCTGCCCTATCTGATGATGCTGTTGTTAATCGGCACATTGGCGCAAGCCGAAATCGGGATTTACGAAGCGCAAAACCGCTTTTTCTCCTCCCTTATTTTATGGGTCGGGCCCATTCCCCTGCCCGGCGGATTGGCAGTCAGCGCGCTGATTTTCCTGAATCTGCTGGCCAAATTTATCTTTGACAGCCCGTGGAGTTTAAAAAAAACAGGGATAAATTTGACCCATCTGGGTGTTCTTGTCCTTCTTATCGGCGGCGTTTTATCAACCATGACACGCCAGGAAGCAGCCCTTTCCCTGCCCAATGGTGAGGCGGTGCGCCAAGCCTCGTCCTATATCGAGGCCGATTTTCTTGTAAGAAAAAACGGCGATATTTTAAAAACGCTGCCTTTTGAAGATTTGTCCGCGGGTCAGAAAATTGAGGGTCTGCCCTTTGATGTCACGATGCAAATGGTGTGCGAAAATTGTGACATTGTCATGCGCCCTGAAAATGAAAGCCAAGCATGGCGGGGCCCGTCCGCGTCGATGAAGCTTGTCCCGTCAAAATCAGAAAAGCAAGCCGAGGAAAACCTGCAAGGGGTGGCCTTTGAAATAGACCGTGCAAATGATGCAGATAACGGGAAATACCAGACATTTTCGTTCTTCCCCCAACCGCCTGAAATAGAGTATGAGGGCGACATTTACCAGTTTACGGTGGAGCGGCGCGCGCTTACCCTGCCTTTTGAAGTGCGCCTGAATGCGTTTGCGCCTGAATTTTACCCCGGCACGAACAAGGCCAGATCCTATCATTCAGACATAACAGTCACAGACGGCAATACATCTTTTGAGGCGCGCATTGCCATGAATGAGCCGCTGCGGTTTAAAGGGTTTACGCTTTACCAGACATCTTATTTCCAAAACGCCGACGGGTCACTGACCAGTGTTTTATCGGTGGTGAAAAACAAAGGCCGTATATTCCCCTATCTCGCAACGGGCATCATACTGGCGGGATTGTTGTTCCATGTCATCATTACCGGCATGAAAAAAAAGGAGCGATCATGAGGCCCTTTTGTTCCATACTGGCAGGTATTGTCCTTATTCTAGGGCTATTGATGCCCGGTGCGCAGGCCAAAGACACTATGATACCTGTTGAGGAATTTGCCACGCTGCCGATCCTGTCCGAAGGGCGGGTCATGCCCGTTGACAGCTTTGCCCGCCATTATCTATACGCGTTTTCGGGGGAAGACACATATGAAGGGGAAAGTGCCGCAGACTGGCTGGCGCGGACCGTGTTTGACCCTGCATCGGCAGTAAATGATAAAATTTTTAGTGTTTCACAAAAAGACCAGCGGCTTTTGGGTCTGAATGCACGGCAAGGCAACAGATATGATTTTGCTGAAATCAGTGCGGCGCTGGCAGGAACTCTTGGCGATTTTCAAAAGGCCTTGCAGAAACAGGCCGAAGAAAAGGGTTTGGGCGATGATGAGGAAAGGCTGATCACATGGCATGAGCGGGCCCGGGATTATGCGCAAATTTTAAGGGCAATGAGTTTTGCAATTCCCATTAATCTGGATGTGCCTTCGCGCTTACAGGAGATAGGCGCGCCTGCGACATTTGAAAATTATGCGCAAGCGCAAAGATTTGCAAAAGATATTGAGACGATGATGCGCGGGGTCGTTGAAGAAAAGGGCGCAGATTGGAAAAACTTTAGCGCGGAAGAACAAAAGCTTGCCGCCATTTCCTTTCAGGTCAGCGCCCTGCGTGAGGGAGGGCAGAGCGAGACTTTGTTTAAAGTTATTCCCGATATCTGGTCGGATACGGGCAACTGGGTATCACCGTGGCAGATTTATACCGGTGGAGCAGGTGCGCCGCAGACAAGCACGCTTTTGTCGCAATGGGCGTTGCTCGCAAATGAATATGTTCGCGGGAATACGCAAGGTTGGACGGAGACGATTACGGCCATAAAGGGGGAGCTTGAGCGGCTGGACTATCCGAATTATGACACGGCCCGCCTGCGCATGGAAAAAACCTATAATCTTTTACAGCCTGTCAAAATAGCTTCCGGCCTTCTTCTTTTGTCCTTTTTGGCGATGATGGGGTTATACAGCCTTGGCAAAAATTATCTGTTGCGGGCGGGTCAGGCTTTTTTTGTAAGCGGGCTTGGCATTTTGGGACTTGTCCTTGCCGCACGCATCTATATTCAGGCACGTGCGCCTGTCGGCACGCTTTACGAATCGCTTTTATTTGTGGCGTTTATAAGCGGGATATTTGCACTTGCCCTTTATGCGTACAGGCGAGAGGCGGCAATTCTGGCAGCAGGAATATTTGTCGCGCTGTTTTTATGCGGCCTGTCTTTCCCGACTGCTGATGGGCCCCAGACACTCACCGTTCTGGAGGCGGTTTTAAACACGCAGTTCTGGCTGATGACCCATGTGATCTGCATTACGATCGGATATGGATGGTGCCTTCTGGCTGCAGCGTTAGCGCATGAGCGGCTTTACCGGTTTGGCTTTAGGGAAAATTTATCGGCTAAAGCCCTGCCGCCGCTTGGGCGTCCGCTAAAGTTGACACTTGTAACAGCCCTTCTGTTCACAGCAGTGGGAACGGCACTGGGCGGGGTGTGGGCCGACCAGTCCTGGGGGCGTTTCTGGGGGTGGGACCCGAAAGAAAACGGCGCATTGCTGATTGTACTCTGGATTGCCTGGCTCCTGCACGGGCGCTTAAGCGGGCATATAAGCCGGTTTTTCATGCTGGCAGGAACGGCGGCGCTGTCCATTATCGTTGCGCTGGCCTGGTTCGGCGTCAATCTTTTGAATGTCGGGCTTCATTCTTATGGATTTACCAGCGGACTGGCGGGAGGGCTGTTTGCATTTATTTTTATCGAACTATGTATTATAAGTGCATTTGCGTATAAAATTTTCAAAGCCTGAGATAAATTTCAAGGAAGCTAAAAAATCATGTCCAAAAATATTGTTATCGTCATTGTTATTATTGTAATCGCACTGGGTCTGACCCTGCTTGTCGATGCATCGCGCAAGGATGTAAATGAAGTGCCCGTGACGTTGGATGGTCAGAGCGAGACATCAGACACTGACGATGGCACGACAAGTGGCATTGTTTTTCAAACACTGGATGGTGGGGAATACGCATTGTCGGAATCGCTGGGGCGCGTCACCTTAATTAATTTCTGGGCCTCCTGGTGCCCGCCTTGTGTGGCAGAGCTGCCCGACCTTATCGAGTTGGCCGACGCCCATCCCGATATGCTGGATATGATTTTTGTCTCAAACGATATGACACAGCAAGCTATTGACAAATTTATGGCCAATTTGCCCGAAGATATTCAGGAAAGGCGCGACCTTCCCAATGTCGTTATGGCCTGGGACCCAAAAGGCGAGATTACGCGCGATATTTTCCAGACACATCAATTGCCAGAGACGATTATTTTTACACCAGAGGGAAAAATTGACAGGAAGATTGTCGGTGTAACCGATTGGAGCGGACAGGAAATGAATGCCTATCTTGCCTATCTTGCAGGTGATATGAGCGAGGCCCTGCCTGAGCAGACCGAAATTATCAATGACCCTGAAAAAATGTCAGAAGAAGACGTTGAGGAGCTGACCGTTGATTTACCACAAGGTACAGAGGCCAGCGATGTCTCTGAAGACGTAAATACCCCGCCCATGGCAGAAGAAGGCGCGGTCACACCAACCGAGCAAGAGCCGCTGCAGTAAGCCATCTTTTTTTAAAAACTAATCCACCCAAGGATTTTTGTTTTTTCGGAATGGGCGCTGGCGCGTTAGTGATTTTTCGGGCGCGCGGTTTGGCTCCAGCGGATTGGATGCCGTTTCAGGTCGCCTCATGTCCAGATCAGGCAAGGGTGTATGTGTCGTTTTTGAAATAGCATAGACCCGTCTTTCAATAGGTGGATGAGTAGAAAATAGCCCCAAAAACGGCACAGTATTTTCAATACACATCATCTGTATATCACCTGAGGTCGATTTCATCTTATCCATGCCTGCAATACGCATTAAGGCCGTCATCATGGCCTCTGGCTTTTTAGTCAGCTCAATGGCCCCGGCATCGGCCATATATTCACGTTTTCGCGATACGGCAAAGCGGGTGAAAAGTGTTGCCATATATCCAATCCATAAAATGGCGGCGATAATAAAAAAGACAATCACCATACGCCCGTCACGCCGACCGCCGCGTCGTGGCATAAATAAGGCAAAGCGCAGATTTGACCAGACAAGCTGCGCGGCAAAACCAATCATGCCCGTGAAAATAATGCAGATCATCAAAAGACGTACATCGCGGTTCAGGATATGGGTTAATTCATGCGCCAGCACGGCCTCGACCTCATCTTTCGTCAGGGAATTTATCAGTCCCCGCGTAACAGTTACGGTAAAGGATTTCTGATTGATGCCGCTGGCAAAAGCATTGCGGGCATGGCTTTCAACGATGTTTAATTTTGGTGTCGGAATACCCGCCGTAATAGACAGATTTTCAAGCAGATTATAAAGCTCCGGTTCTTCGGAGCGTGTGACTTCACGGGCATGAGCCAGCTTTGCTATCATTTTATTATGAAAGAAATATGATACAAGAAACCATATCGCCACCGCCGTTAGCAAAAGCGGCCAATATTGCAGGAATACACCGTTACCGTGGGCGGCTGCGAAAACTTCACGATCCACCCCGTAAGGTGCAAGACCCCAACCTATTGCCGCCCCAATAAGCCATAACAGGCCCAACATAATAAAAGGGTAGAGCCCCATCAGGGCCAGTGACCAGAAATTATTATTCCAGATATGGGTTTTGAGACCGATTGCGCCAAGTGCCATAAGTCAAAAAGACCGCTTTAAAACTTAACTTCTGGTGCTGTTCTGACCGCTTCCTCAAGCTTGTCATCAAGTTCGAAAAACGGTTGCTGGTGAAAGCCGAACATTTTCGCAACGATGCTGCTGGGGAATTGTTCAACAGCCGTGTTATATTCGGAAGTGGCATTATTGAAGAAGCGGCGTGCGGCGGCAATTTTATTTTCAATATCTGCGATCTCGGCCTGTAACTGGCGGAAATTAGCATCAGCCTTCAAGTCAGGATAATTTTCAGCCACCGCAAAAAGATTGAGCAATGCTCCGCCAAGCGCGCCTTCGGCGTTCAGGCGTTCTTGCTGGGTGTCGGCCTTTGATACGCGGGCACGCGCATCTGTTACATTTTGCAAGGTATCTTGTTCGTGAGAGGCATAGCCTTTAACAGTTTCCACCAGATTGGGGATCAGGTCAAAACGCTGTTGCAGCTGGACATCTATATCGGAAAAGGCGTTTTTACGTGTCTGGCGTAAAGCCACCAAACGGTTGTAAAGTACTATCCCGAACAATACGGGCGCGCCAAGTATCAGTAATATTATAATTAATTCCATGGTGATGTTCCTTTCCCTCGCAAAACTTCAAAGCTTTTAAAAGGATATAGTCTTTTTACCTGTAAAAAAAGTCATTAAAATCAAGAATTGCACTTTGATATTGTATCCGTATTTGCGTAAAATAACTGTTAAGGGTAAACTCCTTTCACGTGAAAATTCTTTTTAACCCGGATTCTAATTTTATGCGCTGTACTTTCATGTTTTGCCTTTTGGCGTCTATGGCAATATTGCTGCCGTCAGCCGCCGCAAACGCACAGGCGGGTAATGTGCCAACAAGCGAGTACCCGCCCTATATAAGAGGGCTTGCCGACAAAGGCGCGCAAGTGCGATATCTGGGTAAAAATCTGGGATTGGACAGCTGGCTGACGGTTAAGGCCGGTAAAGTACAATATGTCTATGTAACGCCCAATCAGGAAGCCAATATTGTCGGCATTTTGCTGGATAAATACGGCAATCCCGTAAGCCCCTCCGGTTTGGAAAATATAGCCAGGAACGCCCCTCCAGCCGCCGGCCCTCTTTCATCCGGACTGAGTGCTAATGAGGCAATGAGTGTTGCGCGCAAAACCTCCACCCAAGGGCAAGGCAACACCAGCTCCAAAGCAGAAATGCTTTATCAGGCTTTTGAAAATGCAAATTACATAGAAATCGGTGCGACAGACGCACCGCTTGCCTATGCCTTGATTGACCCTGATTGCCCTCATTGCCATGCTTTTATAAAAGACCTGTTGGACAAAAATGTATTTGAAGAACGCCGCCTCAGATTGCGCGTTATTCCGGTTGGAATTCTGAGTGGTGACAGTCTTGCCCGTGCTGCCATGCTTTTGAGTATGCCAGAGGCCGGACAGGTTCTTATTAATCATATCAATGGCGATAAGGATGTTATTCCTGTAAGCGAGGACGTGACACTGGCGGGGGTTGAAACGAATATGCGTCTTATGCAGGACTGGAATCTGGATGTGACGCCCTTTTTGTTGTATAGAGCAGGAACGGGAGAGTTAAAAATCATTCGCGGTAAACCAAAAGACAGTAATACATTTCTTAAGGATCTTGTTGTAAACTAAATAGTCATATGCCATAAGGCCTTGAAAAAGCTACACATCAATACTATGGACAAAAAACACCAAATATTTTTACAGGTCTTTGAAAAACTGGGGACTCCCCTGGTTGCGGCTGTGAACGAGGTTACCGCGCGCAGCGGTGGCAAAACGACGGAAAAAGAGGATGCTGAAAAACTGGCACAACTTTTAACCGCTGTTACAAAAGCAAGTATCGAGCTTTCAGAAAAATCCGACCTGACACAAAGTGATGCCGATAAGGACGATTTGAGGCTGGGTCTGACCTCTGTTGTGACCCCTTTGGTTGCCGGTCTGTACCAGATGAGTGGAAAGATACCGGCTGGTGCGGATGCCCAAAGATTTTCGGAGGCTTTTCAGGCTCTGGCTTCATATGCAGACAATTTTGTATCCATTAAAGATGCGGCAAATCGTATCAAACAGATGGAGCAGGGTCAGTTTTTCGCTGATGAAAACCAGATTCGCCTGCAAACATTAAACGCGCTTGTCCCGATCGTAAACTCGGTTGTGGCCTTTCCGTTCGGAGAGCAACCGGGTAAATTGATCCGAAAGGTAACCGACAGATTGCTCGCCGATGCGCGTGAGATTCAGGGCGATATCATGTCCGACCTTCCTAAAGGGGAAAAGGAGCATGCGCAGCTATCGCTTCTGAAAGGTCTTGTTGTTATTTACGCGCAATCCCATTTTTCGGAAATGGCAAGAATTGTGTCCTCGCAAGACCAGCAGAAACGCGAAGGCAGCGGCATGACGATGGAGCCTGTCTGGAAGGCCTATGATGCGCGCGTTGATATGTTGAAAGTTCTCGCTGCAGCGCTGAGTGATCAGGAATTGGGAGCAGGTCAGCCCGCGCCGCAGCAAGCCGCACAAGAGTTGCCCGCGCAACAGACGGCACAGCAACAACAGCAGCCCCAGACACAGCCCCAGACACAGCCTTTGGCGCAAGAGGAAACACAGCCGCCTTCACCAACACCACCGTCAACACCTCAGCCGCAAGAAGCGGCTGCCCAGTCCGCAAGTTCAGGAGGGGGTAGCCCGATGTCGTTTTTTGCCAAGAAAAAATCTGATGACAATAATGATGGGGATGCTGCCTAGATGACAAAAGTAATTGCCGCATGCCTGTTACTGGCCGCACAAACATATAATATTCCGCCTGCAGTTTT
>Ga0066376_10001005_pt1 | contig 27361 bp, 28 predicted proteins | sample Knorr_S15_td_Bot_FD_77009 | JGI IMG/M metagenome (GOLD analysis project Ga0066376, IMG submission 77009) | Marine microbial communities from Southern Atlantic Ocean transect - Knorr_S15_td_Bottom_ad_5009_LV_A | ecosystem: Environmental > Aquatic > Marine > Oceanic | place: Southern Atlantic... | reverse complement strand
GCTAAAGTGGATAAAGTATGTTTTTCTAAGATTGTAGAATCATCTTCAATAAAATCAAAAATGTCCGTTTCAGAAACAAAAAATCCCCCATTAATCCAAGAATTATCTCCTTTCGGTTTTTCAATAAAAGATTGAACAGTAGAATCATCTAACAACAATGAACCAAATCTACCAGGAGGTTGAACAGCAGTCAAAGTTACCATTTTCTTTTTTTTATTATGAAATTGAATTAACGAGGATATATTGACATTACTAAGACCATCTCCATACGTTAAACAAAATGTATCATCAATGTATTTTTCAATTTTTTTTATCCTGCCTCCAGTCATGGTATTTTCACCAGTTTCTACCATAGTTACTTTCCAAGGTTCAGTGTTAGAATTTATTATAGAAACATCATTTTTTTGTAAATCAATTGTTACATCTGAACTATGTAGATGGTAATTTGCAAAAAATTCTTTAATCATATAGCCCTTATTTCCTAAACAGATGACAAATTCATCAATTCCATAAGTAGAATAATGTTTCATTATATGCCACAAAATTGGCATTCCACCAATCTCAATCATAGGTTTAGGTTTAAGATGAGATTCTTCACTAATTCTGGTGCCAAATCCACCAGCAAGAATTACTGCTTTCATGAACAGTCATCATTCTTGAACTCATTTAATTAACATAGCTATGAAATTCTCAATCATTTTTCAGAAATTCCCTAATATCATAATTTGAAATAAATAACTTTTAAGTTCTAATTTTATGAAGCAAGCCTGATAAAATTCCGGTTCCATGAATAAAGTTAAGCCAACAAAAATAATCAATATTTTTTACAAAAAATCTTAGTCCTATATTTTTAATACACCAAAAAGTAAATGTTGATGCTGGAAAAATATATTCATTAAGACGGATTTTTTGAGACTTGAATAATCCAAATATTCCTTGACGAGATGTTGTTTCTCCATCATAAATTCTATATTTTGATTTTTCCGAAATATGTAAATCACCAAATTTAATTAAATTAAGAACAATAGGCCAATCCCACAAAAACATATCTTCTTTAATTAGACTTTTTAATAATGCACCACTTCTTATGACACCATTATGATGTCTATACCATGTATTTCGTAAAATTTTTGTAGCTTTTTCTTCATACAAGCCTTTTGCCTCAAATTTTGGTTGAAATGAATGTGAAAAAAGTTTGTTTCTCAAATTTCTAGTTTTATTTTGTTTTTCTCCATTTATTTTTCCAAAAAATTCCAAAACTCCAATTGAAGATACTGCCGAAGGGTTTTCATCTAATTCTCTAATGTTTTCTTCTAAAAAATTACTAGACCATAAATCATCTACAGATGCTAAAATAAAAAAATCATATTTTGCTTTTTTCATTACATTCAACCATCCTTGTATCCATCCAGATCGTTTTGATTCATGTTCATACTGAATTCTTTTATCTTTTAGAGCATAATTTTTACAAATTTCTGGAGTAGAATCATTAGAATTATCATAAATAATAATTTCAAAGTTTTGAAATGTCTGTGATAAAATGTTATCTAATTTAGTTTGAATAAATTTTTCACCATTGTATATTGGAATTCCTATTGTAATCTTTGGTTTATGTTCTGACAACTATAATGAAAATGAGAATTAATAATATATAATTAGAGTTACATGTAAAGATCATGGAATCAAATTTAGATAGTTTAATAACACGCTTCAAAAAAGCGAATAAAAAATGGTTCATTATTGGAATATTAGTTAAAATTTTCAAAAATTTTCCTATGTATTTTACAATACGAACAAGATTGATTAAAAAATATGATAGAGAATACTTAAAAAATTGGGAATTAAATGGATGTACAGGCTCACCTCCACATATTATTAAAGAAAAAATTCTCAAAGAATATGCACAAAAATATGATTTGAAGACTCTTGTTGAAACTGGAACGTTTTATGGAGACATGGTTGACGCAATGAAAAATAATTTTGACAGAATTTACAGCGTAGAACTTGATGAATTTCTATTTAAAACAGCAAAAAAAAGATTTGAAAATCAAAACCATATAAAAATAATTCAAGGAGATAGTGGAAAAAAAATTAATGAGATAATAAAAAAATAAATCAACCTACATTGTTTTGGCTAGATGGTCATGCCTCTGGTGCAGAAACAGCAAAAGGAGAAAAAGATACTCCTATTTATCAAGAATTAAAAGTAATTTTTGAATCAAAAGATCTTAGACATGTAATAATTATTGATGATGCACGTTGTTTTGGAAGCGATCCTGAATATCCTACCATGGAAGAACTTCAACAGTTTATTTTTTCGATGAAAAACAATGTATCTATTTCAACTGAATACGATAGCATACGAATCGTTCCTAACTAAGATATTCTTAAATCCTTCAAATAATTTTCAGTTAGTATAAGCGTTTGTATAAACTATAGCAGAAAAATAATTTTCCAATAATTAGATATCATCTAATATGATAGGTAGAATTTTTTCATATATCTTTTCTGCAATGATTCCATTTCCAAAATCGGTCATGTGTCCAACATCAAAATAGATTACAACATCATCCATTCCTGAAAAGAGACTTTATTTTTTATTGCTATGAAGAAACTTCTACAATTTGTGATTCTGTAGATAATTGTTTGACCAATCATATGTTTTCTTAATTCCATCTTTCATTGATACTTTTGGTTCCCAACCCAGAATTTCTTTTGCTAACGTAATATCTGCAGCACGTCCAAAATCTCCTACAGGTTTTGTTAAATCATGTTCTTTAACAATGTTTTTTCCTGATACCTCCATTACCATCTCTGCAATTTGATTAATTGTAGTTTTCTCATTTGTTCCAAGTTGTATTGGACCTTTATTGATTCCTTTGTCTGCAACCAACAATAATCCTTCAACAACATCTGTAACATAGATAAAAGATCTATTCTGTTCACCATTTCCCCATATCAAAAATCTTTCTTCAGGATAAAGAATTGCTTTACGAATTGTAGCTGGAATTACTTGAGAACGATCTACTGAAAGATCACTATTAGGTCCATACACATTATGTAATCTAAGAATGCCTGTGTTTAGCATTCCTGATTTTGAAAACAATTCACATTCATACTCACCCATTAATTTTCCCCAACCATATGCTGATTCTGGATGTGCTGGATACATGTCGTTTTCTTTGAATAAAGGATGAAGTGGATCATTTTGTTTTTCATGTGGATATGCACATGCCGCACCAACGTAAATGAGACGATCTACTTTAGCTTTATGAGCTGCAGTAAATACATTTGAATTAATTAAAACATTACTTCTCCATACATCTGGTTGATTATCAAATACATATGTAATTCCAGCAACCATATCTGCTAAATGAAAAACAATGTCTATTCCTTCTACTGCTTTTTCAGCATTTACATATTCTCTTAAATCCAATTCTTTAAAATTTTTTTCCATATCAATTATGTAATTATTATCTGAATCCAAAAGGTATTCTTTTTTTCCTCTCCATAAATTATCCACAACTAATACATCTGCTCCTTTATCTACAAGACTTTTTGTTAAGTGTGAACCGATATGACCCGCACCACCAGTGACTAAAACTTTTTTCCCATTCCAATCAATCATAATATTAATTTACTAAATCAAAATAAAAATGTTTGAAAAAACTTGTGGATAAAATTCCCTTTGGGACTTTTTTTTAGTTCTTTATGTCTTAACTTTAGTATTATGCTCTAACAGTAAAGATGAATTAACTGAGCCTGATGATTTATGTGCTTTTACATACCAATCAATTGTTTTCTTAAGTCCTTCTTCTAAGGAAACTTTTGGTTCCCAGCCTAGAAGTTTTTTTGCTTGAGAATTATCTAATGCTCTACTAAGTGCACCTGCAGGCTTTGATGTATCAAATTCAAATTTAGATGGATGCCAATTCATCACTTTACATATCATTTCTACTACGTCTGTTATAGTGTGTTTATTCCCTGTTCCTAAATTGATTGGTGTTCCATCAGTAATTGTTCTTGAAGCTAAAATACACCCATCTACAATATCTGACACATAAGTAAAATCTCTTTCTTGTTTTCCATCTCCCCAAATTACATATGGATCCATTTTTTCTAGAGCCTTGTATATCCATGCAATAATTGCATGAGTTTCATTTTCTCGAGGACCATAAGCTGTAACAAATCGTAATACGCTACCTTTCAATCCATACTGCTTAACAAAAGAAAGCATTTGAATTTCAGACATTAACTTTCCCCAACCATACTCAATATCTGCACTCATGTATCCTTCTAATTTTTTTGGATTTGAATCTGATTCTTTTAATTTGTATTCAGAACCAATTTTTTCTTGTAATTCAGTCGGATAAACACAAGCAGTACTTGCAAAAGCAACATTTTGTACATTTGATTCTGTACACGCTTGAAAAACATGATGATCAATTGATGCATTTGAACAAACATCTGCAGGATGTGTAGTAATAAAACCTCGTCCTCCATGAACAGCAGCAAAGTGAAAAACATATTCTTGATCTTGAAATGTTTTCTTTAGATCTTCTTTTGTAATATATTCTAAATCTTGTTTTATGAATTTAATTTTGTCTTTTGATTGGGATAAATTTTCTATGGTTCCACTAGAAAGATCATCTACAACAGTTACTTTAGAACCAAGATTCACAAGTTTATCAACTAAATGGCTTCCAATGAAACTAGCACCACCAGTTACCAAAACATTACATTCTTTCCATTTAGATTCTTGTTCACTCAAATTGTTATTAATCTAAATAAACTGTAATTAAGTATTTCACGTGTATTATCAATACAAATTTTATGAGTAAATCCTAATAAAAAATATGACATTCAAATATATGTTAACTTCTAAATAATATATCGTGGATTTTAGCATAAAAGATTTTTTATTCCATCCTAGGAAATATTATAATTTATTTACAACTGATAGAACTCTGCAAGGGTTTTTTCGACGATCTTTAATACATCAATTCAAATTTCCAAAAGGTGTCTATCCATTTGGTAATTATTATGAATTTGGAGTTGGTGAAGGACATTCTTTGATTCAATATATTAAAGCATCATCCGCATTTTGTCAAAATTATAATGCTTCTTCAGATGAATTAAAGATATTTGCTTTTGATAGTTTTGAGGGATTACCTCAAAGTGAAGTGAACGAAGATAAACACGTATTATGGTCAAAAGGTGATTTTTCTTGTAGTCAAAAAGATATTAAGAAAAAAATTAAAAATTTGAATATAAAAAATATGCCTGATATTACTTACATTGAAGGATTTTTTGATAAAACATTAACTGATTCATTAAAAGAAAAGATGATTCAAACTCCTCCTGCAATTATTACAATAGATGTGGATTATTACAGTTCAACTAAAACAATACTAAATTGGTTAAAACCAATTTTACCTTCTGGAACTATATTTTATTTTGATGATATATGGCCATTTCATGGGAATCCAAATTATGGAGAATTAAAAGCAATTAGAGAATTTAACGAAGAAGATTCTGGATATTTAACACCCTTTCCTATTTTGGGCATGATCAGTCAATCATACATTTATTCAAAAAAGTATCATGAATAATAGAAGAAAAAAAATTACCACTGGTAATAATTAATAACTTTAAAAAAAGCATTATTTTAATTAGACATTAAGAAATTAATTTTGTATTGTCACAAAAACAACCAATTCTAACAATAGGACTACCAGTGTATAACGGAGACAAATTTATTCGTTCTAGATTAGAAAATATTTTATCACAAACTTTTCAAGATTTTAAATTAATCATATCAGATAATGCATCTACAGATATGACTCCTAAAATTTGTCAAGAATTTGTCTCCAAAGATGATCGTATACAATATTTTTGGCAAGATAATAATATTGGAGGAATTCTTAATTACATTTTTGTTGCAAACAAATCTACAACAAAATACTTTGTATTTGCTACAGCAGATGATAAATGGAGTAAAACCTTTCTATCAAAAAATATTCGAGTATTAGATGAGAATGATTCTGTAGTAGGCAGTATTGGAAAAATTCAATGGTCTGATGAAAATATACATGATGAACAAAAATTAAAACCCAAAATTAACAAATTAAATAATTTTCAGAAAAAAATTCAATCATTTTATGGACGAATTGGTTCATTTTCAATCATGGAAAAAACTTATGAAGATAGAGCAATAATTTTTCTAAAAGAATTAAGAAGGTATGATCCTAGTAATATTTTATATTCAATTTTCCGAACAAAAGCACTACAAAAAAGTATTATTTCAAAAGTTTTTGTTAAAGAATTTTATTCATCATTCTGGAATAATGTTTGTCTTAATATTTTAGAATATGGAAATATCAAATGTTCTAATGATGTACAAATTTTTTATTATGCTGGTGGATCCGGCGAAGGTGTTACTCCTATTACACAATATCAAAAAAAACAAATCACATTAATGCAATGTATTATTCCCTGGTCAACTCAAATTTCATGGTGTATTCATAAATTTGGCCTAAAATTCTTTTTCAAACATTTTATTCTTTTTTCACAATTGTTTTTACAAGGAGAAATAACCTTTGTACATTCTATCTATAGATATCTAAAAAAATAGTATTATGTTAAAAGTTAAACTATATTTTTATTTTAAATAATTATTATATCTAGGAATTTTGGTGTTCATGTTTTATTTTTCCATCTTCTCTTCCCCATTCATCATTTAATCTATAAACGTCATCTAACTCCACAGTGGATGTTTCTATAACAGTAAGATCAGTTATAGCTTCAACTCTGTGAACTGTACTAGGTTTAACATGAACTACAACACCAGGAATTAATTTTATTTTTTGCATGTTATCAATTATCTGCTCAATCTCTTCTTTGGAATATTCATTGTTTTGAAATTTTTTAATATCTATATCGTTAGTTGAATAATAAAAAATACCTTCACCATTCTGTACATAATTCGTTTCTTCTTTAAATTCATGAAATTGAATACTAGTTTTATAACCAGTTTTAAAAAAAATTTCTTTTAAAGCATATTTGAAATTTGGAACGCCATCAGCTATCCATTTTTCATAACCCCATGGCTTTGTTACTTTTTTTACTTCTTCTATTTTTTTAAAATTAATAGTCATTTTTATCCCATGAAAATTTCTTTTGATGCTTTTTGCATAACATCTTTTGGCGCTTCTTTGCCTGTGTACAATTTAAATTGTTCATATGCTTGATTTAATGCTATTTTTGTTCCGTCAATTGATGGTATTTTGTTAATATTGGCAACCTGTATGAATTTTGTATTTGGTGGCTTTACTATCACATCTATTACTAGTTGAGCATGAATAATGCTTTTTTGTGAAATTGGAAGTGAATTAGAATTAGGAGACATTCCAATTGGGGTTGCATTAATTATAACTGCAGCTCCTGTATCTGTTCTTTTCGACCATTGAATAAATTCTATATGAAATTCTTTAGCAGTTTTCCTCCCCCTTTGTGCTGTCCGATTGGATAATACCACATTTTTAAATTTCAAATTTTCTAAGGCAACTAAAATTGCTCGTGCAACTCCTCCTGCACCTAACACAAGAATTTTTTTATTTTTTTTAATTTTTAAAGGTTTTAAACAATTCTTCATACCTAAGACATCTGTATTGTAACCTATCAAGTAACCATTATTATTGACAATGGTATTCACAGCTTTTGCTTTTTTTGCCAATGGATCTAATTCATCTAGTAACGGAACCACTTTTTCTTTAAATGGCATTGAAATACTGCAGCCCCTAATTCCTAATGCTTTAACCCCTTCAATCACTCCAAAAATATTATTTGCTGAAAATGCTTTGTATTGAAAATCTAACCCCAAGGCTTTGTAACCCGCATTATGAACCGTTTCTCCAAACTTTCCAGGATTTTTTGCTACAGAGATGCAGAATTTACTTTTCAACTCTAATTACCCTGAATTAATATTATTATGAATAATCTGCATTCCAAATGCAAATAAAATAAAATTAAATGGTTCATGATGTAATGGAGCCATATTCAGAAAAATTAATCCTGTTAACAGATTAATTTTTTTCATATCTATGTTTTTTGACATCAAATATTCTTGAAAGATTTTTTCATACTCAGTTGTAGAAAGTTTCTTCGCAAAATCAAATTGCTTTTCTCCATTTTTTTCAGAATAATCAAACAAACCTTTTTTTATGTAATCATAGTTTATGAAAATTCCTCCTAAAAGTTTCGCAAGATCATAGTGTAAATCACCAAATTCTGTTTCACCAGCAAAATCCTGTCTCCAGTCAATTAGTAAGAATTTATCGTCTTCTTCATTATATAGAATATTATCAAACTGTAGATCACCATGAATGAATGCAGGAATTCCTGAATACAGTGATTCCCATGGGATATTTTCAAGTAATTTTTCAATTGAAGAAACATTTTCACCATTTATTTTTGTTGGATAAATATAATCAGGATTTTTCTCTCTAAATAGCTTTAATCTAGACATTGTTTTTTCAAAATAAAATTTCTTGCATAACGATTTTATTTTTTCGTTATCAGTATTTTCAGTAATCCATAATGATTTGTCTAACCAATCCAACAATTTTTTAAAAAGCTTAACATCCCCACATGAATAAAATGTATTTCCCATGAAATATGGATAAGAATAAAATTGTTCTCCTCTACCTGTTACTTTAGGAAATATTTCTGGCTTTAATCTAGATTTTTTTACTCTATCTGCAACCATTTTCTTATCAGCAAAAAATTTGATAACTTGATCGTTTACAAAGTAAATGAATTCATCAGTCTTTTCAAAATTATATGCTAATTCCTTTTTCTTTTCATTAAGATATTTTTCTAAATCTCCTAGATCAGTCCAATTCATCTCTACAGCAAAAAGTCCTGGACCTTCAATTAATCCTGACAAGCCATTAGAAATTTGGTGCTCGCCCTGAACAATTGAAGTGTTTTCTAAGCTTTGCCAAAATATTTCATAATCTCTAACATAAAGAAACCCTGTAAATGCTAGATATTGTTCATCACATTTTTCTTTATCACGAATATCAACTACTATACTATCTTTTACCAAAAAATTACAATAATTCTGAGATAATGACGGATCAACTTTCTTGGCACCAATCCAATTCCCATTAGGTACACTTTGAAAATCGCCATCAAACAAACAATCACATGGAATAAAGTAAAAAGGCTCCATCAGGTGCTTTTTACATGATAATAAAGAAAATCCAGGCCCACTTCCAGGACCGTCAAAATTCTCAATATTAACAAAATGAAATAATCTATCCGGATATGCTACTGTCAAATAATCTCTAACTTGTTGACCAAAATATCCTAAACCAATCACAAATTCATCATCTGGCGAAAAGAATTCTATAATATTGCTAATAATGGCTTTATTTTTTATTGGTAATAATGCCTTATTGATATTTTTATCGACTGGGCCCATTCTTGTACCTTTACCAGCTGTTAAAATGCAGACTTTCATGAATCATGTATCAAAAACACTTCAATTAAGTTAATCCGTAATTTTTTTTTTCACTCATTATATAAACAGTAAAGAAAATTTAATTTATATTGGAAAAAAATCAAGATGCCACACCTCAAGTTTTTGTCATAGATGTTGATGGTGTAATGACCACTGGCCAACTTGGATATACCGAAACTGGAAAAACCATGAAAATTTTTGGTCCAGATGATCACGATGGTTTATCACTTTTAAAAAATTTTTTAGAAATACGATTTGTAACAGGAGATAAAACAGGTTTTGGTATCTCAAAACGAAGAATTGTTGATGATATGAAATTTCCATTGGACTTGGTTAGTACAATTAAACGTACAGAATGGATATCAGAAAATTACTCTTTGGATAAAGTTATCTACATGGGAGATGGAATTTTTGATCATTATGTATTCAAAAAAGTTGGTTATTCAATTGCAACAGCAAATTCAGATGTTTTAGCAAAAAAAACTGCAGATTATATAACTAATAGAAATGGAGGCGATAGAGCTGTGGCAGAAGCATGTTTACATATATTGGAAAAATTTTTTGAGCCATATGATCCAGATTCATTACCAAAATCAAAATTTAAATTGTCAGGAGAATGGACTATATAATTTCTTTATATAATTACATACTTGAAAAACAATGTACTCTTTTGGGTATAGGACCAATGAGTAAGAATTGTGTTGATGTTGTAATTGACTTAGTTAATCAATACCATATTCCAATTATGTTGATTGCAAGTCGTAGACAAATAGAATCCAAACAACTAGGTAGTGGTTATGTAAATAATTGGTCTACAGAGGAATTTTCTAAATATATACATGAAAATGATAAAAATCAAAATATTATACTTTGCAGGGATCATGGTGGTCCATATCAAAATGAAAATGAAAATAAACAAAATCTCTCTTACCAAGAGATTATGAATAAAGCAAAAGAATCATTTCGTACTGATATACAATCTAATTTTAAAATTATTCATATAGATCCTAGTGAAAATTTAATTTCAGATATTACTTTAGATGAAATGTTAACCAGAATTTATGAACTTTATGAATTCTGTTATTCTGTTGCACAAGAAAATAATAAAGAAATTTTGATTGAGATTAATATAGGAAAAGAAGATGGTGGAATCAGTTACATCTCTGAAATAGAATACACTATTGAAAAAATGGAGAACTTTTGTAAATTAAAAAATTTACCTTTACCTGTCTTTATGGTAATTAAAACTGGAAATCATGTACTTGAAACAAAAAATATAGGTATTCTAGAAGAAATTATTGAAGGTAAGGGTTCTGAAGAGAAATTAGAAATTAAAAAAATGATTGATTTTTGTAATAAGAAAAAAATTATGATTAAAGAACATAATGGTGATTATTTGACAAATGATTCACTAAAACAACATCCAATACTTGGGATTCATGCAATTAATGTAGCTCCAGAGTTTGGGGTTATCGAAACAAAAGCTATTCTATCTTGGCTTGAAAATAATCACTTGGATGAATTTAAAGATAAATTTTTAGAAATTTCATACAATTCAAAAAAATGGGAAAAATGGATGATGTCGAATACTACTACTACAAAAAATGATAAAGCAATTATTTCTGGGCATTATGTATTTTCAACACCAGAATTCATAAACCTTAAAAAAGAAATTTTGAAACATACTGAAAATCCTAGTGATTTTGATAACTTTCTAAAGAATGAGATCAAAAAATCAATATTAAGATATTTGAAAAATCTTAATATGATACAAAATTAGGAAAAAATTCAACTTTTAATTTTGGGATATGTTTTTCTTGAATATAGATAAACAATAAAAAGTAAAATTACCGTAGAAATTGAAATTAACAGTCCAAACCAAAATGAACTAGGTATATAATTAAATTCTATAATATGACTTCCTTCTGGAATCATAACAGCTCGGACTAAACCGTTTGCACGTAATATTTCTGAAGTTTCTCCATCAATTGATACATTCCATCCAGGATAAAATACATCAGTTAAAATCAAAATTGAATCATTTTCTGAAAAAGTCTTAAGACTAATATTGTTTTCATTAAACTCAATGAATTCTAATGAATCTGAATTGTATGATATTGATTTAAAGTTATTTGATTTAAATTCAGATAAAGAAGATTCTAAAATAACAGAATTTCTTAAGTCAAAGTCATTATTTTTAACAAGATAATCTTGTGCAGTATTAATGGGAACTGTAACAAAATCATGTACTAAATATGCTCTGGGAAAAGCATCAAGATTTTCATTAATAAAAATATCATGAAAATTAAATGGTATAGGAAAATCTTGCTCAACCGGAGTTATAACAAATGGAATAAATTCATTTTTGTTTTCTTCTCCATTTAAAAAGAATTTCACATTTTGTTCAGAATTGTCTGATTTTATATCAAAATAAAGTACAACATATTTTTCATCTGATGCTTCTGGATAATTTAAAGAAAATTTGAGAGATTTCTCTAATGAATTCATTATTGGAGGTGATATTTGAAATTCATTAGTAACACTATTCTTAATTTTAGATAATTGTGAAGTTCTATGATTTTCTTCACTATAAGGTACTGAATCAATTGAAAGAATTAATTGATCAGTATCTTCAAAATTTACTCCAAAAATAAAGATACCGAGAGAATCAATTGAAGAAGTCGGTGAAACAAATGTTTGAAAGAATTTCTCTTCATTACTATTTAATATGATATGATTTCCAGATATTCCAGATATTCCATAAGAAACGGAATTGAAGTTATATCCTTGTGTTATAATATATTTTACGCCTAGAAAATCAAAATATTTTTTATTTTCAAAAAATTTAACCATAGATTTTTCAGGACCATAATTATTAGACCAAGGATGAGCTCCTAAACCCATAGGAGTGACTTCTTTATCCAAAAATTTCTTGGTAAATGTATAATAATCATTTACACTAAATGATGAAAATATTCCTAATGATGAAATATCAAAGGCAGCATTATAATCTGTCCTTAAAGCACTATCAAATGAAAAAATTCTTTGATTTTCTAAATTATTTTTTAAAAACTCTGTAATTTCATTATCTACAAATACATCATATCTGGTTGGCATTCCATACAAACTTTTTTCAGATATAACAACGCTTCCTGCAGATACTCCTACTAGTAAACTAATTATAATTACACAAAAAATTTTTTTCCTATTTACAGTAGTAATTTGGAAAAAATTTGAAAATAAAACTAGAAAAATCATACTTATTGCGATTAAACCAAACTTGTATGCAACTGAAATTGGATGTAAGCCAAAAGGCAAATACAATAATAATTCTAAAATAACAATTACTGGTAAAATAAAAATAATCTGTGTCTTTCTTCTTGAAATTATTGAAATTATTAATACAATGATAAAAAAGAACACTGCTTGTGCAACTTGTAAAAGAATATAATTTTGAATATCTGATGATGAAATAAAGTTTGATAGATTTTCTTGAGATAAAAATTCTAAAATAACAGGAATTAACAAAATTCCAATTAATGTTATTCCAACAGAAAATCCTATCAAACAATTTTTTGTTGAAATTTTTTCAGTACTGATGTAATTTATTCCAAATGCTGCTGCAATTGTAAAACCTAATGTGATTATAGCACCTGAATATGCTGCTAAAGATATTAGTTCAAAAACTGGCAATGTAGTAATCTCAGAAAAAACTGGCACATTTAGTATTCTTAATAGTACTAAAACAGATAAAAATAGAAAAAAGATGGGTGTAAATCTTTCAACAAATTTCTTTTTTTTGATATAAAATATACTAACGATTGCAAAAAATAATGCTATAGCTCCAGAATATCCAAAATATGTAGCCCATTCTACATTTGTTGTCCATGTTCTAGTTATATTGCCAAGAATATTTGGAATTGCTATAGTTACTAAAGTTAATGGATTCCATTGTACTGAACCATATGTTAATGAATTATCAAGTATGCCATGTTGAAAAAATTCTAGAACATACAAAATATAAAAAGACGTAATCCCAAACCCTCCAATTAATCCCAAACTGACTTTGAGAATTGATTTACTAGAAATAATAAAACCTTGCTTAAATGAAAAGTATTGTAATTTGCTTTGGCTGACAAAAAATATTTGAATGCATCTATATAGAGAATATAAAATAATTACCAAAAATTGCAAAAACAAAGATTGTAAATGCCCTCCTAACACAGAGAATCCAAATGTAAAACTCAACAAAATAATATATTTTGGATTTTTATTCCTGAATATTTTATCAATTGAAAATAAAATTAATGGAGTAACCATTATTACAAATGGATTAGGACCGACGATGTACCAAGTAAATGCACCTGATAACATGTAAAAAATTCCTCCAGATATTGAACTAACGAAATTTAGACCTAGATTTCTTAAGAAAATATACATTGAAAATCCAGCAATCCATAATACTACCAAGACTGGAAAGTCCCAATATTCTGATGGTAAAATAAATCCTAAACTAATTGGAGAAAAAATATGATGAGTTGTATCTGCACCTAAAGGATATCCAGTAGCTACATATGGATTCCAAAGAGGTAATTCCCCCTCAGAAATTATTTTTGAATATAGTTTAATATTTGGATAAGTAGATGCTTGGCTGTAATCTACAGTTATTCCAAAAAGTGTATCTTTGTTTTGATATTCTAAATATTCTGGAAGAATTGGTGTATTGATCATTACTGTCTGATCTAGAAATATGATTGGGGTATATGCTAAAAATATTATAACAGCAAAAATAATTCCTACATAGAAATAATGATTATTTTGGTTAGATATAATTAATTCTGACAAACTAGTTAATCATCTCCATGTATTATTACATCTAAGTGTAATTTTACACTTTTAAAAACTTGTTTTAATTATTCCTCCTCATGTTTAACAGTTAATTTATCTATACATAATATCAAATAAACTACAATTATGGGTTTTTCACTAATAAGTAAAAACAATACTCTTTTGATTGTATTTGCATTCATAATATTATATGCATTTTTTTTTATGATAATTGATTTTGGAAATTTTTCGTATCAACTAAGCAATATCAATTTTGTTTATGTAATACCAATTTTAATTTTGGGAGTAGTAGCTATGGTGATAAGAGCTATTAGACAAAAGTTATTTTTTGATTCATTAGATCTTAAAATGTCTATTAAAAAAAATATCATAATATATTTTTCAGGATTATCTATGACAACTACACCTGGAGGATTAGGACAGTCTATCAAGTCATATTTTTTAAAGAATAAATATAATCATCCTTACACGAAAACTCTCACAGTAACATTAATTGAAAGATATTATGAATTATTAGGAGCAGTTTCACTAATAGCAATAGTTCTTTTGTTAAGAGAATCATTTGAAGGAATTTTGGTAGTATCCATATTATTTCCTATTTTGTTATTGGTCCTAGCTATAGCAAAAAATAAAAGACTTTTTTTAAAAATGATTTCAATAATTCCAAAAAAAGGAGTTCTTAAAAAAATTGAAGCAAATCATGTAGAATTTTTTAAAAATATTCAAATTCTGACTAATAAAAGAACCTTTTTTCTAGGATGGGGACTAGGATTTGTATCATGGTTATTCATAGCATTTGCATTTTATCTGTCTTTTTTGGCTTTTGATCTTCCTCATAGTTTTTTGGATTCTACAATCATAAATTTTGTTCCAGGTATCATTGGAGTAATGTCTTTACTTCCAGGAGGAATAGGATTAACAGAATTTGGTATGCTAGGATTATTACTTAAATCAGGAATTGACATATCTGTCAGTTCTGCTTTAATCTTGTTTATCAGATTTACAACAATGTGGACATATACAATCATAGGAATTATTTTTTCACAATATTTTATTAGAACCAAGGATACCAATTCTTAAAATATTCATCTAGAAATCTAATGCGTAATTATAAATTGTAAATAAATGAGATTAAATTATGAAAACGGCAGTAGTGATTCCTTCTAGGAGAGGTCCAAAATGTCTAGAAAGTTTTATTGAAATTGCCCCATCTAACGTTGACTTTATTATAATATCTGAAAGTAAACTAGAAAAAAAATATGAAAGAACTATTGAGTTTAATGATGAAGAAGTTTTTAAATCTTCATGGATTTTTAATAGACACACAAAACGAAATTTTGGTTTTGCTTATGCTTACAAACAAAACTATGATGTAATAATAAATCTAGATGATGATTGTTTCCCAACATCTGATTCATTTTTCAAAGATCATTTAGAAAAATTAAATCACTCTACAGAAGATCATTTTAATATTTTGAATACATTTTCAAATATTCCTGCAGAAATTTTTCCCAATGGGGCTAGGGGTTATCCCACAAATTTTGAGAAAAAATTCCCAGTAGTAATTAATCAAGGATTGTGGACTGGAGATCTTGATTTACCTGCAATAACAATAAAAGATTTGTTAAACAGTAATGATGGAAAAATACCACCTCCCATGTCTACAGACAGTAAAGTGATTAATGATTTTATAATTCCCAAAAATTATCTAACCACAGTTTGTGGTATGAATATTTCATTTTTAAGAGAGGTTACTCCTGCTTTTCCCTATACATATCAAGAACCTGATGGATTTGGCATAGCAAGATTTGATGATATTTGGTCAGGACTTTTTGTTAAAATAATTTTGGATAAATTAGGAAAACGAATGAGTGCAGGATTTCCTGTCATTAAACACGATAAAGGGGAAAGAGATGTAGATATTGACTATAATTTTGAACAAAAAGGTGAAATAATGAATAATTTTCTTTGGAATAACTTACCTGAATTAACTTTAGAGGGCAAAGATTATTCTACCTGTTTTCTCGAAATAGCTGATTGGTTAATGAATGTAAGCAATAATTCTGAACTAAATTTCTTTAAAAAAATTTCTAACTCTATGCATGAATGGATAAAATTCTTAACATAAGTTGAAATATTGTTTAATGTTATTCAAGAATAACTTTTCCATGATTAGAAATAATGCAATTTGAAATAATTTGATCAGATTCAATACTAGTGTCATTTAGTACTATTGCATCTTTTAATACCACATTATTTCCAATGTTTACATTATTTCCTATTGATATCATTGGACCCACAATAGAGTTCTTTCCAATTTGAAAATTTTTTCCTATATGAATTGGAGATATTGATTCTGATTTTTCAAATTCTTGTTTACCAAGACAGCAATCATTATGCCTTTGTTCAAGAATAAAATTAAAAGTTTTCTTCAAACCTTTTGATGTTCCAGCATCTAAAAATTCAGAACAAATATGATTTTTTACTTTTTTTCTATTTGTGATCATTTTATTAATTGCATCTGTAATTTCATATTCTCCTCTAGCAGAAGGTTGCATTGTTTCAATCATTTTGAAAATGAAATTGCTTTTAAATAATCCTAGTCCAGCCCATGCCAAACTTGATGTCGATTTTTGGGATTTTTCATTTATTTGTTCTACGTAACCATATTTTTCTACTTGGATAGTTCCAACTTCAGATATTTGATTGTTAGGTACATTTGCTGATAAAATATTAACATCTGATTTATCATTTAAGATATTTTTGATGTGTGGATTCAGACCTTTGGGTATTATGGTATCTGAAAGGTATACTAGAAATGTATCAGTTCCAACAAATTGTTTAGCGTATTGTAATGCGTTTGCAGTTCCTAGCTGTTCATTTTGAGTGATATATTGAATTTTAGCATTAAATTTATCACCATTACCAAAATGATCTTTAATTTGATGGCCTAAATGTCCTATAACTAAACATAACTCATCAAATCCAGAATCAACAAGATCTTCTATTATATATTCTAAAAGAAATTTTCCTGCAATGGGCATCATTTGTTTTGAAATGAAATCACTTATTGGCAATAAACGAGTTCCTTTTCCAGCTGCTAATAAGACGGCTTTCAAAGTTTTACACTACAAAATCTAAGTTATTGTATAGTTCTGGTCGTTGAACATAGTAATCAATTGTTTTCTTTAAACCATCTTCAAAATCAATCTTTGGTTTCCAATCCAATATCTTCATTCCCTTTGTAGGATCACAAACTAATCTTCCAGCTTCTCCAGAATGTAGTTTTCCAGTAAATGTGGGTTCCATATCTGCACCCATTATTTTGATAATCATTCTTGCAAGATCTGCAATTCTGATTTCTTTTCCAGTTCCAACGTTAATTACTTCTCCATCAACATTATCTGCAATTCCCAATCTGGCATATGCGTCTGCAGCGTCAGTTCCGTGCATGAAGTCCCTACTTTGAGAACCATCTCCGTAAACTACAGGAGGTTCATTGTTAAGGATTTTTAATACAAATTTTGGTATTGCTTTTTCAATACTTTGTCGTGGCCCATAAATTCCAAAAAATCTAGATGTTACCAAAGACATGCCATATGTACAATAATATGAAAACATTAGTCGATCAGATGCCACTTTTCCTGCAGCGTATGGACTTCTTGGTGCAAGTTGATGTTCTTCAGTAATTGGAACCGTTTGGGGTTTTCCATATACTTCAGCACTTCCTGCATGAACAACTCGTTTAACGTCATTAATTCTAGCAGCCTCTAAAATATTCAAAGTGCCAATTGTATTTGTTTGATAAGTTTCTGCTGGATTATGTAATGAGTATTGTACATGACTTTGTGCACCTAAATGATAAATGACATCAGTATTTTTTGTTTCTAATACAAGTAATGATAAATCAGTAATGTCTCCCCATCTTATCTTTAGTTTGTCTTTTAGGTGAGGAATTGATTTTATCACATTACTTGAATTTCTCCTAACTAATGCAGTTACATTTGCATCTAGTTCTACCAATCTATCACAAACATAACTGGGAATAAAACCATCAGCGCCGGTTACCAAAACATTAAGATCTTTAAATTTTTCCATATTCATAGCAAAGTGATATTTAGACCAATTAATAAATAAAGTCAATAGTTGGCAAAATCATGATAATTGGCAGATCCCCATTAAGAATTAGTTTTTCAGGGGGTGGAACAGATCTAGAAGAATATCATTCAAAGCATAAGGGTTATTCAATATCTGCAACCATTAACAAATTTACATATGTAATTGCAAGAACTCGTAAGGATAATCGCTTTCAGGGGTTCTCTCCAGATTTTGCTTCACATCTATCCCCTCAAAATTATAATAAGTTAAAAACATTACAGGGCCATGAAATAATCTTAAGTTGCTTAAAAGAAATGAAATTTAAAAAAGGCATAGACATGTTTTTTTGTTCTGATGTATCTCCTGGTTCTGGTTTAGGTGCATCATCAGCACTTACAGTAAATATGGTAAATGTGATACTTCATCTACAAAATAAAACATGGAGTAAAAATGCAATTGCATCTAAAGCATATAGAATTGGGCATGATATTCTAAAATGGGGAATTGGAAAACAAGATGAGTATTCATCGGTCTTCGCTGGAATTAATTTTTTTAAGTATTTTAAGAAAAAAGTGTCAATAGAACCGATAATATTACGTAAATCAACTATGCAGGAATTACAAAATAATTCATTGTTACTTTATCTAGGAGATCGAAAAACTTCATCAGATATTTTGAACACACAATTAGGAAACATTAAAAAAGAAAATCCAACTACAATGCGAGCATTAGAAAATGTAAAGGATCTCACATTAGAAATGCAGAATGCTTTAAAACATAATGATCTAGTAAGGTTTTCTAATATAATTAAGAAGGGATGGGAAGAGAAAAAAAAGTTTGCAAGAGGTATTTCAAATAAAAGAATAGATGATATTTGTAATAAGGCTTATGCATGTGGTGCAAATGCCCTCAAAGTCACAGGTGCAGGTGGAGGAGGACATCTATTTGTTTATGCTGAAAAATCTAAACACTCACACATAATTAATGAATTAAAAAAATTAAATGTAGAAAATGTAGAATTTCGCTACCAAACTACTGGAACAACTGTAATGGAACTAGAAAATTTATAGGATGATTCTTCTGAATGAAATAGATATGTCTAAAAACTATCTAAGTGAACAAATTAGTTGTATCGAAAATATACAAAAAAATTATCTAGATATTATAGAAAAAATTTTTCGTTTGCTTGAAGATGCTAGAGAAAATAAAAACACAATTTTTGTCATGGGAAATGGTGGAAGTGCATCCACTGCATCACATTTTACATCAGATTTGTTGAAAACTAGCATTTTGAAAAACAAAACAAGGGTTAAAGCAATTTCATTGTCTGATAACATTCCAGTTATGTTAGCTTGGTCAAATGACTCTTCTTATGATAATATTTTTGTAGGGCAACTTGAAAATTTCTTGCAAAAAAATGACATAGTCATAGGTATTAGTGGTAGTGGTAATTCACAAAATGTAATTAATGCAATTGACTTTGCAAAAAAGAATGGTGCAAAGACAATATCATTAACTGGAAAAGGAGGAGGGAATTTAACAAAAATATCTGAAATAAGTTTTGTAGTTCCTAGTGATGATATGTTAACAATTGAAACTATGCATCTTTTAATTACTCATTTACTAATAACAATGATTCGTAAAAATGGAGAACCACTGTTTTCATATTAAAATGAAGAGAAAAGCCATTTTTCTTGATCGTGATGGCGTAATTAATGAAGAGAGAAAAGATTATGTGAAAAATGTTAAAGAATTTAAAATAAAATCCGATGTTGGTAAAACAATTAAAATTCTAAAAGATCATGGTTTTTTAGTCATAATTATTACAAATCAGTCTGCAATTAATAGAAAAATTCTATCAGTACAAAAATTAAATGAAATTCATGATTATTTTAATAATTATTTAAAAAAATACAATACTTTTGTTGATGGAATTTATTTTTGTCCACACAACCCTAATGAAAATTGTGAATGTAGAAAACCAAAACCAGGTCTATTGTTAAAAGCAAAAAAAGATTTCGATATGTTATTTAAAGATAGTTGGATGATTGGAGATTCACAAACAGATATTGAAGTAGCAAAAACTGTTGGATGTAATTCTATATTACTAGCATCTAATGATAACTTATTTCAAATTATTAAAAAAATTTGTTAAAAGATTTTTGTTTGCAAATTTTGTCTATCCCGGTTTCTAATTCACAGAACTTGTAATTAATTAAATTTTCTAGTTTATGATTTTCTAAACATCCATTTACTGGTCGTGGTGCATCTTGTTTTCTTTCTTTTGAAGTAACAGGTCTTATCAATTCCTCTGGAAATCCAAATCTCTTAGCAAGTAACAAGCCAAATTTGTATCTAGATATACACGTTCTACCTACAGCATGATATAATCCAGAAATATCTTTTTGAATTATTTTTTGTATTGTAAATATTAGATCATCAATTAATGTAGGTGTATTATATTGATCTGTAAAAGTAGGCACTTGTTGATTTTTACAAAGATTTGATAATACCCAATTTGTAAAACGTGATCGTTTATGCCATCCATAAATTACGGTTGTTCTTAAAATTACGTTAGACGATGACTCTAACAAAATCTTCTCAGCATCCAATTTTGTTTTACCATAATGACTAATTGGATTTGTTTTATCATCTTCCTTATATTTTGATTTTAGATCTAATGCACCATCAAATACTGCATCAGTAGATAAATAGATTATCTTTGATCCAGTTTTTAAACATGCATCTTTAATTTTACGTGTTACTTCTACATGTAAATAATGAGCTTTTTCAGGGTTAGTTTCGCAAAAATCTACACTAGGAAAAGCTACCGTATGTACTACCACATTTGGAGTTGTTTTGTAGATTAATTCAATTAGTTTATCAGATTCTTGCATAAGATCTATTTTTGTTTGTGGAAAATTAAATTCATTTATTTGTTCATGAGTAGTTAAATGAATTTCATGCTTTTGTAAATTGTAAGAACTTGCTAACGAACTTCCTACAAAACCACTCCCGCCTACAATTAAAATTTTTTTCAATTTAACAAAATTCTATCTTTGAATGTTCCATTTTTTCCAATCATAATCTAAAAATTCTTCATTATACTCGTCTTTATTATCTGGACGCCACGCTGGTTCAACTAATGACAATATTATGCTTACCTCATTTGAAATATTAATATGACAAGAAGCATAATTTCTAGGTACTTCTACAAGAACAGGATTTTCATAACTAGATTCAATTTCAATATAATTTCCGTTTTTTTCTTTTATGATAAAAACTACTTTGCCTTTAATGCAAACAAAATAACTATGTCTAATTTTATGTAAATGAGGTCCTTTAATCTCTCCTGGATTTACAGTTGTAACATACACCATTTTAGGATGTACTTTGATAATATTCTCCCAATCTTTCCATACAGAAATAAGTGTACCATTAACGTGACCATCTTTGATATCTTTAGTATCATGTTTTTCTAAAGTATACCATTTAATTTCACTATCTGACATCAATGAAAATTTCAATTTTGACTATAAAAATTATGTAGATACAAAAAATTTCTTACTAAAATACACAATACATTGTTAGTTTACATACTAGTGATATTTTGATATTTTATGGTAGAAGATGTTGATGTAACATTTGTTATTCCAGCTTATAATGAGGAAAAAAATTTAGAAAAATGTATTGCTGAAACAATTAACACAATTAGACAGTTAAGCTATACATACGAAATAGTTATTGTTGAGAATGGTTCAACTGATCACACATATGAAATAGCAAAAAAATTATCAAGTACACATTCAGAAATTGTAGCTTATCATCTAAATCAACCAAGTTTTAGTGGAGCAATAAGAAAGGGTTATGAGGTTTCAAAAGGAAATATCATAGTAAACTTAGATGTAGATTTAGCTACAGACATGAATTATCTAAAGGAATTACTTGAATATTCTCAAACATATGATCTAGTTACAGGTTCAAGATATGTTAATAAAGATCTTGTTCAACGAAATTTTTCACGTCATTTTCTTAGTATTATATTTAATGGTATTTTGGTAAGAGGATTATTAAGTTCAAAAATAAAAGACAATAATTGTGGATTTCGGGCTGTGAAGCGTGATGTTGGCATAAAAATATTTGAAAAAGTACGTAATGATAAAGATTTTGGAATGGTGGAATTCATTGTTCTTGCTCAAAAGAAACATTATAGCGTAAAAGAATTTCCAGTTAAATGGAGAGAGAATCCTAGAAAAGTTACCATAAAAACAGTGATGAGATTTTTAATACCATCATTGAATCTTTGGTATAGATTAACTTTTAAAAAATCATAATTTCAATTGGATATTTTTTAATTATCACATTTTTGATTGCTATTTAACTAATAATTAATTGAGATGTATCTTTTGTTTTTTTGTATATTTTATACTGATTACTCCAATAAGTAAAAAAGCAAAAATTTCTAATACAACCCAATCAAAATTCTGTAAATAAATTATTTCATTGATAAATGGTGAAAATAATGGGAATGCATCACTACCTTTCAAGAAAACATCAAAAGAAATATGTGAAAATATTGCTCCAATCGCAACAGCTCCTAAAATATAATCACGTTTATTAGAAATTATCAAAACTACTGCTGAAATTAAAGCAAATGTCAAGGAGTGACCCATTCTTGAAACTAAATCAAAACCTATGAAATTTACAAGATGATCAATATCCAATAAAATTGTAAAAATTCCACAAAGAACAATATATTTAATTCGCTTACTTGCTGACGCAGCAATTAATCCCCAAATAATATGGCCAATTATGTGTTCAATTGTAGCACTTGGTAACGGATCGTGAGGTGAAATTTTTCCTTCCAATAAAAATCCGATCGAAGAAAAAGCTATGGCTATACCCCCAAAAAGAGTAATATTTTTTAAATAAAAAAAACGGTTTTGCATGAATGATATACACAAAATTCCCATAATACGTTAAAAATCTTTGACATTGTATAAATAATGAAACAAAATTAAAAGAGGCATATGAAAAGTGCAGATGTTATTTTAATTCAACCAAAAACAGGTTTTCTTGATTATGCTAGTAAGCGTTTGCCCCTTGGAATTATGTCTATTGCTGGTACATTAAGAGAACATGGTTACAAACCAAAAATTATTGATCAAAGAGTAGATTCACATGGTTGGAAAAAGGAATTAAAGTATTACGTTTCTCAAAAACCTCTCTTTGTTGGAATTTCATCAATGACTGGAACACAGATTCATCATGCCTTAAAAGCAGCTAAAGTGATAAGATCAGTTGATCCAAATATTCCAATTGTCTGGGGAGGTGTTCATCCAAGTCTTCAGACTCTTCAAACTGCTGAACACCCATTAGTTGATGTTGCAGTTGTTGGAGAAGGAGAGATACCTTGCTTAGAATTGGCAAATGCATATAAAAATGGAAAAGATATTTCAAATGTTAAATCAATCTGTTATAAGACTCAAGATGGCACAATAAAATTAACAGAAGGAAGTCCACCTAACAATCTCACGGAATTACCTCCTTTACCATATGATTTAGTTGATTTTGATAAATATGCATCAATTGATTTTAGTGGAAACTTTGAAAGATCAGTTTCTTTTGAAACAAGTAGAGGTTGTCCTTGGCGTTGTGGTTTTTGTTATATCAATTCATTTTATGAAAGTAAATGGAATGTATTTGAACCAGAAGTAGTTGTTGAAAGAATCACTGAACTTGTAAAAAAGTACAACGTAAAATCAGTTTATTTTACGGATGATGAAATGGCTATTGATACTAAAAGATTTGAAAAAATTGTTGATGGTTTATTGGAAGCAAACTTGGATATTAGCTGGGGAACTCAAGGAATTAGAATTGATACAATGGAAAGAATAATGAAAAACCATCCCGACCTTCTTGATAAAATGTATAGAAGTGGAAATAAGCAAATTGAAATTGGATTAGAATCTGGCTCAGAGCGAATTTTGAAACTTATTCAGAAAGATCTCACAAGAGAAAAAATGGAAAAAATAATAATTAAATTAAATGAATTCATAAAAGAAAAACCAATTGCAATAAAATATAATCTCATGGGTGGTTTTCCAACAGAAACAAGAGAAGAACTTGAAGAAACTATTCAATGGGCAGAACACCTTACAACTACTAGTAATGCTCATGTTTTATTCAATATTTTTTGTCCATTTCCAGGAACTCCATTATATGAAGTAGCACTACAGAATGGCTTCAAAGAACCAAAAACTTTGGAAGAATGGGGTGACTTTACATTGTTTGATTGGTTTCGACATCATCCATCTTGGATGTCAAAAGATTTACAGAATTATATCAGCAGTGTTTCCTTTACTATTCTATTTAATAATGCATCAATGGCAAGAAAGCTTACTCAACGTTCAACTCGTTATGCATTCAAGTTGTATAGTCCTATTGCTAAGTTTAGATTAAAACATAGATTTTTCAGATTTTTCATAGAAAAAAGGATCACTGATGTATTAAATATGAATTCTGATTTCTAATCATTAAATAAAATACCAAATTTTACACGTGAAAATATTCTTCGATATTTATCATCAAGGGATTCAATATTTCGAATAATTTTGAACTCATTTTCTTCTAGCATTTTTTTATATTGATAAAATTTTACTGTTACCTTTTCAAAACTATCACATTCCTCAGAAAACAATGGATATCGATAGTCTTTACTATGTAAATTTATGAAAATATTTTGATTTTTTTTCTTAACACGAATTGATATTTTTCCTTTTGATGTTTCAATATCTATTTTTATATTTGATTTTATATGTTCATTTTCTTTTAATATAATACGACATTTTTCGCAAAAACATTCATCTCTGATATCTAATTTTTTTTCTAATTTTTCTGAATATTTATTCTTCTCCTTTCCATTTTGATTAGCATCGTACAAAAACTGAAAAAAATTCCCACAAATTTCACATTCTTTTTCCATTTTTTAATATACTCTATTTTAAAATAATAATATTTTCTATTTTATGTTAAAATTCCTTATTAACTGTAATTGTTTAGTATTGAAAAATGTGAATTTTCTAATATTTTTCATTTTTTTAATAGCTTTTTTGTTATCCATTCCCTGTGAAATTAAATAAAGAGTTGTTAACAATGGTCCTCTTCCTAAATTACAATGTATGAAAATTTTCTTTTTGCTATCTAAATTCTTTTTTATCCAATCAAGCGCATTTGTAATTTGTTCCTTTGAAGGTGATTCACGATCTTGGATGGGCATGTGTAAAAAAGTTATGGAGTAATCTAAAATTTTTTTCTGATCATCTATTTTTTCTTTTCTAAGATCTATAATTGCATTAATACCTACTTTTGAAAGATTTTCAATCTCGTTACTTCCTCCAACAAATAGATTTGGCATAACATAAGAAATATCTGGTTTTTTTAGAATAGTCATTAAAAATCTATGAATTCTAACTTCACCTGCACCCATTACATGATCAATCGTGTTGAACATTTTTCTTTACTGAAACTTTAAAATCTTATGATTATATTTATTCTAATCTCGTTTTTATAAAATCAATTGAATCTACTGGTGATGGATCAGTTTTATCCAAAATAGATTTGTATATTGTGAGATAATCTAAGAGGTAGATCAAACTAATTAATTTTGATAATATGGTCCCATTTATCGAAAATATTTCAATATATTGTATATTTTTTTGTTTGAAATAATTCTTAATAATTTCCAATCTTTCCTTTGTTTTAATATGATCATCTTTACCTATTATTAAAATTGGATTAACATTGGATTCTTTTTCCCATGAAACAATTCCATTGTGGGAAGTTTCAATGATATCTTCTACTATTGCATGTATTTTGGCATTTTCTTGAAGTGAGTTTTTAAATCTGACTGCAGCAGATTGCAACCCAAATGGATAGTGAATCATAGGAATGCCTGTTATTGCTTTTGCCAACCGAAGTGATGGATTATTCTCAGTTAGATTTAAAGAACAAATTTTTTTACTCAGTTTTTCCAATTCTGATATTGATTCTAAAATATCTTCTTGGTTAATCTCAAGAGTAGTATGCAATACCTTTAACATCGAATACAAATAACTAGTAAAAGAAGCACGAGGAGAATGATATTTTGGAACTATTCTATGTTGAATCATATTTTTTGCACAATACTTTTGCATTTTACCTCCCGAAGAAAAGGCTATAATCTTACAACTTAATTTATGAGCTGATTCTAATACGGACATTGTTTCAGCAGTATCTCCTGAAACACTTGTCACCACCACTAACGTATCTGAATCAACTGTTTTGGGCAAAACATATCCCTTTACAACATTTACATGAATTTTTGATTTAGACATAATGGATGCAAACATATCTCCAATAGTTCCAGAACCACCCATTCCTGCAAATACAATATGATCTATTCCTTCAAAGTGAATAGATTCTAAATCAGAATTATATGCCTTTTTTGCCAAATTTGGCCAATCATCATAAATTTTGTACATTTTTTGAGTATCATATTTTTTAAGATCTGATAAATCCAATAATAGTATGCGAGAATCATGAATAAAATATCTATCTAAAGAAACAAAATATGTAGTGTAAAAAAACCGAATTGCAGTGAATTATAATAATTCAAGGGTAGTTATGTTTATCAATTAAAAAAGAAATTGGCAATAGTGGAAGTTTTAGCAATTATTCCCGCACGTGGAGGATCTCAAAGAATTCTAAGAAAAAATATCAAAAAGCTTCACGGCAAGCCTTTAATTGAATACACTATCGAGCAAGCAAAATCATCTAAACTTATTTCAAAAATAATTGTTAGTACTGATGATAAAAAAATCGCTGCAATTGTAAAGGGTATGGGAGTGG
>Ga0066376_10001004_pt1 | contig 27373 bp, 24 predicted proteins | sample Knorr_S15_td_Bot_FD_77009 | JGI IMG/M metagenome (GOLD analysis project Ga0066376, IMG submission 77009) | Marine microbial communities from Southern Atlantic Ocean transect - Knorr_S15_td_Bottom_ad_5009_LV_A | ecosystem: Environmental > Aquatic > Marine > Oceanic | place: Southern Atlantic... | reverse complement strand
GATTTGTTGATTGTCTGATTTGTTGATTTAAAATACGAGAATAGGGGATGAAAAAGGACTAATGGTATATATGGTGTTTAGATTGTCTTTTCAAGGAAAAGAGAAAGGATGCGGTTATGAGTCAATCAGAACATGTCTTATTGGCAGAGAAGCTGAAACATCAAACAAAACTGTTTGCTATTGGTATCATCAAAATGTATCGAACTTTGCCTAAAACAACAGAGGCTCAAATTATTAGTCGTCAATTGTTACGTTCGTCAACTTCTCTTGCTGCAAATTATCGGGCGGCTTGTCGGGCACGGTCTAAAGCTGAGTTTACTGCTAAGAAGTGTATCGTTGTTGAAGAAACAGATGAAAACGTGTTTTGGATAGAGCTACTTGTTGAGACAAATGTCATCTCGTTAAAGAGTATAAAAGGCTTGAATGCTGAAATCAATGAACTTCTGGCTATTTTCTCTACTGCTCGTCGTACGGCTAAGGGGAAGAGATAAGCATTATTGGTTGATTGGTTTTGGTTTTTTCAATCAGACAATCAGGCAATCAACAAATCAACAAATCAATGACTTTATATGTTCAACCACCTTCGGCCCATGCATCCGGCTGTTTTCTATGAAGGTTTCGCTGCTTACGTTGCCGGCGGTGATGACGCCTATGATGTAAATGCCTTGCGTATCGGTTTCAAAGGTATCCGGGTTATAGATCGGTCTGCGGTCTTCCGGTCTGACCTGCACGCCCACGCTGTTCAGAAACTGGACGTCCGGTTCATGGCCGATCATGCAGAATACGAAGTCGTTGGGGATGGTCCTGTCCTGTCCGGCCACATGAAGAACGACCTCCGCCGGACGGATTTCTTTGGTGGTCGAATTCATGAGGGCTGTTATAGACCCTTCTTTGATCCGGTTCTCCAGGTCCGGAAATACCCAGTATTTGATACCTGTAAACTTGCTGCGACGATAGGACATGGTCACACGCGCGCCGGCGCGATAGAGAGACAAGGCTGTTTCTACCGCCGAGCTCTTACCGCCGATCACCAGGACATCCCGGTTGAAAAACGGGTGGGCTTCCTTGAAATAGTGGTGTACCTTGGGCAGTTCTTCCCCCGGTATGTTCAAGGTGCTGGCCTGATCGAACGCGCCCGTGGCGATGATGACTTTCCGGGTCCGGTAGGCCTGCTCGCCGGTGGTTTGCGAGATGGATTGAATGGTAAAATCGCCATCATGGCCTGTCACACTTCGGACTTCTTCGTAGGTATGGATATTGAGGTGCTGTGTTTCGACAAATTTCAGGTAGTAATTCAGGGCCTCTTCACGCGTGGGTTTCTGGCTCTGGACGATCATCGGAACATCGCCGAGGGATATCAGTTCCGGTGTTGAATAAAAGGTCATACCGGTAGGAAATTGATAGATGGTATGAACGATACATCCGCGTTCAATGACCAGGTAGTTCAATCCGGCGTTCCGGGCGGCATAGGCTGCAGAGAGGCCGGCCGGGCCGGCGCCTATGATGATGATGTCGTACAAAGGGACTCCGGGGGAAAGGGGAAAGGATGAAAGGGCGAATGGGCGAATGGACGAGAGGATGAAAGGACGAAAAAGGATGCCTTGTTTTCCTCTCTTCCTTTCGCCTTACAGCCCTTCTATCTCCATGGCGACAACTTCCCAGTCCTTATACAGGGCTTCCAGTTCTTTTTTGACTTTTGAGTAGGCATTGCCGATGTCGATTATTTTGGTCTGATCGGTAAATATTCGTTCATCGTTCAAATCCAGTTCAAGCTGGGCTAACTCGGCCTCTTTATTATGTATGGCCGTTTCGATCATTTCTGTGGTCTTCTCCTGTTTTTTACGTTTGAAGGCGCTCGGGGCCGCAGGCCGGCGTTTTGTCCCGGCTGTTTTATTCGGGAGGGTCTGTTCTGCCGCGGCCTGTTCTTCTTTAAAGGCCCGATAACTGGAATAGTTTCCCGGCCATCGGCTGACGCTGTCCGGTTCGAAGACCAGCAGTTCATCCACGACGCGATCGAGGAAATACCGATCGTGGGAGACGACCAGCATCGCCCCGGGATAGGTGGCCAGCGCCTGTTCAAGGGCTTGACGGGACTGGATGTCCAGATGGTTGGTCGGCTCATCAAGAATCAGGAAGTTCGGTTCTTTCAGCATCAGTTTGGCCAGGGCCAACCGGGCTTGTTCGCCGCCGCTTAACTGACCTACCTGTTTAAAGACATCGTCCTCGCTGAACAGGAACCTGCCCAGAATGCTTCGCGCGGTTTCTTCATTCATCGACGGTTTTACCGACCACAGTTCATTTAACACCGATCGATCGTGTGTCAGACTGATCCGCTCCTGATCATAGTAACCGATTTCCACTGAGGCGCCGATCTGTACCGTGCCGTCTGTGGCGGACTCCTGATTGAGGATCAAACGTAACAGGGTCGTTTTACCGATGCCATTGGGGCCGATCAAGCCGACGCGTTCCCCTCGCCGTATAATCAAGGACAGGTCCGTAAATAAGATCCGGTTATCATAGCATTTGGTGATCTGATCGAGGATCAGGACTTCTTCTCCGCTACGATTCATTGATTTAAAGGTCAATCCGGCTGCCCGTCGCGCGGCTTTGGGGAGATCGATACCCGTTAAACGTTCCAGTTGGTTACGGCGCCCCTGGGCTTGTTTTGTTTTCTGACCGGCGATATTACGGCGGATAAAGTCTTCGTTATGGCGGATCATCTTCTGTTGCTGCGTATGCAGCCGTTGCTGCGTTTTAACCTGTTCCGCTTTCAGGGTCAGGAATCCGCTATAATTACCCTCATAGCGTTGTATGGTCTGGTCTTCCAGTTCTACGATCTGATTAACCGTCCGATCGAGGAAATACCGATCATGGGATACCAGCAGCACGGCGCCGGCATAGTTATTTATATAATGCTCAAGCCATTCTGTCGCTGCCATATCGAGATGACTTTCCGGCTCATCGAGCAGCAGCAGATCGGCATCACTTAACAAGAGTTTGGCCAGGCTCAAACGGGTTTTCTGTCCGCCGCTCAGCACCTTGACGGACAGGGACAGATCCGCATCAGAAAAACCGAGTCCATGCAGTACGGCTTCGGCACGATGATGATACGCGTAGCCGCCTGCCTGTTCGTATTCTTCCTGTAGACGTCCATAACGAATGAGCAGTCGCCCCGCTTCTTCTGAATCGGATTGAGCCGCTTCCATATCCTGTTCTGTTTTACGTAGTTGCGCTTCCAGGGTATGAATTCTATCAAGGCCTTCGATGGCTTCTTCGAGGACGGTATTGCCCGGTGTAAACTGAGGGTCCTGGGTGAGATACCCGATCGCGATACCCGCCTGTCGAGGCAGGTCCCCTTCATCGGGGGACAGTTCACCGGTAAGGAGTTTAAGCATCGTGGTCTTACCGGCTCCGTTGGCGCCGATCAGGCCGACATGATGTCCGGTATCGATCCCCCAGGATACGTCGTGCAGGATACGATGGGCACCGTAGTATATAGATAGGTTATGAAAAGAAGCGAGGGGCATGAGTCAATGAGGCATGTGTATGTGGGCACACGTTGTCGAATCAGCATTAAAAAGCCATGGGAGCATGCTCCCATGGCTTTGACCATCCTATTAAGGGTTCATCTTAAGACCGAATGGTCCATCGGATCAAATGGTTTTGATATTCACGTCATTGTTATGTATAAGACACTCTCGTGTTGTGTCTCTCTACTGGGCGAATTCAGGGGGCTGGCTACCGGGATACCATTCTACGAAATTGTAGGACCCTGTCCGGATGATGCCTCGTGGATTACCATGAATATCCACCTTATCACTTCGGATGGTGACAATGTGGGCTTTGGTCCCGATTTCTTCATCCGGCACGATGGCTCTAGCTACAAAGTATTTGCCATCCTGCTCACAGACACCAAAATCGATGCCTTTTGTATGAAGATCCTGAACGCAAAATTCGATGGCATCCCGTTTTTCGAACTCACCTGTCACCTGAATATACTCACCATCAATTTGTCCGAGTTGCATATAGAACCTCTCCTCCTACCTCGGTTTACAGGAACGTAATCCTAATTGTTGATTTATGATTAATCATAAACTTTGGGCATGATTGAAACGCGATACGCTTTACTTTTTAGTAATTCATGATAGAAAACATGATTATTTTCGATCTGTTATAAACAATTTTTTATCACGTATCAGGGTTATTTCTTACCGTCCATGAAATTCCGCCGGTCGTTTTTCCAGAAAAGCTGTGATGCCTTCTGCTTTATCTTCTGTGGCGCTTACCACACCAAATTGTCTGGCTTCAAAGGAAAGCGCCGCGTCCAGCGGTTGGTCAAGGCCCGTATTAACACACGCTTTAATTAAACGAAGCGCGACAGGCCCTTTACTTGCAATATTCCGGGCGATCTCCCGAACGGTGTCCATCAGTGTTTCGCCAGGAACGATCCGATTAACAAGTCCGATGCGATACGCCTCGGTCGCATCAATCAGATCTCCTGTTAACAATATCTCAAGGGCACGTCCTCGTCCGATCAGGCGCGGCAGGCGCTGTGTGCCGCCCCAGCCGGGTATGAGGCCCAGGTTGATTTCAGGCTGTCCGAATCGGGCTTGTTCCGAAGCGATCCGAAGGTCACAGGCCATCGCCAGTTCGCAGCCTCCGCCCAAAGCCACCCCGTTCACCGCAGCGATTACCGGCAACCGAAACGTTTCCATCCTTCGGAAAAGATGATGCCATCGTTGCACCATCGATTCCGCATCCGGGCCGGCCAGATCCTGCAGTTCCCGGATATCAGCGCCGGCGGCAAAAGCCCGATCACCACTGCCCGTTATAATTACGGCCCGTGCGGCCGAATCATGATCGATTTGATCCAAAGCTTCCCTTAATTCCGCCCCCACCGTTGTATTTAAGGCATTCACCGGCGGCCGATTAAGAGAAAGTGTGACGATCCCTTCATCCTGCTCAATGAGAATCGTCTCAAATGCCATGTATTCGTCCTTAAGAAATGGAATCTAAATAAATACACACTTAAAAAGTTATACCATATCGGTTACTTTTTATTTAAAATAACCTGAGATATTCATCAATTTCAATCTTTGTAAGATAATGATTTTACAAGGATTTGTCAATAGAAAAGTTAATAGAAAATACTTTGCGTAAGCTATTCGGCATCAATGGGATAGAGGGGATTTTGATTGGTGATTGGTGATTGGTGATTGGTGATTGGAAGGCCAAATCTATGTTTAAATAACCAATCACCAATCACCAATTTTCATTCTCTGTCTCTTGCGCTGACGTCCCAGCGTTCGCGGCAGTGGCCGTCGGCGTCGATGACATAGACATAGCGGTGCAGGGCGCTGGTGGGGCAGATGTGGGTCGGGAATATGTAGACGGGTTGGCCGACGGTCAGGTCGGATGTATCGGGATATTTCATGACCCAGTGTTCTTCATTCTGGAAATCCAGTTCTGCGTTTTCCATGTTCCAGACTATACCACGTGGCTGGGCCGGGTCGGAGGCGATGGCCTTGGAGCCGAGGTCGAGGGTCGCCCTGGTTGAGGTCGGGATGCTGACGATACGGCAGAGAAGCAGGGCGGCGGCCTCGAACGGCAGATCGGTATATCGGCGTCCGTAACCCCAATCCCAGAAGATGGCGGTGCCGGGTGATGTTTCCACGTCGCCAGCTTTTGCATAACAGGGGAAAGATATAGAGCCGCCCATAATTCGGCGGGGAACGGGCAGCCCTTTTGCTTTCAGATCATCCTGGAAGGTCCGAACCTGATTCAAGCTGTTGTTACACGCCTGTGTGCGCTCGGCAATATCGACCTGATGGTTATGACCGTCGTAAGCATGAATGCCACCGGGTGTCAGGCCAGGCAGGCGACTAAACATTTCGTAAAGCGTTGCCGCTTCCGGTCCCGGTGCGATGCCGGTGCGATGCTGACCTACATCAAGGTCGATCAGCACATCGACGGTCACACCAGCGCTCATCGCTGCATCCGAAAGGGCCTGTGCCATCTGCGGAGTATCCACCATGGTGCGGAAGGTCGTCTCCGGTCGGCGTTGTACCAGACTGACCAGGCGGCCTATGTTCGGACCAACCATCTGATAGGCGATGAACACGTCGGGTACGCCGGCTTCGGCCAGCATATCGGCCTCAAACAAGGTGGCGCATTTCTGTCTGGTGATTCCGGCTTCCAACTGCATGGCAACGATATGGGCCATTTTGTGGGTTTTTACATGGGGGCGCAGCAACTCGGGTCCGCCGGCGATATCGAGAATGCGGGCGAGATTTTCTTTCACGCGTTCCCGGTAGATGAACAGCGATGGGCTGGGGATTTCATCGATATTTTGCACAAGATAACGAGGGTCCATGGAGGGCTCCGGAAAGTGGTGATTTGGTGCGTTAATTTTTTCTATCGTGAGGATCATTGATGTGAGCTATCGCTTCTTTTAGAATGGGTGGCCAATCGACACCTGGAGCGAGCCCTGATTTCTCCATGTGGGTGGCAATCGTGGGGACGGGCGTCCACAGTTTCCATCTTGTTCCAAAACATATCTGTCTCCACCCAAAAAACCAGGCTTTGATGACACTCTTCCATAAATGTCCCGGGCCGAAGAGCGTCCGAAATAAAATCGAAGGTTTCAGCAATGGATATTTGGTTAAACTCATCCAGATACTATTGTCATAATTTCGCCGCAGAAACGTATAGAACATTGGGGCGGTTTTTCGCAGTATCTCACGGGTTGTTAAAAACGTAAAGCATGTTGTCGATGACTGACGCCAGTGCTTTTTATCACAGACCATCCGCCGCACCGGATGGTCATGGAGTCCGAGCGAATAATAATCCGGGTGGTCATAAGGTGAGATGAAATGGGCATCCGGCTCCGCGTTCAAGAAACGTAACATCTGTTCGAACTGTTTCGGCAAATAAAAATAGTCATCTTCCGCTAAATAGACATATGGTGCATCGTTTTGTTCCAGCAGACACTCAATTTGCGCTTTGGAGGTCACCGCATTGCCTGAACCCGGAAAAGAGACGAATACCAGATCATGTGGATCAAAATACCGGGTAAACAGGTTTTTATATTTTGGAGGACAATCATCCAGAAGAACCCAGATTCTGGCTCTTAGTATGCCCAAGGATTCCTTGAATGATCGTAAACAAATATCTGCTAATGTATATTTGTCATCCCGGCATACGGGTGGTGATTTCGATACACGGGGATAGATCCTATAGGCGACTGCAAGATCATATTTTTTTTCTGTCATCTGTTTCATTGCTTAATTCATATACACCAAATCACCCGTTTATCATCACTTCCACGTCTGTCAGGACGAGGTCGCAGGCCAGTTGTGAATGGCGGCGGTTCAGGATGATCTGGACGGTATGTCGGCCTGCGGCGGCCTGGACCGGCGTTAGGGTATAGCGTTGCCATACGGCGCTGCTTACGTCTGAGATATGGTGTGGATCGTGGATCATACAGTAATCAAATGTGGGCTCAGGTAAAATAGTTTTATCCCATTTCACCTCGACCTCGTCGCCTTTTACCCATTGGTCAAGGCGGATGCGCAGTTCGATTTGAGGCGGATGTTCGGCCGTGATTTCATCGGCCAGGTCCAATTCAATTGTAGGGCCGTCGCTGGTCAGGGTACGTTTCAGGGGGATGGGGACCTCGCCGAGGGTACGGTCGATGCGGTAAGCGCCGCGCCATTCCCCTTCTTTAACGATAAACCGGTGGGTAGCGGCGTATATCTTGTCTGTATGGCGCAGGGTATCGGGCGTGCCGATTTGAGACAGTAACTCCCGCCTTGAATCCCGGTTGGCGTGCCAGTTGAACACGTAGATGCCGTCGGCCCCATTTTTATGATACCGAGCGGCGATGGCACGGGTGCGCAGGCGGTTTTTGGTTTCCGCGTCTTCCGGACCGACAAAGGGGTCGGGCAGGCCGCCATCAAATCCGGGGTAGACCTGGATGTCTGTCCCTTTGCACAGATCGACGAAGGCGGGCACATCCAGCGAGGGATCGGTCGCTGCGCCGCCGGCAAGGGTCAGGATGTCCACCAGGCCCTCATTGATCCAGGTGGGGATGTCGTAGCCGATGTTATTGCACATCTCTTGCGTACCGGCGACGCGGGTAGCCAGGTAGAACGGCCGGCCTCGTTTTGTGGTCAATTCATCGGTCAGCCTTCTTACGGCGCGTTGCAGGTCGGTGAGCAGATAGCGAAGCCGATAGGCGTCATCCTGAGGGAAGTGAAAGGCGTGGCGTTGCCAGTCGAGTTCCACACCGTCCCAATCGTATTTTTCGCAGATCTCCTTGATATGGGCGTATCGATGTTCCCGCACTTCGGGGACGGCAAAGTTCCACGACAGGGCGAACCATTCGGACGTTTGATCGCCGAGGAGCCATTCCGGGTGTTCGATCCGCAGGCGGGTCAGTTCGGTATGATGCAGGGTGGACAGGTCGTCTATCTGAGCGCCGTTGAAGTGGTTGTCGTTCATCCGGATGGAGGCGTAGACATGAAGGCCGAGATCATGACCGCGTTCGATGACGGCCTGCTGGGGATCTTCGCCGCGTTCGAGCATATGGCGGATGTTTTCCGTGAAGGTGTATGAGGCCGCGTTTTCGTAGGTCTGATTGTGCACGTCACCGAGCATTTCGAGGACGTCACTGTCCCACCGCGCCGCATGTTCGCCGACGCACCAGAAGTGGGCGCCGACCTGGGTGTCTTTCAGGGGGGCGTAGGTTTTTTCGAGGAAGGCGTCCATGGACTGGGGCGTTTCGCTGTAGCCATGGGGGGCGCCATCCCAGTTGTAGATGATGTGGTATTTTGGTGGGGGCATGGGGTCTCCTGGGATATGTCCTTTTCTTTAGAAGAAAGGAAAGCAAAGAATTGTCCGTGTCCACGGACAGGAGAGGCAAGGCTATAGATGATAATATAATGGGTAGATGACGGGTTGGCAAACCGGGGATGAGGCCTTCGGTCCGTGTAGAAGAAAAGAGCCGAATGTTTAACAGCACCACCTATGAGAAAATATGGGGATCTCTTATCTACTATGACTATATTATTGTTATACGCATATCATGAAGTAGTTCAGACGGTATAATACGTCCGATAAAGGGTGGTAGCCATAGCGGTGCAGGGCGTATATGATCTATTACGTCAGGCGTACGGAGAAAAATTATAATTACAATTTTGGTTATACTTACTTCTTTATTCGTAACGGGTCATTTGATAGCTCAAAGACCGATTGAACATTTTGTTTTTTTAATGTTGATAGACACCGGATTCAAGAGAAGTCGCTTTTAGAATCTGACATTTTTTCTGGCGCTCAGCTTAAATATACATGGCCTGAATTGGAACCGGAAAAAGGCGTCTATAACTTCGACTTGATTCAGAGCGATCTGGAATTCCATGAAGCTAATGGTAAAAATCTGTTCATTCAAGTTCAGGATGTATCCTTTGATACCCACTATATATAAACGTACCCAAGTATATATTGGAGGATCCAATCTACCATGGTGGCGTGGAGATACATATTGGCCGTATTAAAGAAATAAGTAACCATGGAAGATATTTATAAATTTGGAGAAAATGAAATAGGGGTCGATTATCTTTTCTGGAGTACGCAAGAACCTTACTATTCTGATTATTTAATCCCTTATCTTGAGTAAAAATAAACAGTTGCTAACACGGTCGTACAGGTCCGTTGTCAAAGCAAGTACAAAAGGAGAAAGGGCCCTATCCTTGCACCAATATAACAAAACATGCATATATCTGTTGTTGATTACAACATTAGGGATGCCCCCTTGTTGGCAGAATCAACAGAAATAAATTGGTTCGGGCAACCGCTACCCGGCAATGAACCGATTCGTTTCGCCGCTCAAATTCTGTATAACACGGAAACCGAGATTCAGTTTACAGAAATCCACGGCGCCCCACAATTTTCTCCCGACGGCACACTCATGCTGCTTGAATATCAGACGTATAACAAAGAGGCAAAGACCTATAAAATTCAATTCTGATGGCAACATTAGGTAAGGATGGCTGGTCCAATCTTAAGCCCGTACCGTTTTCCGGAAATTTCAATAACAGCACGCCTTCCTTTCATCCTGATGGTAAACGGTTGTTTTTTGTCTCAAATCGAAATAGCGAGTCAGATTCTGAGAAAGACGACAAAGATATCTGGTATGTCAAATATGAAGATCAACTTTGGGGGTAGCCAAAACCAATAGGCCCTCACGTCAATACAAAGAGAACGGAAGGCTCTCCTGTGTTCACGGAGAAAGGTCATATGTACTTTTACAGAAGATTTGACACGGACAACGGTTCTGGCGAAATCATGATGTCGATGGAGGATAAAAATGGGTTCAAGACGCCGGCACTTGTATCAAAACTTAATGGAGATAGTTTTGAATTTCCCGTCCTCGTTGATGGGCAGAACCAATGGCTCATTTTAGGCACAGATCGAGGATATCCTGAGCAGGCTGGGTTGTATTTTTCCCGGCACCTGGAAGACAGAAAATGGAGCACACCAATACGGCTCCCCCAAAACATCAATGGTTACGGTTTGGCTTTCACCGCAAGTTTAACTCCGGATCATACCTATTTCTTTTTTCTCAACCGACATATTTCGGATAGTTCCGATGGGCCTTCAAGCCGAGAGGAAGGACTTTTTTGTCTATCCTCTTCTTTCATTTCAAAATTTTGAATCTGATCATGAATCCAAAGGAATACATTTTGATACGCGTAGAAAATCGTAATATACTCCACAGAGATTGACGGCGTGCATGTATCTGCCTTGACAGGATACTCTCCTTTCCATAAGATCAATCCATTCCATTATCTATCTTCTTTTGCCTGCTTACTATGTCCAATCTTCCTGTTCCTTCAGACTATACGGTACTTCGTGAGGAAATCCTCCAAATTATCTCGGCGGGTAAAGACCGTGCCCGGGCGGCGGTGGAGCGGGAGAAGGTGCGGACGTACTGGGAGATCGGGCGGGTGTTGCACGGGCATTTAAGGCACTGGAACAGGCGACTGATGCAACGATACATAGCGTGGAGGCGCCGCAGCTTCAGCCTCGATACGGTCGAATTTATACATACCGTGTGATGCGGTCTGATGCTTCGGTGCGACTTGATGTGGGTTTCGGGATGCATTACACGCCGATGCCGAAGGAGCGTCAGGAGATCGGTGCGGCCGAGATGGTCGAGGTGACGAAGCGGGAAAGCGGAGACGGATATCGGTTTTAGGCTATTTCGGCGGATGCTTCGCGGCTTTATACGTATCGGGCTGATCTGGTTGAGGTGATTGACGGCGATACGTTCTGGGTAGATATCGATTACGGTTTCCGGATGGGCGGGCAGCAGAAGCTACGGCTGCGGGCGATCGACACGCCGGAACTGTCTACAAGCGCAGGCGCACGGGTTAGGGAGGCGGTGATCGAGATGCTGGCGCCGGTCTCCTTTGTGGTGCTTACGACAAGCCGGACGGACAAGTATGACCGGTATCTGGCGGATGTGTTTTGTCTGGCGGGGGCGACGACAGCAGATGAGGTGTTGGAGCATGGGGTGTATTTGAATCAGCGGTTGTTGGATGAGGGGTTGGCGGGAAAATGGTGATTTATAAATTATGAATTATGATTTATAAATTATGATTAATGAATGGGCATGGGGTTGCTGGGGGTGTCGGGTGTTTACATTTATCTTAGGAGTTAGAGGATGCGATTGGTGACTTATCTTTCGGTGGATGGGGAAGCTCGGGTGGGGTTGTATAATCTGAATGGGGAGCAGACGGTATGTGATCTTGAAGCAGGTGCGGCCGCGTTGGGGATTGAGCTGCCGTCGGATATGACGGAGTTGTTGACGATTGATGAGGGATTGGAGGTAACGCGTAACATCGCACCGCGGTTGACGTCGTTTCCGAGTCTGGCAGTGGAGCAGGTGACGCTGCTGGCGGCGGTGCCTTTTCCAGGTAAAATCCTGGCGCTGGCGGGTAATTTCCAGTCGCACATTCAGGAGGGCGGCGGTGCGGCGGTGGATAAGGATAATATTACGCCACGGGTGTTTATGAAGCCGGGGACATCTGTGATCGGCACCGAAGAGGCGATTGTGTTGCCGCGCTGGTCGGATACCGTAGACTACGAGTTGGAGTTGTCGATTGTGATCGGTTCTGAATGCAAGTACGTCGATGTGGACGACGCCCCCGATTATATCGCCGGATATATGGTGTCCAATGACGTGTCCGCCCGGACGCTGAATATCGCCGAGGGGCGCGATGAACGGCCAATGGACGATTTTTTCGACTGGCTGAACGGGAAGTGGTTCGACACGTTTGGTGCTTTCGGTCCCTATCTGGTCACTGCGGATGAAGTCGGCGACCCGCATAATCTGAACATGGCGTTCAAGGTCAACGGTGAAACCCGCCAGCAGGGTTCTACCAGTCAGATGATTTTCGACTGCTACGAGACGGTCTCTTTTTGCTCGTATCTGACCACCCTGGAGCCAGGCGATATCATTATGACCGGCACGCCGTCCGGCGTAGGCGCGTCGACGAAGACGTATCTGAAACCGGGTGACCGGATTGAAGGCGAGATAGAGAAGTTAGGGGAGTTGGTGAATATGGTGGAGGAGGAAGAATGAGAATTTAGTGATTTGGTGATTTGTTGATTGAAAAACAGATCCAAATCAGACAATCACCAAATCAGACAATCACCAAATCTCAATTATCCACTCTCTGCAACGTGGCCACATAGGCGTCATAATAGTCCTGGATGTTTCGGACGTAGTGGACGGGTTGGCCGCCGCGGCAGTAACCGTATCGGGCGCGGGTGTAATATTCCGGTTTCTGGAGCAGGCGCATGGCTTTTTCAACATGGTCGAACCACCGGTTCGGGTCCCAGCCTTTAGTGGTGGCCAGGCGACGGGCATCAAGAAGGTGGCCGTACCCGACGTTGTAGGAGGCCAGAGCAAAACGCACCCGTGCTTGCAGGGGTATTTCCGGGTCGAAGCGGTTGATCAGTTGATACATATATTTCATCCCTGCGTGTATCCCGTGATCCGGATCCTTCAGATCGGTAAATCCCAAATCACGGCCCGTATTCGGCATCACCTGCATCAAGCCCAGGGCACCTACCCAACTAATGGCGTTGGGATCGAATCTGGATTCCTGGTACATCTGAGCCACTGTGAGGCGCCAGTCCTGCGTGTATTCCAGCGCATATTTTTTGACCAGATCGTCGTACGGCGAGAGTTGGCCGCTGATATCTACTCGTAACGAGTCCAGGGCCTTTGCTATCGTCCGTGTATTGCTGAAGTATTGTTTCTTCAGCATATTGTAGTACATACTACGATCCAACTGATCGATGAAGGTATTCAGGCTGCTGAGTAACTGCGAATTATTTTCGCGTACCGCCCATCCCAGGGCCGTCGGCTTGATGCTGAAGGCGGCTTTGAGCGGCCTGCCATAGGCCTGCTCCACCCCTAGCAGATTAGCATCGCACAGCGTAATATCATAGATCCCTTCTTCCACACCTACGAGGATTTTCTCCGTTTCCATATCGTCCGGCAGACCGATGACTGTGAGGCTGTCGATCACCGTCTGCATGACGGTCAGGGTACGGTAAAACGAACTGCTTTTTCGCACGTGGACTGTCCGCCCGGCCAGATCTTTCGGGCTTGTGATCGAATCCTGCTCTGCACGAACGACGACAACCTCATCTACGGTGTTATATGGCTGGGTAAAATTCGCCTGCACGCGCCTGGCCTCATCAATCGTCATGGCGGCAGCGATGATATCGCCTTTGCCTTCATTGAGATAAGGAATCAGGTCGGCATGACTTGGGGGAATCACAATCTCCAGGCGCAGGCCCTGTTGTTCGGCAAATTTTTTCATCAGATCGTATTCGAATCCAACCTGAACACCTCGGTGGATGAAATAGGTCATGGCATTATTGCGCGTGATCATACGCAGACGACCGCGTTTCTTCAAGCCGTCCAGATCATCTGTAAACACCGTTTGTCGGTGACGGGTCAGGGCCCGGGAGAGCAGATACTCATCCACCTTACCTTTCAGTTGGGTGTCTTCAGGACGCATCATCATGCCGATGGGCCGATCTTCAGCCAGGATGAGCGGCGTATCCAGGTCGTCGTGGTAACCGGATATCGTGTTCCAGAAATTGGAATCATATATGGTGGCCTGATAGATCCCCTGGGCGACGCCTTCCACCAGGCGTTCCGTGCTGAGTGTCTCTGATGCGGCGTGTATCCTTAAATCCGGGATTTGCTGTTGCAGGGAGACCAGCGTCTCGTAATACGAACTAGACGGCCGGGCGCTTATTTCAATGCCGGCCAGTTCGGCCAGCGATTCGGGCAGGCTGTCGCCGGCGGCCATGATCAGAATTTCATCCACATACAGGTACGGCGCCGAAAATGCCGTTTGCGTCTTACGAGTCTCAGTGATCGTCAGGCTGGCGGCCACGATGTCTCCCTCGCCGCCCAGCAACTTCTGCATCATCTGAGAATAACCACGGGCTACGACGAGTACCAGGTCCAGGCCGAGTGCATCAGCCAGTCCGCGGGCGATATCGTAGTCGATCGTCACCTGTTCTGCATGCCGAGGCAGGTAGTTGATCGGTTCCGGGCGCACGATGACACGCAGGACGCCGTGGGTGCGAAGCTCGGGCAAGTCACCGGTATATACGGGTGCAGAAGGTGTCGCAGGCTGTTGTCCGCAGGACATGAAGGAATTTGCCACGATAAGACCGAGCGGCAGGAGTGTTCTGATGCGCAGCATCGCCCTCTCCTTTCGACCGACGACCGGCTATATACCGGCTGGTCCGGTTATGGACAAAATGGATAGTATAGAGGGAATATATAATCAGGTCGGAGGGCAAGGCAAGGGAAATGGTGAGTTGGTGAGTTGGTGCTTCAGTGCCGGACGGTGGTAGATGGATTGGCGATGCTGTCTAGATTAAATCCTTAGTCAAGCTTACCCGTTCAATCTCATCCCAGATCGGGCCTCTGCGTATTTCTCGGTATCCAAGCTTAAGATTAAGTTCAATGACGTGAGGATTTGTCCGCTCCGTGTGCGTGTAAATCATTTCAATGTCTCGGCGGTGTGATTCAATCTCAAGTTGCCGTTTCAATCTGGCGGCAAGGCCCTGCCTGCGAAAATCCGGGGCAACCCAGAGATTGAAAACCTCACAGAATCTGCCGCTATCAGGAAGAAATTGACGAATTGATTCGAAAAATGTCCAATTGTTCGCAGACTCGGGTTCTGTCTTGAGATTTCTAAATCGGCACAAGATGCCCCCCACTTGCTCATGGTCTTCTGTATCACCGAAAACCCGGGCTGCTTTGTCCGCGTCGTGGACGTACCCTGAGATCCTGGCACAGTGTTCTTCTACATCAACCGGCGTATCGTCCACACTGGGCGTGTATCCTTCCTCTTCAAGGTCTAATTTGATCAGAAATTCCAGATCGTTCTTGGAGGCTCGCCTGAGTTGTAGCATGATTTAATCTTTCTCGCCCTAGTCGAACTGTCTATTTTGTAGGGTTCGGGGAGACCGTTTTGCGCGACGTGAGCCATCAATGCCTATCGGCGGATGCCAGAGACAGGGTTCCCCCTGAAGCGCAAAACAACTGTTATAAATTCTGTATTGTATATATATTTTCAGGCGATATTGGGTCTTCATTATAACCTGTAAACGGATCCACATCTGATGGGGAGTCACATGGGAAAATCTAAGGTCACCATTACACGTCTTGAACCCATTCAGGCCGGCAGTCTGCTGTTTGTCCGGGTGCATACCGACGAAGGGATCACTGGACTTGGCGAGATGCATCCGGCCAGTATGGCCAGCGGTGGGCGGTATACGGGAACCGGTTTTCTCCAGTTTATCGAGGAATATCTGGTCGGTAAAGATCCAACGGAGATCGAACGCCACTGGCAACATATGTTTCGGCGGAGCCTGTTTCGCGGCGGAGCGGATGCTATGGCAGCCATCAGCGCGGCGGATATGGCCCTGTGGGATATTACGGGCAAGATGGCCGATCTACCGGTATATAAACTACTGGGCGGTCCAGTGCGGGAAAAGGTCAAACTTTTTGCCACGCCGACTGCTTATGATGATTGGACGCCCGAACGGCTGGGCGAAAGCGCCGTGCAGCTTGTTGAACAAGGGTTCAAGGTATTGCGTATCTATCCGCTTGGCCCGCGTGAGTCATTCGCCGATATGGGCTTCCGTCAGGTGACCCGTACCTCGGAAAAATATGTGTCTGCGTTGCGTAAGGCCGTCGGAGACGATATCGATATCGCCATCGATGTGATCTGTCTGCTGTCTCCTGCGGAGGCAATCGAGACCGGTCGTCTGCTCGAGCCGTATGGGCTTATATTCTTCGAAGATCCGATTGAGCCGGACAACATCGAGGCCCTTGGGCATGTGGCTTCAAAGCTTCCCATGCCGGTGTCGAGCGGTGAACGGCTCTGTACGATTCACCAGTTTCGCGAACTGCTTAACCACAACGCGGCGGCGTTTCTGCGTCCTGATCTCGGTCTGGCTGGCGGCATCACGAATGTTCGTAAAATCGCGGCGCTGGCCGAAGCAAGTTATGTATCGCTTATTCCGCATAATCCGCTGAGCTGGGTCACCGCGGCGGCATCTCTGCACCTCTGTGCTGCGGTGCAGAACATCGTGATGTTGGAGCACCATCAGCAGGGGCAGGTAATGGATTCGTCGATGGATGATTTGTTTCAAGGCATACCGGCACTTGAAGACGGCTATTTGATTGTACCGGACCGGTCTGGCCTCGGGATTGAATTAAATGACGAAGCGCTCAGGCATTTTCCACCGTCGGCGGGGCAGCGGCCGGGGATTGTAGGGCAGGATGGCGGGCTGAGGGATTATTGAAAATGGGGATCGGTGATTTTTGAACTGCGTAGCGCTCGCTGGAGCCTGCAGGGATTAGCTATTATTGAGATTTGCCGCGCGCGGCGATGTCCCATACCGTCTCAACCACGCCATTTCTCACCCCGTAAAACCGGTCGTGGAGGTTGATGGTGGTGCAGCCGTGGCTGGGGATGATGTGGATCTTGTCGCCTGGTCTGATAGGACAGGAGGCGCCGGGGAGCTGGATTTTGACGTGCTCCTCGGACTGGCGGATGAGCGAAGCGCCTTCAACGTCTCGGATGGACTGGATGCCCATGTCGTTCGTCATCGTTTTCAGGCCGGCGTCGGCTACAGCTAACTCGTCACCCAGGCGGCTGACAATGGTGGCATAGACGGTGAGCGCGCAGTCGAATTCCGGGATACGTTTTTTGTAAGTGGAGTCCATCAGGATGTAAGAGCCGGCCTGCACTTCGGTCAGTCCCGGGAATGTACCGGTGACGTTGTAGGTGCCGGTACCGCCGCCGCTGACGATTTCTACGGGCAAGCCGTTTTTCCGGATATAATCCGCTGTATCGGCCAGCATCGTCATAGATTTTCGGCATTCGGCGTATCGAATATCGTTGTCCGGTTCACCTATGATGTGGCCTTCGTAACCCATTATGCCTCGGAATGTTACGCCGGGATGATCATCGATTACGCGAGCCAGATTTAGTGCCGCTTCACCAGGCGGTACGCCGCACCGCTGCATACCGACATCCACCTCGATGATCATATTTACCTTTGTCCCCGCGGTCTGTGCCGCATCGGAGATCTCTCGCACATTGTTTGGATCGTCGGCCGCAACAATGATGTCCGTATGACGGGATAGCGCCACGAGTCGGTTGATTTTGATGCGGCCTACCACTTGATTGGCGACCAGGATATCGCGGATACCGGCGGCGGCCATCACTTCCGCCTCGCCCAGCTTGGCGCAGGTCACGCCCTGGGCGCCGGCTTCGATCTGCTTGTGGGCCAGGATGGGGGTTTTGTGCGTCTTGGTATGGGGGCGCAGATTGGCTTTTTTATCCGAGAAAAAATCGGCCATTCGAGCGATATTGCTTTCCAGGAGGTCCAGGTCGATGACGAGGGCCGGGGTGTCGATGTCTTCGATGGGGATGCCAGGGAGGGGCATGGGGATCCTTTCCGAGTTCTGAGGTCCGAGTAGGTACACGGCATGCCGTACTCAGGACAAGGTGTATCTTCGAGGAGATATGGTCAAGAGAATTGATTTGGGTAGATTGACAGGTGTATTTATTGAGGGATATTGTCCGCAACCAGAAAGGATTATCTATGTCATGCCGTCTGCTACAAATCCCATCCCTTTGGCGCATTCTGATCGTCGCGTTGCTGAGTCTTCAGTGTCGGTCTTCAGATCCCGCATCCGATAACGCCTCTATAAGAAAGGGTGAACCGCTGGTCAACAGCATCGGCAAAGTATTGCCGCTCGATGCAGCGCCGCTTCATCAGCAGATTCTGCGTCACATGTTGCCGGAACCCCGCACCCTCGACGTGAGCATCAATAATTATGACGCGGCCGGTAGTCTTACTATTTATGATCCCCTGCTGAAAATGAATACGAGTCACGAACTGATCCCGGCCGCAGCGGCGCGCTGGGATGTTTCCGATGACGGCCTCATCTGGACGTTTCACCTGCGCCCCGAGGGCCGATGGAGTGACGGTCGTCCGGTGACTGCCTACGATTTCCAGTACACCTTCCGGCGCCTCCTGCACCCGGATACGGGCAATCCCTATGCTTTCTTCTACTATGACATCAAGGGCGCACAGGCGTACAACACCGGCGTCGATCCGGATGAAAACAACCTGGGCGTTCGCGCGGTAGATGATCTGATTTTTGAAATCGAAACGACGGCACCACGCGCCTATCTGCCCTATATCGCTGCCTTTCATGGGGCGTCGCCTGCCCCCCGGTGGGCGGTGGAGAAATACGGGGTCAAATGGACCGATCCCGGCCACAACGTCTCCAATGGGAGCTATCGCCTGACGGAATGGACGTCGGGGGTAGGGATGGTGCTATCGCTTGATCCGCAATACAATGGGCCGAATAAAGGCTCCGTGGAGCACATTCACTGGATATTTAATCCCGTTAACGCGCCGACCGGCATGATCGCCTATGAGAATAATGAAATCGACTATGTGGGGATTAATGTAGCCGATCTGGTTCGCGTGCGACAGGACCCGATATTGAACAAGGAACTCGTCCGTTCTCCTCTGCAGCAAACGGCCTATCTCTACTTCCAGCATCAGTCACCGCCGTTTAACGATGTCCGTGTCCGCAGGGCTTTCGCCCACGCTATCGATCGAGACGCCCTCACGCGGGTGGTGTTAGGTGGTGCCGGCACGCCCGCGTATGCGATGCTTCCGCCTGATTTTCCCGGTTATGCGGGTGAAAAGCACAACGCCTATCAGAACTATGATCCGCCCCTGGCGCGCCGTTTATTGGCGGAGGCCGGGTATCCGGATGGCAGGGGTTTTCCTGGCCTGCCGATGTGGATTCAACCCGGCCGGATCTTACCCAATACGGCGGTAGCGGTGCAGGGGATGCTTAAGGATATATTGGGCATCAATATCGAGGTGGTTCAGATGGACGGTCCCACGTACAGGTCCCGCATGTACGATTGGAAGGTCCCTCTGGGCTTCGGCAATTTCGGCGCTGACTTCCCCGATCCGCACAGTAATCTGGGTGCTTTCTGGCGATCGGGGCCCCGCAATGTAGCTCGCCATAACTGGCGTCACACCGACTTCGATGATCTGGTCGATCGCGCCGCCCGGAGTATGGATACGGAGGAGCGCCTGCGATTGTACGACGAAGCACAACGTCTGCTCATCGAAGACGTGGGCGGCGTGTTCCTGTATTACTCCACGGCCGCTGAACTCCGCAAACCCTGGTTGAAAGGTGTGCCGAGGACGAAGTACGGGACTTATCCGTTTCCGTATCTGACGGAGGTGTATATTGGGGATGAGGCAGAAGGCAGAAGGCCGTAAGCAGAAGGCAGCATAGCCCGTGTTTCGGATGTGCTCATCATGTGGGGTTTCATCGTCAATGTTTTACAGTGTTATCTTAATCCAGACGGAAAAGACGTGTATGATACGAGCACCTCTACCTGAACCACTTTGAGCGGGCCCAGGAGGCCTTCGACCCGTTTTTCAAGGACGATTTCCAGGAGGTTGTCGCCTTGTTCCGGCCATATATCCTTCAGCTGAAATTCTAGCCACTGGCTGACGTACGGGGCAATGTTCGACCCGTATGAACGCAGACAAATTTCATCTTTCAAAGACCCGCCGTTCAGAAGAATATTGATCTGATCTGCCGAGACAAGATCGACGATGTTGATCCGGAGCCGGATCTGTCGTATTCGATCTCTGTTGTTCTTGGTATCGTCGGCGATATAAAAGGGAATCGCGTGTTTTGTTCCTGTATCTGAAGTGGCGATTTCTACCGGAAGGCTCGTCTGATAGTGGGTGTCATCCTCTTTCGCTTCCAGGTTAGAGGCCAGGACGTAGTGTTTGTCGCCTGTCTTGATCCGGTCCTTATCGCCCCATTCCGTCAGGCTGCTGCGTTCCTGATCGCCCAGCGGCCAGCGCATGAACCAGGCGTATAGACCATCGACGCCGCGTGCCCAGTTGTTGGCCACAGCTGCACGCATTTGCGCCGGTGAGGGATAGACTCGCTCCGGGGCGCCGGTGATGACATCGGCGATGTACGGTTGCAGCATGCCGTAGACCGACACATCGGCGGCGTGGGCCGCTTCTGTTAACCAATCAATAGGCATGTTGGGGTCGAGGATCATATAGAGATATTGCATCGGGATTACAAAGTCGATCAGTCCCCGTTCAAGCCAGGTGCGAACGTCGAGCCCCTCAGCCAGATTCAGCGCCTCTGTAGGCAATACGCGTACACCCAGGGGACAGGCCTCCCCACGTTTGCTCCGTACCATCTCGGCAATCTGCTCGACATAATCGGTCAGTACAGGGATCATCTCCGGCGCGTCTTCTTGCCGTATATTATGGCTACCGCCCGGAAAGGCAAAATCCAACTCCAGCCCATCGGTGGGGTATTCGGAGGCCAGCTCTTCCAGCACAGCGAACTGATGGTCGCGGATCTCTTTATGCCCCAGCGCCCGTCCGCCGTTTTCCAGACGATGCGCCGGGTTCTGTCCGCCGTGGTGGGGCATTCTCAGGCTGGCGATAAAATCCATGTTTTTTTCATGCGCACGGTCGATCAGCACCTGCAGGGGATCAAGGCCACGGTCGATCAGGCTCTGCATATTCTGCCAGGTGCGCCAGTAAGCGGCCATGGTAAAGGGCTGCATATCGGCGCCGAAGCGCATCCCAACTCGGGATGGGTAGAACAGGCCATCCCCCCGTTCGACACCATAGTAGAAGGTATCCACTGCCGTACCGGCGACTTCATCAATAGGCGTCCAGGCGTCCTCCATCGTCATAGGGGGTTCGAAGACGAAGAGGTAATAGTGTCGGGCGTCATTCATGTATATGATTCGGTTTTTACGCATGATGAACGGGCTCCCTGTAGAAAGCATTGATGGGAAACGTCTTCAATTTTGTCACGAGATTTTTATTTGAAATTCAACCGTATAATCAGGTCATAATCTTTAGAGATCTTTTTTTGTTTTCAACATCAAGGTATTCTGCCATATTATAAATAGACATGGAAAATAAAGATTGACCATACTGAACGGCAGATCGGATACCAATATCCGATTTGATGATCTCCGCCGGCTTCTCCACTATCTAAAATTTGAGGAGCGTATCCGTAGCAGTCATCACATCTTTCGTAGAGAAGGCATCAAGGAGAAACCCAATTTACAGCGGGATGGTCATAAAGCCAAACCATACCAGGTAGCTCAGGTCCCTCGCCTTATAGTGAAATACGAATTGGGAGGAAAGTAAATGTATAAATATGAGATTATCATCTATTGGAGTAATGAGGATCAGGCCTTCGTGGCCGAAGTGCCGGAATTATCTGGCTGCATAGTCCACGGTACTACCCAGGAACTTGCTTTGAAACAGGTCAATGAAGCGATCCGGCTGTGGATTGATACGGCAAAAGAATTCGGAGATCCCGTGCCTGAACCTAAAGGGCGATATAGTTCCGAGTTCCGAGTTCCGAGTTCCGGGTAACCCTAGCCCACTTCACCTCTTCACCATTTCCTGGAATCAGGCACCTCCAGTGTTTCACCGCCCTCCTCGATAGACTGCTGACTGATCAGGCCCGGCAGCGTCATACCGAGCGCTTCGTGTACACCGATCGTCGGTGGCTTCCGGCCTTCTATGGCGGCCACGAAATCCAGCAGCTCGAAATAGTCCCCGCCGCCGTGGCCGGCTTTTACGGCATCGGATGCCTGCCACCAGGAGGGGAGATAGGCCTCCTCCAAAGCACTTAAATTGGTCCACTCCACCGCGTCACCACCCGCATCACGCAGCCAGATTCGGGATTTGTCCTCACGTGCGCGCGCTGACTCGTAGCAGCCTGTCGTCCCTTGCAACTGATAGTTGGTCATGGCATGAGGCCGGTTCGAGATCATGTCCACGCGGATTTTAACCAGGCCGCCTTTTTCCATATTGCACAGCATGACGCTCGTATCCTGGGCATAGGGTTTGCCGTCCGGGTCCAGATAGTGGTGGCCGCTGCCCTGACAGCAAACAGAAACTACCCGGTCCTTCGGCATCCATTGCAGGATGGGGCCGAGGCTGTGGGTGCCGTAGGTGATGCCATCGATGCCGTTCTGCCAGTGGCGCCGCCATACCTGGTCTGAACTGATACCGCGGGCGGCCAGGCGGCGTTCATCGTACTCTTTCAGCTCGTGCAGATATTCGCCTTCAGCATAGTATGTCTCGCCGAAGAGTCCTTGCCGTACCAGTTCGCGGATGAGGACGTTTTCCTTCCAATAGGTGTAGTTTTCGCCCATCATATAGATGCCGTCGGAGGCATTGGCGGCCAGGGTCAGCGCCCGGCATTCTTCGACCGACACGGCGGCCGGCACTTCGCTGAAGACGTGTAAGTTTTGTTGCAGGGCCGCCACGGCTTGAGGGGCGTGGAACGGCATGGGCGTGGCAAGGATCACCGCATCCAGCGTTGATCGTTCGAGCATATCGTCGTAGTCGGTATATTGTTCGGTCGCTCCCAGTCGTTCAGCGGCGGCTGGCAGGCCGCCGGCGTCCACATCGCAGACGGCGTGGATACAGACCTGCGGCAACGCGTTACAGGCGGCTTTAAAACTACTGCCCCTGCCACACGCGCCGACGATGCCGAGGTGGATGGAACTATTTTTGCTCATTTATAGTATACACTCCGTTACTTTGTATTTTGTACTTCGTACTTTGTATTTTTCGTTTTAACCTATCACCAATCACCAATCACCAATCACCAATCACTGGTTTATAGTACCACTGCGTCTTTACCTACGTGCTCTTTGATCCAGGCTCGCAGAGGAATATCTTCCGGTTCGGGTGAGGTGAAGCCGTGCCCGCCGCTAGGGGCGTCGCCCAGGAGTTGGCGACGGACGGGGTCGCAACGGTCCATATAGTGCGCCACCGTCATGTCGTCGCGGGGTTTCAGCCAGCGGTAGCTGTAGCCATAGAACAGGACTTTGCGGGTTTTCCCGGAGCGGTTATGGCCGCCTGCGTGCCAGAGACGGCGGTCGAAGAAGACCGCATCGCCTGGTGCAACCTGTATCGGTGTGGCGCCTTCCGGATCGGATTCCCCATCTTCGGGCAGGTCGAGCCGGTTTCGAAGATGACTGCCGGGGATCGCGTGAAAATTGCCGCTGACGGTGTCTGTACAGTCGGTCAGGAAATAGGCCACCTTGAGAGAGATACGCGGGCGGGGATCGCCTTCCAGATCGATATTGAGTCGCCCGCTGTCCTGATGCCACCCCAGGCGCTTGCGTTTGGGCGCCTGGCCCTCCGGCAGCGACGGCGTGACCATTACATGGGAATGGTACAACTGGATATGCCAACCCAGCAGGTCCCACACCTTGGGGAAGGTTCTGGGCCAGTCGAGGAGTTCGAGGAATATATCATCCTGGCCGATGAAATCGAAATGGTTACAACCCTCGTACGGTCCGCGATCGAAATTCGGTCGCAGTTCGGCATCGATACGGTCTACCACGGCGATCAGCTCGGGAATCATCTCCCTGGGCAACACATCTTTCACGATGAAATAACCATCTTCTTCAAACCGACGGCGTTCCTGATCCGTAAGGAGATAATTCAGGCAGGTCGGGTCCATGGGTGTCCACCTTGTTGTCGTTGTCGGTCTTTGCGATTGGTTGGGCATTTTTCTTTATACATGGGGCGTACAGGGGAGGTGCTTATATTTCCTAAATATCGGCATCGTTCTCCACCTGATAGGTATAATAGGGGCCTTGTTTGTGGCTGTCAATAGTCTCCTGGTTTAAATGATGGAAGCACCCGGTTGCCCGAATTCTTCTTCGGAAACGCAATTGTCGGGAGAATATTATCCGGTATAAACGGGGATTTCTACGTATATTATTAGGAGTTTGGTCAATGGCTAATAAATGGACTTTGGCCGAATTCACTCATGAATAGTCTTAAAACCTGTAACCATGGGTAGAGATAATATGGACAACGATACAGATAGAAAAGTAGATCAGTTGCGAAGAGAAGGTTGGTGTCTCTTAGAGCGGATTATCCCCAAGGATAAAATAGACGGGGTCCGCGCCCACGTAGAAGCCGCCCACGAAATGGCGTGGCGCGACTACGAGGCGATGGGAGGAAATATAGGGTTTCAGACGGGCCCTGACGGCGAGCCGGGGACCTGCCCAATCGCCTATTTATCGGAATTCGCTCCCTATCTGGGGGACGAACGGTTGCTGGCCGTGGTACAGGCGGTGTTTGGGAAACATATACGGATCGCTCAGACGGAGTTCAAGACGCAGGCGCCCAACCGGACCGATGTGGACTGGCGTGGGTTCCATTCTGATTGGCCCCATGACCTGACCGACCGGGATCTGGCAGGACGGGTAGCGCAGCCCTTTCCTGATGTGACGATGCAACTGTCGGTCTTGTGGATGCTCTCGGTGTTCAGCCCGGAGAGCGGCGGCACCTGGGTGGTGCCGCGCAGCCACCGCGATCCGCTCAATCCGCGGATGCACCAGACGCCTGAGGGGTTAGAAGAACATATTGACCAGCTCAAGTCCATACCAGGAGAGATACAGGTTTCAGGGCCTGCCGGCAGCGCGCTGGTGATTGACAGCCGGATCTGGCATTCAGCAGGGGCCAACCCCGGCCCCGAGCCTCGCGTGGCGGTTATCACGCGCTACTGCCCCTGGTGGCTGAGCTTGGAGTTCGGGAGGCGGAACAATGCGATCGTGCCTGAGGCCACTTATGAGGCCTTGCCGGAAGCAGTGAAACCACTATTCCGACACCGGGCCGAGGGGATGGATAACCCGTTTCGTGCGTAACGGTCCGCGGACGGATCGCCTGTGGCCCAATAGATTTCAATTCCGCACTCCGCACTTCCTCACCCTATCAACGTTGCCAACCGATCCAGGCAGACCACCAGAAAGATCTCCTGGGCGGCGGGCAGATTCCGGTGGCCTTCGCTGGCTATGAAATCATTCATAGCCATGATGACGACAAAGGCCGAGAGGGTGTCAAAAGTGCTCTGCTCAACCGACAGATGACTATCCCGAATCAGCGCGGCCAGCAGGCGCCCCTGTTCCAGCATGGCGGGGGGTGCCCCGGGTGATAATCAGATGACCTATGAACCCGAGCAGCGTACCTATGATGAAGATAACGATAAACGCCGTCATTTTTTCTTCTTCGGCAAACCAGTCGACAAACCGGCCGGCCGGCACCCCGGCTACCATGGCGACCAGGCTGGCATTTGCTGAAGAGAGAGACCAGAATCTGTACCGGCGCGATAAGAGAGGCGAGGGCCGTGTAAAAGGCGAAGGATAGGGATTTATTCAGGTCAGGTCAAGCAAATGGTAGGGCGTACGGCGGGCCGTGCGCGTACGATGGGTGCAAATAGTGGTCAGGAGAAGGCAGAAGATGGGAGGATGAGGCGGTGATGTGGGGTTGATCACCGATCCAGATAATACATCTCGTCCACTGGCCGCAAGGGCCGGTTGAGCCACAACGGCCTGCGCAGACCGTCCGGACCGGGAGCGGGCCGCGTCTTTTTCAACCAGGCCTTGTACACCTCGAACGATTTATCCGTATCGACCATCACATCGCCATAGGCGTCGTCTTCATGGGCTTTTTCAATACGGACCTTCTGGTGCCAGCAATGCATGCCGCTGATCGGGTCCGGGTGGACCGGGAACGTGATGTTCTGATGCACGCCGCCGTCGTTCCAGAAAATACGGGACGAATCGCCGTCCTCGCTTTTGTAGGGCCGTACACCGTCCAGCACCTTCATGTGCCACTGCCCGTTTTCCCCCTCCTGGATATCCACCAGATTGGTGGACCAGCGATTTCCTTTCGCATCCTGTTCACGACGCCAGCGACCAAGGTGATGCGAGCAGGCGACCACGCCGGGCTTCATGGCCTCCGTCACCCAGACCCTATCTACGAAATGCCCGATCTCGGTCGTCACCCGCACCAGATCGCCGTTTTGGATATCCATCCGTTCCGCATCCTGTGTATGCATCCAGACCGGGTTCCGGTTGGATATTTCGTTGAGCCATTTGGCGTTGCCGGAGCGAGTGTGGATCAACGCGGGCAGGCGGAAGGTCGGGACCAGCGGGAAGTCGCCCTTATCCTGGTCCAGTTCGTCCGGATGGACGTGGCTCTTGATATAGGTGGGGATCGCATATTCGGGCCAGCCCCAGTCGACCATGGTCTGTGAATAGAACTCCTGCTTGCAGGACGGGGTCGGGAACCCGGCTCGAGGGGCGCCGTCCGCCATCACGCCGATGGGCTTGCCGTCTTTGAGCACGGTGTTCGCTTCCTGGTCTACTGTCGTGCCGTCCATGATATCATCACCCAGCACCGTCAGATGTTTTTCATAGGACGTTTTTTCGATTTCAAAGGCGCCGTATTTACGCATATAGTCCAGCACCGTCAGATCTTCGGCCGCCGCCGCTTCCGGTAAGCCTTCCACGCGCTCGAAGATATACCGGTAGTATTCCTCGACGGTGATTTTTTCGCCGGGCCGGTACGGCGAGATAAAGTGTTTCTTGATGCCCAGGCTGCCGTCCGGGTCGATCCGCCAGGATAATTCAATCCAGAACTCATCCTCTTCCCACACTTCGCCGGGATTGGCTTCATAGGTGAATTCAACAGGCTCACCCATACGGCGTTTTGCCTCGCGTAATACCGGCTGCCGGAAACCGATCCACTTGCCGGAATGGGTTTCGTAGCTGATGATATCGTGCCGCTCACTGGCATGGCCCATCGGAAGCACATAGTCGGCGAAATAGGCGGTCTCGTT
>Ga0066376_10001000_pt1 | contig 27418 bp, 19 predicted proteins | sample Knorr_S15_td_Bot_FD_77009 | JGI IMG/M metagenome (GOLD analysis project Ga0066376, IMG submission 77009) | Marine microbial communities from Southern Atlantic Ocean transect - Knorr_S15_td_Bottom_ad_5009_LV_A | ecosystem: Environmental > Aquatic > Marine > Oceanic | place: Southern Atlantic... | reverse complement strand
TTGGCAGTAGCCTCTCGACACTCTCGTTGCTGCTCTTTGCAAACGTGCAGCTAGTAAACACAAACCCCCCGATGGTCGGGGGGAATTGCGAAGGGGCGTTGAGACAAGATCGTTCAGTTGACGGCCAATCTAGCTCCCGTTGGTCTCGAAGATGAAGTCGAGCTGGTCGTATTGGCCGTTCGCCACAGATACTGGGTCTGCGCCCAGCCAGCGTTCGGCGATGGTTGAGTAGATGCTGCGGAAGTCGGTGTTAAAGTGAAGGTCACCTTCGAGGTGGTCCCTTTCCTCCAGCGACGGATACTCCCCGTACAGCCCGCCGTTGACCGACCCCCCGATGGCAAACGAGACTCCGCCTGAGCCGTGGTCGGTGCCCGCCGAGTTGTCCCTGATGCGCCGTCCGAACTCGGAGAAAACGAGTATGAGGACGTCATCCTCCATGTCGTGCTCCTTCATGTCGTCCATGAAGTCGCCCAGGGCGTTGGAGGTGTCGCTCCACAGCTTGGCGTGCGTCTCCAGCTCGGCCGCGTGTGTATCGAAACTGCCGTTTTGAGCGTAATAGATTCGCGTGCCCAGGTCTGCGGTCATCACCTGCGCTATGCTCTTCATCGACTGCGCGATTGGTGTGTCCGCGTACTCGACGCTCGAAGAGTACTTCCGGGGAGCGGTCCTCAGTATATCGACGCCTCTGAGCGCATCAATCCCAGTCTGTCCGATGAACTCCGAAATCGTATCGTGGGCCATCGCGCTGCCGTAAATCTGCGAGAAGGCTTTCAGCGCCAGATCTCGCGCATTCTGCTCCTTGATGTCCGGGAGCAACCCGTACGTCTCAAGGTCGCCCACAGATGCCACGGAGACGCCTTTGCAAGAGAGCGCTCGCGGAAGCCCGCGTCCGAAGTTCACTCCGATCAGGGGGTTCTCGGCCTTTGGGTCAAGCTCCCTGATCGTGCGCCCCAACCAGCCGGAGTCCCCGATGCCATCAGGTTCGGCAGTATGCCATATGTCCATAGAGCGGAAGTGGGACCGATTAGGACTGGGGTATCCGACCCCGTTAATAACAGCGACGTTGCCCTCGTCCCATAGCTCCTTAATGGGGGCCATGGAGGGATTGAAGCCGAGTTGGTCGTCGAGCTTGAGCACTTTATCTTGCTCTATCCTGACGTCTGGCCGCCAATCGTAGTACAGGCCGTTGCCATAGGGGACCACCGTGTTCAGGGCGTCGTTGCCGCCACTAAGTTGTAAGACCACCAACGACCGATCCGATTTTGCTGATGCCATTCTCGCTCTCCTGATCTTGCGATTCTAATAACAGGTCTAGCTTGCATTATTGAGGCGCTCAATCGACTCGCTGGTAGACCTGGAGCCTGTGTCGGTGAGTCTCAGTCACGTAGAGGCGTCCCTGTGGGTCAAGTATAACTGATGAAGGCCCCCAGAACAGCTTCTCTATATGCGACGACTGCTCGTGCGGGTCGTCGTTGAAAAACTCTATATCGGGCTCGAGGTTTGCCCTCGCTCGTGCGTCAGCCTCCTCGACGTTGATCCCTAGAAAGTCCTCAGCCCACTTCGAGTGCGTCGCTTCTCCCCTTAGCTGCTGCATGAATCGACCGTCAGCGTCCAGAACCTGCACCCTCTCGTTCCCCCAGTCTGCGACGTAGACGTAGCCCTTAGTGTCGACGGCTACGCTGGCTGGCTTTAGGAACTGGCCGTCTCCACGACCGGAGCCGCCGTACTGGGATATAAACCGCCCTTTGGACGAGAATCTTTGCACCCGGTCGTTGCCCCAATCGGCGACGAACACATCACCATCAGCGTTTGTCGTCAGACCCCACGGCATGTCGAGTTCTCCCTCGCCGCTGCCGGCGCCGCCAAACGCTGACAGGAACACTCCATTTTTCGTGAATCTCTGAACCCGGTGATTCCTTGCATCCGACACCAGTATGTTGTCGTCCAGGTCGAAGGCGAGGCCCGACGGGCTGTCGAGTTCTCCTTCGCCGCTGCCGTGGGCGCCCCATGAGAAGACGAAGTCTCCCGAAGCGGTGAAGACCGTAATCCGGTGGAGATGTTCGTCGCTGACGTAGACTCGACCGTCACCGTCGAGGGCAATTCCGCTGGGCCAGAGGAACTCGCCGTCGCCATCACCCCCAGCTCCGAACACGCCAAAGTACTCGCCATCCATATTGAGCATGGTGACCCTGACGGTGTCAGCAGGCGCACGCTCCGATGAGCGATTCACAACGTAGATTCGTCCGTCTCGGGCCATGGCGGAGTCCACGGGGTAGTAGAAGCCACGACCGCGCATCGTTGTCATTCCGACCGTTCGGCTGTATTTGAGAAATTGCGTCTGTTCTTGGAGGTTTGAAGCGCTCATAGTCTCTCCTGGGATTCACGGAACCGAATCAGGCAACGCTGTTGTCTCGAGGGCGGCGCATGTGCGATTCGTCAACGCTCCGGATCATTCAATCTGATCAGGATGACGTCGATTTAGGCGCGCTGAAACTCTGGGGTAGCCGCGATCAGCTGGACGACACCGGCCACACTCTGCCTGGCCTTCTCGCCGAGTGTGTGTCCGTCCACCTGGATGTCCCCCCCTTCCGCTGCGTACTCTACGAGTCTGGAACGCGTCTCCTCTTGAACCGAGAGAGCCCCCAAGTGGTCTAGGCACACGTCGACCAGTCGCTCCGGCGTCACCGTGCCCCCGTTGTCAGCCGCCAACCGTCTAATCAGCGCCTGCGAGCCGGGTGTCATGGTGTTGCCCAGCTCCTCGGACGCGAAGTTCATCCTCTCAACAAGCGCCCCCGTATCGATCCAGGTCAGGCCGCCGTCGTAACCTTCGACAGAGGGGGGATTGCTCAGCCTTTGGCCCATGAACTCCATACGCAACCGCTTGGCTACTGTCTCGTAGCGTGGCCTTTCGAAATCTTCCGTAAGTCTAAGCACGCCGGTCACCAATTCAGCCGGACTCTTGACCTTCTCGTGCCAGCAACTCTGTGATTTGAAGAAGTCGGAGTTGAATAGCGTTCGCAACATGGAGCGGATATCGTAATTGCTGTCGAAGTATGATTGGGAGAGCGTTTCAATGGCCTCGGGGTCTCTGGGGGGCTGGTACGGCCATTGCGGCACAGGCGGCTCGTCGGCCACGAAGAAGTGATAAAGGTGCCTGGAGATGAATCGCGCCGTCGCGGGCTGCCGACAGATGATGTCAACGATGTCCTCGCCGTTGAAGTTGCCCGTCTGCCCCAAGAACTCCTTTTCGCCGTCGTCGTGGTCCTCGGGGCGATACTCGAAGTGCCACGAGATGCGGCCGTAGGGCCAGTCCGAGTCCCTGCTCGAACGTAGTTCCATGTACTCACGGTTACCGATGGTCCAGCCGGTGAAAGCTCGGGCACACTCCTTGACGTCATTTTCCGTGAAGTTCCCCACGCCCATAGAGAAGAGTTCTAAGAGTTCTCTGCCGAAGTTCTCATTGATTGCCCCTTTGTGGTTCTGTTGGTTATCGAGCCAGATGATCATGGCCGGGTCTTTCGACAACTCCAGCAACAGAGTCCTGAAGCTGCCCATAGCGTAGCGCTTGAACATTCTGATCTGGTCGGAGAGGGGCTTGGCATTGATTACCTTGGCATAGCCGGTCGCGAAGATCCCATGCCAGAACAGTCCCATCTTCTCCAGGAGCGGCGCATTGGTGGTTGTCATCCGGTAGAGCCAGGCATCGATTCCACTGGAGCCCAATAACATGCTTGATTCATCTGGATGGAACCTTCGGATGAGGTGCTCTGACATACTGACGGGGTTGCTGGTATCCAACAATCGGGAGACTGTCGCCTCGTAACCGTCTCGAGAGCGCTCAGCAAGCTCCTCGCGAGTCGCGCCGAAGCCTGCTCGACGCATCAGATGGGCCAGCAGTTGGATATCCTGATTTGACATATTTGTTCCTCCGCTCTATCGCCAATCTGTGTGGGTGTAGCTCGTACCCAAAGTCTAGTCAGTTAACTGGGGTCGAGTCCAAATCGTCACTAATCGAGACCAATTTCTATCTCACCTTTCCGGCGATAGGTGGAATAGGCTTGCCAGCAGCGATGAATTTGCCCGAACCGGGTTGTTGCTCCAACTTACCGTCATTCAATAGGACTCTGCCTCTTAGCATGGTCATCCAGGGCTTGCCGCTGACCTTCCAGTCCTCGTAGGGTGTGTACCCCGTAGTGCTCTGATGGTTTTGAGCCTTTATTGTCGTTTCGGCATCGGGGTCAATGATGAGCAAATCGGCGTCAGATCCCGGCTGTATTACGCCTTTGCGTGGATACAGCCCAAAGATACGCGCCGGGTTTTCTGCCATCATTCGTGCCATCCACCATATGGGTAACTTGCGTTTAACAACTCCCTCTGAGAATACGAGAGGCACGATAGTTTCCATAGACGGCGCGCCGAACGGGATAGGCTCGCCATTGGGCGCACGAAACACATTGTCCCAACCAAGCTCCTTCATCGCAGTTGGCGCAGGGGCGTGGTCGCTGCCAATAGCAGAGATGTAACCATTCTCGGTGCCATCCCAGAGCGCATTCTGGTTCACGCCATCAGCAGACCGCAGCGGTGGCCCGATCTTGGCGAAGGGGCCGAGGCTCTCCATTGCAGTCTCGTCCAGAAGCAGATACTGAGGACATGTCTCTGTCCAGACACGCTGGCCTTGTCTTTGAGCGTCCTTGATCCGTTCAAGACCCAGTTGGGTGGTGAGGTGCACGATGTACATCGGGCAATTGGTCATCGCCCCCATGAGGATGCCTCGATTGATTGCCTCGGCCTCGGCCCACGGAGGACACGTCGCTGGGAAGTCCGTAGGCTTGGTTCGACCCTCGGCAATGGCTTTGTGCATCAGGTGCTCGATGACGTCGCCATTCTCAGCGTGAAGTTGCACGATGCCGCCGTTAGCTCCAACAATGTCCATAACCCTCGCAATAAATGAGTCGGACACTCTATGGTCGTAAGTCATGAACATCTTGAAGGACGTCACACCCATGTTTATAGCCTCAGCAAGGCTATCGATAATGTAAGGGGTGTTGCTCAAGATATAGTGAAAGGCGTAGTCAACGAGAGACTCGCTTTTGGCTTCTTCTTTCCAACGGTTGATCGCGTCGGGCAGAGATTCCTCATCCTCCGCGTTGTACGCGCCAAAGGGGATAATGGTCGTCAGTCCGGCAAGAGCCGCTGCTCTTGTGCCAACCGTCCAGTCATCGCCGGGTGTCGGGCGCAGATGAACATGACAATCTATCGCGCCGGGGAGGACGTATTTGCCTGAAGCATCTATGTAGTTTTCGGTATCGGGCATCATGTCGTGAGGGCCAACCGCCACAATGCGCTCCCCTTTGATGGCTACGCTGGCTTCGTAGGCATTAGAAGAAAAAGCCACCGTGCCGCCATGCACCACAGTATCAACTGTCGTCGCCATGTAGTCTCCTTTCAAGAAGCTTCGTCAAACTGAGCGCCTGCCACATCGTTTGATGGCACGACCAAGAAATGCCTATTGGATATAATCGCTGCTCGCATGTTTGCAGCATGGCTCTGATGGTCTAGACAGTATCATCACCTCTAGATAGCGTCAATTTTTGTTCGACGCCGTAAACAGACTTCAAACAAGGCGATTAGTTCCAATTGACCCATGTTATGAACAAAATGTGTTTGCAGGAAGCGAAATCATGGGATGGACGTTGGCCGATTCGATCCGAGTCGGTAGTCATCGATAAGGCGGATAGCCAAACGTGCCTCTTTTTCGCTGACGATGTGAAACCCCTGACAAGATAATCTTTATCATGAAATATTGCTGCTAGAATATCCTTCAGCTATCGAGCTGTGCATATTGTCGAACGAGGTGATTTTGGTGATAGTTGTAACAGGTGCAGCCGGACGGTTGGGAAGTCTCGTTGTCCGTCGCTTAATCGATAGAGGCTACCAGGTCCGTGCCACAGACCGGGTGGCGTTGGATGACTCGCCGACGGAGTTTGCCCAGGTCGATTTGCGCGATTCACGCCTCGTTGGTGATCTTCTGAAGGGAGCGGAGAGCGTCATCCATATGGGAGCTATACCCGGTCCAAGCAGAGGGGATCCTCGCGAGATCTTTGAGAACAATGTTCAGAGCACGTTCAACATATTCATGACCGCTGAAGAGTTGGATGTTCGGCGAGTGGTGTTCTCGTCGAGCGCATTTGGAATGGGATGGGCACACGATCCCAATGCTTTCGTTCCGTTGTATCTACCACTGGATGAAGACCACCCGATGACACCATTTGAACCTTACGGGTTGTCAAAACAGGTGGGTGAAAGCATAGGCGCGTTGGTTGCTCGTCGCTCATCAACTTCTGTTGCAAGTCTTCGGTTCACAAATGTAGCCCTCCCAGAAGTACAGGCGGAGTTCCCCTGGCCAGCGCCCACCCCTGACAACCCTTTGACCCTCGTAATGTGGGCCTACGCCGACGCCGAAGATGTCGCTGATGCCCACGTTCTTGCGTTGGAAGCGGACATTGTCGGTCACGAAGCCTTCATGATTGCCCAACCCAAGTCGCGCTTCAAAGAAGACACTATCGAGCTTGTTGAACGCAATTTCGGTTCGAAGGTTGCAATCCACGGCGACCTCATAGGCAACTCAAGCCCAATCAACGCGTCAAAAGCTCAGCGGATGCTGGGCTGGCAACCACGAAGCGACTGGACCGAACACTGATTGCGCTGATGGAACAGAAAATCAGTTGCGAATTGAAGTTGGCGTCGCGCGCTTCCTCAGGGGGTCGCCTCTGTGCCTTTGACGCCACCAAAACATATCTGACGGCGCCGTAGTGTAGGAAGAACCGGGTAGCCGCGTCCGGCATTGTAGTTAGCAGGTCGCGGCGCGTGGCCTAGTTTGTCGCGTGCCACAGCTCCGGAAGTCCTTCAATTAACTCCTCCGTTTAATCCACCCCATCAACCTCTGGAAGGTTCAATGACTCCAGTTGCAGGTCCAACCCTAATTTGCTGACGGGTGTGCTTGTTTGCAGAACGCCGGCGAATGTGGGATTGGCTTGTGTCCCCTTGCCTCATCGACCCCTGCAAAGTGTTATCACCAACTTCGTCTCCGATCAATTCGGATTGCCGCTAGTTGCCCGCGTTTACATACATCAGTTACACAACTAGTCACCGTAACTGATGTATGTAAACCAGAGGCTAGAGGGGGAGGAATTTTTTGTACAGCGTATAGCCCAGGTATCTGAAAGGTGGGGTTTTCACTTGACAGATGCCGAATGGAGCCAACGAAACTAAGTGGTGAAATATGCCAATCGCGTACGATCCGAGATGGGCGCTTGCCAATCGGCCAAATGGAGGAGCTCGCCGCCGTCCCGTTAGAGAAGGCCGCGGCCGCAATCTTGTCATCGTCGTAGCTAGCCTGGCGGCCATAATCGCTATCCCTACAGCGGGACAGGCGATTGGGCCCGTGCTAACCGGCATGATCACCGGAAGAACCGGGTTGACGGTAGAGAACGGCGTCGTTATCGACCATGATAACTTCACTGTCAAAGACATCGGTGGCAGCGCCAGTGACAAGATCGTCGCTTTCAATGATGATGGGTCGCACTTTACCGTAGCGGCAAAAATGAATACTGGCGATGAGCTTGTCATCGACTTGCCGCTATTGAACACTTCGAATTCAGATGCCACCGTGATCACCACGATGGAAGCATCCGAAGGGTTACGCGTCGACAACAGGGTCTATTGGGACACTCTCGCCAGAGATTCCAGTCCAAGTCCAATTCGAAACTGCTGGAGTAACGCCGTGCGATTGTCGTATGTGCAACGGCAGGATAGGGTCGACGCCTTAAATTGGCGCTGGTTTATGGCATGGCCGTTTTCCATCGCACGAAAAAGTCAGTGAGATGACATCGAGCACAGGCAGACCGTTTCAAATTGGACTTGCCATTAGCTAGACTGAAGTTGCTGCAATGACAATAGCTCAATGTCAGGCTTAGATGCAGGACTAGGCAGTGTCAATATTGCTAGCTTATAATCGGTATTAATCCGCATGAACGGTGGAAAAGGCAACCATCTGTTTGCAACTCGCACCGCCACATGCAACTCAATTGTTTAGGAGAAAATATGCCTGAAACATCCCACATTATCTATACAAAAACTGATGAGGCTCCAGCCCTGGCCACGTTCTCGCTGATGCCGATTCTCCAGGCATTCACCAAGGGGTCCGGTATTGAACTGGAGGCCTGGGATATCTCATTGACTGGTCGCATAATCGCCAATTTCCCTGACAATCTGACAGATGAGCAAAAAATCCCCGATTATCTAGCTATGGCTGGTGAGCTGAGCTTGGATCCAGTGGCGAACATCGTCAAGCTGCCCAATATCAGCGCCTCTATCCCCCAGCTAAAAGGCGCGATCAAGGAATTGCAGGACAAGGGATATGATATCCCCGACTACTCCGATGATCCTGCAACTGACAAAGAACGCGAACTGCATCAGCGCTTTTCCAGCGTGCTGGGCAGCGCGGTCAACCCGGTTCTGCGAGAAGGGAACTCCGATCGTCGACCTTCCACTGCGGTCAAAGAGCACGGCAAACGCAATCCTCATCAGATGATGCAAGACTGGCCGGAAGTGTCCAAGACCCGTGTTGGGCACATGACAAGTGGTGATTTTTACGGCAGTGAAAAGGCCGTGACAGTAGCGGCAGCGGGATCGGCCACGATCGAGTTTGTGTCTAGCGATGGCAGTGTGATCGTGCTCAAAGCCGATATTCCCTTGGTAGCTGATGAAATCATCGATTGTGCCGTGATGAATGTGAAGGCGCTGCGCCAGTTTTACGCTGACGAAATGGAAGAAGCTAAAGCTGATGACGTGTTGCTATCTTTGCACCTGAAGTCGACCATGATGCGCGTGTCCGATCCGATTATTTTCGGCCATTGTGTGTCGGTTTACTACAAGGATGTGCTGGCCAAACATGCGGCTGTGCTGGGAGAGCTTGGGGTGAACCCCGACAATGGAGTGGCTGAACTCTACACCAAGATTCAATCCCTCCCTGAGGCCAAACGTGAGGAAATCGAGGGCGATATTGGGGAAGTTTATAGCGCCCGCCCAGAGTTGGCTATGGTGAACTCCAGCCGAGGTATCACCCATCTGCATGTGCCGAGTGATGTGATTATTGATGCCACTATGCCCGTGATCGTCCGCGATGGCGGCCGCACGTGGGGCCCCGACAACGAGCTGCACGACACAATCGCGATGATCCCTGATCGCTCTTATTCGACTATATATCAGGCGACTATCGAAGATTGCCAGAAGCACGGGGCGTTTGATCCATCGACCATCGGTAGTGTCTCCAATGTCGGGCTGATGGCCCAAAAGGCCGAAGAGTATGGGTCTCACGACAAAACCTTCAAAGCTCCCGGTAACGGGGCGATTCGGGTCGTGGATACATCGGGAGCAACTCTGATGGAACAGAGTGTTGAAGAAGGCGACATCTTTCGGATGTGCCAAACCAAAGACGAGCCGATCCAGGATTGGGTCAAGCTCGCGGTAAATCGGGCTAGAGCCACCGGCTCGCCGGCCATTTTTTGGCTGGATCCAAACCGGGCTCACGACGCTGAGCAAATCAAGAAAGTGGACCAATTTCTGCCCACGCACGACACGGTCGGGTTAGACATTCGCACCATGTCCCCTATCGATGCGATGCGGTTCACGCTGGCCCGTAGCCGAGCTGGCCAGGACACGATTTCCGTGACTGGCAACGTGCTTCGTGATTATTTGACTGATCTCTTTCCCATCCTGGAATTAGGCACCAGCGCCAAGTTGCTTTCTATTGTGCCCCTGCTCGACGGTGGTGGGCTATTTGAGACAGGCGCTGGTGGGTCGGCGCCCAGGCATGTGCAACAATTCCTTGAGGAGGGCCATTTGCGATGGGATTCTTTGGGTGAATTCTGTGCTCTCGTCGTTTCCTTCGAGCATTTCGGCGAGACGCATAAAAACGACAAGGCGAAACTCTTGGCGGAAACCCTAGACCAGGCGATAGGGCAGCATTTGGAAGACCGTCGGGGGCCGTCACGTCGGGTGAACGAACTGGACACACGAGGCAGCCATTTCTACCTCGCTCTGCACTGGGCGGAAGCGCTGGCCAAGCAGACCCAAGATACAGAGCTGCAAGCTCACTTTACCGAGGTGGCCCAGCAGTTGTCCGCCAACAAAGACAGGATCGTCCAGGAGTTGATCGATGCTCAGGGACAGCCGGTAGATATCGGCGGTTATTACCATCCCAACGTTGAGATGACCGCCAATGCCATGCGCCCCAGCGCCACTCTGAACGCGATCGTGGACGCTATCTAGGTAGTGTTGGCATTTCATCGTAACGATATGAGAGCGCCCACAAAGTGGAGGAAACCGAGCTAGGTATCGGCCTATTTGCCGAACCTGCTAAACATACGTCGAATGTGGCGTCCCAGTTGTTCAGGATAATCTCGACCTCGGCAATAACCTCATGGAATGCCGTCAGTGAGTCGGTCAATTGACGAAACATTGATCGAAACAAAATAATCAATGAAAAGGCAACACTATGCGAGACTGATTGCCGCTGTGGGGAGCCTGTCTTTAATAGGCATGTTATTCATGCAAAAAGCGGATTAGAGCCTCCGAAGGCATCAATCGCTGCGCCAGTCACACTCGAACTGTCGTCCGATGCAAGGTAGACCGCCAGTTTCGCGATTTCTTCAGGAGCCATCAAACTCGGATCGTCGATTTTTCCTCGCATACGGAAAGCCTCCCTGTACCCCTCGGTGTCGACCCCGCCCGGACAAATACAATTTACGTCGATGCCGTATGGTTTCGTCTCTGCAGCCACGCTTTCGGTCAGGTTGATGAGCGCAGCCTTCGTGGCCCGGTAGGCGCTTCGGCCTTTCGATCCTTTCCTGCCACCGATGCTCGATATGTTTATGACTTTACCGTAGTTTCTCTGCATCATGCTTGGCAAGCAGAGCGCGGTTAGCAACGCAACGGCCTCAAGGTTCACGGCAACGACATTCCTCCAGAGTTCGAAATCAAAATCGACCAGGTTTATGCGAGGATGAATGATGCCCGCGTTGTTCACAAGAATGTCGATCCGACCATAGTTCGCCAGGGTTTCATCTGCGATTCGCTGGAGATCAGAATCTATGCTGAGATCGGCTGTCACGGCCAATGCGCTACCCCCAGATTGAACGATACGGCCAGCAAGATCATCAATCGCATATTCAGTTCGTGCAGTGACCACTACGTTGGCGCCTTCGCTCGCAAACATGACCGCGATTGCCTTGCCGATTCCCCTGCTCGCGCCTGTGACGATCGCCGTTTGTCCCTTCAGTTTTCCCATTAGCTTGCACGTCCTTTTCGCTATGATAGGTCAGGGTAATTTATTTTCTAACGCGCGACAACAGTCAATAACGAGAGCGCAGCCGAATCCGGACTTCGTTGAGCTTGGCATCGGGCGAGCAACAACGCCTATCGTGCGTTCTGCAGACGAAATTCAACAAGCCTGGGGCGCAATGGCCCGATCGTATGTCCATGTCCAAAGACCTCTCGCAGATATCCTCGATATAACTGCACCCAGATGATCCGACATTGATCCAGAGCGCCACATCGGCTCCACGGATATGGAATCGAGTTACCGTCGTATAGTTTCCAAAGCTAAAATGAAGTTTGACTGGCCCGGAGGAAGGCTGCCACGATGTCACAGGCCATTCGGAAACACAGAAGAGTTGACGCATGACTTGTCGTAAGATAGCCTTAGCCTACAATACTCACCCAGTACATATTAGCGAGGGCGTAGAAATGTCGACAAAAAAACATCCGGTCAGCGTCCTGTTCACGAACGAAGAGTATGCCAAGTTGGTCCGCAGGGCTGCGGAATTGACTCTCGAAGAAGGCAGGCGTGTCTCGGTGGCCGAACTGGTGCGCCGGGGTTCACTCGCCAATTTCGAGGCCACACAAGAAGCCTCCTCAGCATAACAGCGTGACTTCGTTCATCCGCAATTATCGACATACGAGTCACGGGCAAACTACCCTCGGGTGGAAATCACCCGTATGCAACCTGTCACTCGGAGAGATTCATGGGGCCACAACCTCTGGATGGGGGCAGATACCCCCTCTCCGAAAAGTTAGGAGAGCGGGCCAGCAAGATCGTGTATCTAGCCAGAGACCAAAGCCGGCAGCTTCATCGACCGTATTCAACGTGAAGCCGCGACGCTGGCCGCCTTGGATCATCCGAACATCATAGGTGTCTACGACCTTCGTAAGGAAGACGGTTGGTATATAGCCGCGGAATGGGTCGAAGGTGGCACTCTGAAATCGAAATTCGGGCAAGGATTCACTATTGACGAAGGGCTGCGCGTCGGCGTTGAGATCGCCGACGCTCTAGGATATGCCCATTCACGAAGGGTGTTCCACAGAGTTGTAAAACCCAGCAACGTGATGCTGACTCCCGATGGCGTTACTAAGCTCGCAGACTTTGGGCTGGCCAAGCCGCTAGGCGCCGAAACTATTACCGAAACAGGCGCAATTGTGGGCACTGTAGGCATTCAGCAACAATGGGACAGAATGCTAATGGAGATTCGGCGCTGATTGTGCGAGCTCTCTGAGATGTTGATTGCACAATCGTCTGCGCTGAAAAGTCTGAGTCTGAACCTCCTTCCGATTCTGCAGGATCTGTTCCCTGCGACCGTCTAAGACGTTCGAGGGAGTCACGTTCCCCGAAGCCTTGTGATAACGCCGATTGTTGTAGTAGTTCACGAACTCCGTGATCGCGACTTCCAGATTCCCTGGAACATCGTATGGGATCTGGTTGACGTCAAGTTTAATGGTCCGGTGATACCTCTCTAGTTTGCCGTTGGTCTAAGGCATACCCAACGCTTAGCACAGGCCTGACGCGCACAATCTCGTCCGGGAGCGACTTCACCCAGCCGGGCCAGGTGGCATACTCGTGACCCCTATTTATCGCAGGCCAAGCCAGCTCGATCAGTCCCGCCGCCCGCTCGAAATCTTCGGCGGCCAGTGCATGGCGGACCGCATCAGCCGGGGCGCCGTTCTCCTCATGCCACTTGCTTGCCCGCCGATGCAGGATGGGCGCTCTATCGGGCTGCTCCTCCATCGAATGCGCCTGGAGAACATCTGCGAATAGGTGATGATAACGATACCACTAACGTTTGTCATCCAGCGGGACCACAAACAAGTTGCCTCGCCCCAGAACCGCCAACGTCGCCCTTGGCTATCTTCCCCGCTGGTGACAGCGTCGCACAGTGGGCCGCTGAGCCTGTCGAGAATGGACGTTTGCAGCAAGAAGTTCCTGACCCATTCGGGCTGACGCTGGCGAACCTCTTCGACCAGATAATCCACGACGTAGCGGTCGTCGCCCGCGAAGGCTGATATGAACGCGGCAACGTCGTCCCTGCCCTGCATCGAAAGCGCTGCCAACTGGAGACCCGCGATCCAGCCTTCGGTCCTTGTCTCCAGGGATGCTACGTCATCTGCCGACAGTCCGAGATTCATGACTTCGTTGAGGAAAACCGCCGCCTCGTCAGGGGTGAAGCGCAGGTCGGAAACTCGAATCTCGGTAAGTTCGCCGCCATCACGCAGGCGACTTAGGGGCAGCGGCGGGTCGGAGCGTCCGGCAATAATCAGGCGCGTATGGGGCGGCAGGTCGTCTAGCAAAAATGTGATGGCGCTGTGTATGGGTCGGGCGTCGATAATGTGGTAGTCGTCGAGGATCAGATCGAAGCCTTCCCCATACGCCCTGATCTCATTAATCAAGGTCGTCAAGATCAGCTCAATCGGAGCCGGTTGAGGCGAACGCAGCATGGACAGCGCGCTCTCGCCGACCTCGGTCTGGGCTTTTTGCAACGCGGTAATGAAGTAGGCTCAGAAGAGCGTGGGGTCATTGTCGCTCTGATCAAGCGAGATCCAAGCCGCGGGCCGTTCGCTAGCCTGGGCAGCCGCCATCCATTCAGACAGCAGAGTGGTCTTGCCCGAACGAGCCGGCGCTGAAATGAGAGTCAGCTTGCGCTCGATCAACCTCGGACGCGACACTAGGCTGGGACGCCACTTCGGAGCGTAGAGCTTGGTCTCAAGCAGCGGGATTCCAGCGACCGTATGTTCTGGCGGATCAATCATGGCCGAATTATACGCCGAAGCCAACGACGCCCTCCTAGTCAGGCGTCGCCACTGGTTGTCCAACATCACCAAAAGCTATAAAGTTGCTGGGAACCACTGAATAGACTTCGTGACCGTATCCCGATACGGTCCTAGGAATACTCGATATTAGGAGAGCACTGTCATGGTATGGCAAAAAGAGATAGACGAACTGAACATACGGCTGGAGATGGCAAGCAAAATGGGGGGAGAGGTGGGCGTCTCCCGCCAGCATGAAAATGGCAAGCTCACAGTGAGGGAGCGGGTCTATGCCCTGGCGGACCCTGGTTCGTTCAAGGAGTTGTCGGCGTTGGCTGGCAGTGCCACCTACGAGAATAATGAGTTGGTCGATTTCCTCCCCTACCCAAGGGTAATCGGTACATCGAAAATCAATGGGCTTCGCGTGCTTCTCGATGGAGGCGACTTCACGGTGCGCGGCGGGGCCGGAGAGCGAGGCCACGGCAGCAAGCCGAGCGCTCTAAAATACGCCACGCAGTGGAGGCTGCCCCTGGTCAGACTTCTGGACGCCGTCGGAGGCAGCGTCAGGACATTCGAACAGTTGGGCAGGACCTATCTCCCTGACAGCCCTGGGACTTCTCTTGCCGTGGACCTGCTGAATCAAGTGCCGGTGGTGTCCGCCGTCATGGGTTCTGTAGCTGGCCTTCCCGCTATCGAGGCGTGTTTGTGCCACTTCAACGTCATGGTGAAGGACACCAGTCAGGTGTTCGCGGGAGGTCCGCCCGTTGTGAAGGCGGCTCTAGGTTACAACATTACAAAAGAGGAACTTGGCGACCACCGCAGCCAGGTCTTTACAGCCGGCGTCATCGACAATCTGGCTGACTCGGAAGAAGAAGCCTTCGAGATGATTCGGAAGTTTCTGAGCTTCATGCCGTCGAACGTTTGGAAGAAGCCTGAACGGATCGAGACCGACGACGACCCGGATCGACGCGACGAAGGGTTGTTGTCTATCATCCCCAGAAACCCGAGGAGAAGCTACGACCCACGCAAGATACTCGAGCATGTCCTAGACAGGGATTCGTTCTTCGAAATAGCTCCTCACCACGGCAGAGCGCGCATCACAGGGCTGGCTCGCGCCAATGGGTATCCTATCGGCGTAATGATCAACAATCCCAACCACTTGGGAGGTTCAACCGACGGCGCGGCAGGCGAAAAGGCGATGCGCCTCTGGAGCCTGTGCGATACCTTCCACCTGCCTGTGGTCTCTTTCGTGGACGAGCCTGGTTTCATGGTGGGCATGGACGCACAGAACGCAGGCATCGTGAGAGCGGGCGCAAGGATGGTCGCAGCGCAGTGCCGGAGTCAGAGTCCCTGGATAAGCTTTTACATGAAGCAAGCTTACGGTGTTGCCGGACAGACGCACCACCGCCCCACAGGCATGTACCATCGCTACGCATGGCCGTCCGGCAAGTGGGGGTCTATGCACATCGAAGGCGGCGTTTCGGCGGCGTATCGAAGAGACATCGCCACTTCGGACGACCCAGAAGCGCGCCGTCAGGAAATTGAAGCGAGGCTGAATGCGATGGCGTCGCCCTTTAGGACGGCGGAGGCCACCGGAGGCGAAGGTTTGCACGGAATCGACATCATCGACCCTCGGAACACCCGGTCGCTGCTCTGCGACTTCGTGGACATGGCGCAGGATATGCTCGACACGCAACTGGGTCCGCCAATATATCCTTACGTGCCCTGAGCGAGATGGTTTCCAATGTCATGCTGAGTGGAGCGAAGCATCTTGTCGGCGCAAGACCACGGTCGAGCGAATGGGCGAGATTCTTCGACACTGATCTCAGAATAATGTTAAATTCTTGAGCAAAACTTAATTACAGAAACGATTCACAGACACGAAAGGCACAGTTACAGATGGGTTTTCAGAGCATTTTGGTAGCGAACCGCGGTGAGATTGCCATTCGCATCATGCGAGCAGCAAACGATCTCGGTATCAACGCTGTAGCCGTGTATTCAAAAGACGACTCGCAGGCACTCCATAGGACCGTTGCCGATCAGGCAGTCGCGCTGAAGGGCCGCGGAGTTCCTGCATACCTCAACATGGACGGAATAATCGAAGCGGCGAAAGAGAGCAACTGTGACGCGATTCATCCCGGATACGGATTTCTTGCTGAGAACGCAGCATTCGCCCGAAAGTGCGCCGAAAATGGGATCGCTTTTATCGGCCCTGATGTAGAACATCTCGAACTCTTTGGCGACAAAGGCCGGGCCAGAGCAGCGGCAGCCAATGTTGATGTTCCCATACTCAAAGGGATCGACAGGTCGGTATCGCTCGAAGAGGCCCAGGAGTTTTATGCCTCGCTTGACGGCAAATCTGGAATGATGATTAAGGCAGTCGCGGGCGGCGGCGGACGCGGCACGAGAGCCGTGACGAACGAAGCTGACATCGAAGATGCCTACAATCGTTGCAGGTCCGAGGCGAATATCGCTTTCGGAAGCGGCGAGTTATACGTCGAGGAATTTCTTGAGCGCGCTCGACATATTGAGGTTCAGATTCTTGGCGACAAGAGCGGCAACATCGTGCATCTCGGCGAGCGGGAATGCAGCATCCAACGCAGATACCAGAAAATCGTGGAGATTGCGCCGGCGCCGAATCTCTCAGAGACTCTTCGAGCAAATATCATCTACGCTGCGCTAAGCCTCGCCAAGAGCGTCAACTACACGAACCTCGGAACCTTCGAGTTTCTCGTCAGCGTTAAGACAGCCTACGAGGGAGACTCCTTTTTCTTCATCGAGACCAACGCCCGGCTTCAAGTCGAGCACACCGTCACAGAAGCCGTGACAGGTGTGGACATCGTGCAGGCGCAAATCCAACTCTCGGAAGGCTCCTCGTTCACAGACATTGGCCTGGATGGCCCGAACATCAGCGCGCCCCGCGGGTTCGCGATTCAGACCCGTATCAATATGGAAACCCTGATGGAAGACGGTACAGTCAAACCGTCAGGAGGAACGCTAAGATCGTACGAAGTTCCGAACGGTCCAGGTGTTCGGACGGACGGATTCGGCTACGCAGGTTACACCACAAGCCCGTCCTATGATTCGTTGCTAGCAAAGGTTATTGTTCACTCACCCAGTCCAAAATTCGAGTCCGCCGTCCGGCGATCTTTGCGAGCGCTTTCCGAGTTTCGTATAGAAGGCATCAGCGCCAATATCCCGTTCCTGACAAATGTCCTCAATCACCCGGACTTCATTAATTGGTCTGTTCATACGCGATGGGTAGATGAGAATGTCGCGACTCTAGCGAAGGTCGACTCTTCTGCTGGCCCCAAACGATGGGTCGAAAGCGCCGAGGCTCTGATCACAAACGGTTCGGCTCAACAGGCAAGCCCCCTGACAGGCACTGCGCCGGTTATGGTGGACACCTCTGATCCGCTGGCGCTTTTTGATTACGACCGTCAGGTCAAAGGCGCCCAGGGATCCGAAGAGGTCGCCGAAAATAACTCTGCGAATTTGATCGGGCCTGACGGATCGGTGGGGGTGGCCGCTCCCATCCAGGGAACCATCATCCAAATCTCGGTCAGCGAAGGCGATGAGATACGTGTCGGGCAGGAAATTCTGATTATGGAAGCCATGAAAATGGAGCATGTAATCAAGGCCGACACTCCAGGGATAATTAAGAAAATCAACGTGGCGCCCGACGACATCATCGTGGAGGGCCATCCCCTGATATTCGTTGAGAAAGCCGACGTGGGTGACGCGATTCTTGAGGCCGAGGACGCAATCGATCTGGATTACATCAGGCCAGACCTTGAAGAGGCCTATGCCCGGCACGCGTACACACTCGATGAAAACCGGCCTGAGGCCGTAGCCAAACGGTACGGCCGCGGATTTAGAATGGCCCGAGAAAACATCGCTCAACTCGTGGATGAAGGAACCTTCAAGGAGTACGGCCCGCTGGTCGTCGCTCGTCAACACCAACGCTTCACCGACGAAGAACTCAGAAAAAACACCCCTGCCGACGGACTCGTTGCAGGCATTGGCTCGGTGAATGGAAAGTATTTCACGCCTGAGCGCGCCCGAGCTATGGTCATCTCCTATGATTACACAGTGCTTGCTGGGACGCAGGGGGGACGGAATCACTACAAACAGGATCGCATGTTTGAACTGGCTGAGCGGTTCAAGATTCCACTGGTCTTCTTCACCGAAGGCGGAGGGGGCCGTCCTGGCGACGATAGAACCGGGCCGGGAGTCGCTTTCGACACACACACATTTACACAATTCTCACAGTTGAGCGGCTGGATTCCATTGGTAGGAGTGACCAACGGTCGTTGCTTTGCGGGAAACACCGCCTTGCTCGCCTGCTGCGACGTCATCATAGCAACCGAGGGGTCGACTATCGCGATGGGCGGGCCGGCAATGGTGGAGAGTGGCGGGCTTGGAGTCTACACCCCTGAAGAGCTCGGCCCCATGTCGTTCCAGGTTCCAAACGGAGTTGTGGACATCCTGGTCAAGGATGAAGAAGAAGCCGTTGAGACGGCGAAAAAATATCTCTCCTACTTTCAGGGGCCAATCGACGAGTGGGAACCAAACGACCAGAGAAAACTCCGTCACATCGTCCCTGAAAACCGCATGCGCCTGTATGACATGCGGGAGGTCATCGAGACGATCGCAGACAAGGATTCGGTGCTCGAAATAAGAAAGGGATTCGGTGTCGGTGTCATCACGGCCTTCATGCGCGTCGAAGGGAAGCCTATGGGAGTGATCGCGAATAATCCGCATCACATCGCAGGCGCCATAGATTCTGATGGAGCCGACAAGGGCGCGCGATTCGTCCAGCTTTGTGACGCCTTCGACATTCCCATCTTCAGCCTCATGGATTGCCCCGGAATGATGGTCGGGCCGGATGTCGAATCCACCGCGCTGGTCAGGCACTGCGTTCGGATGTTCAACGCCGGTGCGAATCTCACGACTCCCATGTTCTTGACGGTGGTCCGAAAAGCATACGGTCTGGGCGTGCAGGCGATGTGCGGCGCAAGCTCATTCATGGGATTCTTCTCTGTGGCATGGCCCACTGCTGAATTTGCAGGCATGGCGATTGAGGGGGCGGTCAAGCTCGGATACAGAAAAGAACTCGAAGCTATCGAAGACCCCGCGGAGAGGCTCTCAGAGTACCAACGGCGCGTCGACACCGCCTATGAAAACGCCAAAGCCGTCAACGCGAGCGCCGGTTACGGCATTGATGACGTGATCGACCCGGCTGACACCCGATCATGGCTTGTCATGGGCCTCAACAGCGTGCCGCCTACGCCGGAGCGAACCACTAAGAAATATCCCTACATCGACCCCTGGTAAGAACTAGCCCAACAGAAGCACATCGCGGCCTTCAATCCCTTTGGTCGGATGTCGGCAATTCGCGGTTAAAGGCGACGGAGCCTTCGGATGCGAGAGAGTGGCATTGCTCGTCTGAGTAACCGAGAATATCCTCAAGGATGTAGCGACTGTCTTGCCCCATCTGGTGCGAAGGTTCCCAGTTGGACTTATCGACATAGTTGCCTGGGATGGACTGCCCTTCGTATTGTTTTGGGCCAAATTCCTGCTCATCTAACCAGACGAAGAAATCCCTGGCGGCTAGATGGGGATCATTAAGAAACTGTCTGCTGTTAGCAACCCTTCCAGCAGGCACGCCGGCGTTTTGAAGAAGGTTCATCAAATCAACTGCTTCGCGATTCGCAACCCATTCAGAGATCACCTGGTCGATAAGCTTTTCGTTTTGTTTTCTCCCTTCAAATTCAAAGAAGCGGGGATCGGATAATCTGTCGTCGTCGGCCACAGAACGGAGTGACATCCATTCCTGATCGTTGGTCACCGAAATGGCGATCCAATTATCGTCGCCCGCAGCTTTGTAGGCACCATGAGGGGACTGATGAGTATGTTTGTTGCCGTATACTTCGCGTTCATAGGAATCGGCAGAGCTGGCGACCAGAAATTCCCCGATCGTGATTACGGGGCCGGCGGCCAGAGCGACATCTATGAACTGACCGCCTCCTGCGATGTCTCGATTGCGAAGGGACGCGAGTACGGCGCCGATTGCATGGAGTCCCGAAATGGGGTCTCCGTAGGCTATCCCGGTCGGCATCGGCACGGACGGCTCATAGCCGATCAGCGAAGGCACTCCCGCGATGGCCTCGGCGGTTGTACCGTAGGCGGGGTACTCGGAGTACGGGCCTTCCATCCCGAACCCAGGCATGGAACACATCACGATGTCGTGATTTATGGCTTTGAGCTGGTCATACGCAAGACTGAGATTTCGCATAACTCTCGGACGAAAGTTCTCGATCACCACGTCCGAAATCGCTACAAGGTCCCTGAAGATCCCCTTTCCTGAGTCTTTATCCAGTCGCAGGCCCAAGCTGAGCTTGTTTCTATTCAGCTTGTTGTTGACTCCGTTGGTATTCGCAACGGGCGTTCTTGGATCAGAGATTTTGATGATCTGTGCGCCGAAATCTCCAAAGATTCGCGTTGCTAGAGGGCCAGCCCACACCCTGGTGAGGTCCAGCACGCGAAGACCGGAGAGGCTGCCGCCTTCGACATATCCAGACTTGTTCACGCCAGCCCTCCCAGAACGTCAGAAGTGTGCTCGCCGAGGAGTGGGGCCCTTGCCACGATTGGTTTGATTTCGGACATGGCGAACGGGAATGTGGGATAAAGCGCTTCGCCTGCTTCCGGGTGGCTCAACGGTTGAAACAGGTTACGTTGAACGAACTGAGGGTCCCGCAAAACCTCGTTGAGATTCAGCACAGGGGCCACAGGCAAGAACCACTTTTCGGAACCCTCCAAAAAAACCTCCTGCCTGGTCTTGCCCTTCATCCAGTCGGTAATCAGGCTGTCGAGGGTGTCTGACTTCTGGCTTCTCTTCAACCGAGTGTCGAACTCTGGATCGTCCAGCAAGTCTTCGCGACCCAGCATCGCGCATAGGCGTTCCCACTGGTCCTCAGTGGAAGCTCCGAAAGCGACATACCCATCGTCGCAAGGCAAAGTCGTTATTCCATATGAGGCGAACGGCCCGACCTTGTTCCATTGAAGGCCATTCCTGTTCCTGACAACTCCCGAATATGTCTCCATCTCGAAGGTGAACTGGTGAAGCACTCCGAGATTTTCCATCATGGACATCTCCAGGAACTGCCCTCTGCCGCTCCTGGCCCTTTCCCAAAGCGCAATCTGGACGGCGTTGTGGGCGTTCAGGCCTGTCAAATAATCTGGTTGATGTCCGGGCAGCATCAACGGCTCTTCTGAGGAATTGCCTGTTAGGTAGAGGTACCCGCCCAACGCCAACTGAACGATCGGAGTGGATTTCCAGCGGGAGTACGGCCCCGTTAACCCAAATGGTGTCGTGCAAATCTCGATCAGTTCTGAGTTCAGGGAGGTGAATCTATCAGTTGTCAGGCCAATCTCTTCTCGATATGCCCTGTCCCAATCCTCGATCAAGATGTCGGCGCTGGACACCAGAGTTTCGAGCGCAGACATGCCAGATTCAGTCTCCCAGTCGAGCAGGACACTCTCCTTGCCCATATTGTTGTACAGATAAAGGGCGCTGCATTCAGAACGGACATTGCCCGGTAGAAAGGGGCCAATTTTTCTCGACCAATCACCTTCGGGCGGCCGTTCCACTTTGATTACCTTGGCGCCAAGCGCTGCCAAGAATCTTCCGCAGAACGGGCCGGCGACTCCCTGCGCCGCTTCAACGACTTTGATCCCGCGGAGCGGAAGGTTTTCAGCCGTTTGTTCGTTTTGGGAATGGCGATCTTGCATAAATTATCGATTCACTTTTGAAGCGTCGTCGGATATAACCTTTGCGCTATTTTCACGGGTGCGCTAGCCAAGCATCCAAGTCTGATTATTCAGACAACGTAACACCTTTGTTCACGAATTGCTCGTCAAAAATCCTAAAGAAATATTCTTCATTTAGATCACCCGTATTCAAGTCGGTTTGAGTCTAACCCTTTGATAGCCCAAGGATTCGCGACGCGGTCCCACCCATTATCAGGTCCAGATCATCTTGGCTCAGAAAGTCGCAGTATTTTTCGATATGGTCGCGCGATTGACGGTAGGTGCAATGGCGATTCTGAAAGGGCATATCGGTGCCCCAAAGCAGGCGGTCGGCTCCGATGTTCTCGACCATGCTCTGGATCGTCGGGAAGACCTCCCTATACGGGAAGTCGAAGGTGTCGCCTATTCTGACAGGAAAGCACACTTCCATACTGAGGTTGGGGTTTTGGAACGGCTCAAAGACGGCGTCTGGCAGATTGATGGAGTCGCCGTCAATAAACGCGCGATACGGGAATCCGTGCGTGATGCTCGTGGTAGTGTCTGAGTACCGTTCCATCCACCGCATGAGTATCTTCAACTCGTTCAGGTAGCCGTCTTGAGCGGATTGTGAGGCCTCCCAACTCTTGCTTTCTGGCCCCATACTGAGAGAAATGAAGATGGGTACATTGAGTGACGTTGCCGCCTCCCAAAATGGCCTGTAAATGCCATCGTCCCAGGGGTCAGCGCTGATCTTGTACCCATTGGCATTGAACTTTATGGCGTGCAGCCCGTGTTTTGTTATGGACTCCTCAAGCTCTCGAATAACTGCATCGGTGTCGTCGTGGATGCGCCACTCGTCCACCGGCGCCATCGACCGAAACCTATCGGGGAACCGGCGCACGCACTCAGCCTGATAGGCGCTGCTGCGCCCCAGCATGGGGTTAGTGTGAAGGAGCGCCATATCCACGTCCGCGTAGTCCATCTCGCTGATGAGACTGTCGGAGCCAAACTCGCAGCCCTGAAGGTTCGGCGGGTAGTAATGCTTGGTGTAGTCCTCGCCATCGATCGTCCAAACCACTCTGCCGGCGGCGTGATCGATCCGGAAGTCCACGTCCGGCAGTCCAGTCAATACATCTGTGCCATCAGGGGCGAGAGCCTCCGATGAGCCAGAGCTCCTGTCACGAAGTCTGAACGCCGGCTGATAATGCCCCGCCTGCCCCGCCTGCGCCCATCGAAGGTGTTCGGCCACGCTGTCGTAACCCATCAGGCTGTCCGCCGCCGCAAAGCAATAGGCGTGGGAGTCTATAATCATGCTGACGCTCCTCGTGTTGGCTATCAAATTTCTAGATTGATTCCTTTCACGATCTCGCAGCAGCAAAAAGCCTGTTCTGGCCTGAATAGACCTTTCTTTCTGAGTAATCGTTGATCGTCCAGACCGAGCCGTCTTTCCGAGTGATGTCCCTGGGTTTCCGTAGGATGAACTCGTCCTTGTCGGGCTTGTTGTACACCACATGGGCAACATCAAAGTGCTCGACTTGAAATTCGGCAATTGTCGAAAAATCCGGCACGATCAGAGCGCCGGTGTCCACTTGATAACGCACCGGCGACTTTATTACGTTCATCGTCTTGATCGGATACTCCAGGACAGTGCGTAGGCCCGATGTTTCGTCACGCAGCTCAATCTGGCCGATCAGCGGCACATTGCGAAGGGTTTGTTGCACGACCTCTTCATCGGTTTTCAACTCTGTCACGTCCTCAAAAGCGCGAATTTCCAGTTTGACATCTTCCCATTTGGGTTTGAAAAGTCCGGCCTCGACAGGGGTTGTTCCTCCGGTGTTATCGTAGCCGGGGTCATCGAAATCATCGGGATTTGCGACCCAGTGAGTTCGGATCAGTGTGTACTCTGTTTCGTCGAATATGCCCCGAAAGTCATAGTTGGGCATTGTGAATAACTGGCCGTCCGAGTGGGTGTGCTCTGAGCGGTAAGGGGCGATGAGGTAGTACGCGTCTTCGGTTTCTTGCTCATCGTCAATCAAGGTGCACATTCCATCAAGTTGAATGCGTGACATGTTGCCATTTAATGCGCCGAACCATGTCATGCAGGAGTTGGCAAAATCTATTACGCTCATCGAGTCTCCTAGTTTTGATCTTGTTTGAAGGGACGAACCTGCCGCGACGCATCCGAGGCTCTATGGCACCGCTTGTCCCGCCAAAACCCCTGTGCATCGCTCGTGATCCACGGCGACCTGGCCGTTAACGACCACGAATGGGATGCCTGTTGGGAACTGGCGAGGATCATCGTATGTGGCGTTGTCGATGATCCGTTCAGCGTCGAACACAACGACGTCTGCGTAATGCCCCTTCTCGATTCGTCCGCGTTTTGTCAGACCAAATCTCTGCGCCGGACGGTCGGTCATCCGGTGAACCATCTGCTCCAGGCTCAGGATGTTGAACTCTCGGCGAAATCGCCCCAGAAATCTGGGGAACGCTCCGAATGAGCGGGGATGCGTGAAACTACCGGCCGGCGTGATGTCACTGCAAACCATGTAGTCTGGCCGCGATAACAGGTTCATGCAGTCGAGGTTGTGCTGGCGCCAGTTTGCGACGTTGTGCGGAGGGGCGCCGCGGTACCCGATCTTCAGGTTTTCGTCGACCAAGAGGTCGCAGAGGGCGTCTGCGACTGTGGTTCCAAGATGGGTCGCCACATCGGGCAGCGTCATCCCTTCGAGATGGCTGTTTTTCGGCAGGTATGTGAACACGACCTCGTCGAGACCGACAGACATCTCGAACTCTTCAGAAAGAATATCGCGTAGCTTCTGGCGTTCCGCTGGATCGGTCAGCCTTCTCAAGATCGCTTCCGGCCCGCCATCCTGAACATAACTCGGCAGGACGCTTACAGAGATTGAACTGCCTGTTGGATACGGGTATATGTCCAGGGTGCAGTCGATGCCCTCGGACTTTGCCGCGTCAACCGGCCCCAGTCGATCTTCTATGGTTCCTGGATTCTTGTGGTCGGTCCTGAAATGCGACAGGTGGAGTTTCACGCCTGTCTGACGGGCGATTTCCAGAGCCTCTAGCACGCCATCTCCACCGAATGCCCTGCTAGCGTTGGCCCGACGAGGCTCGGCGACATATACGCTGTCCATCTCTTGCACTGTTTTGCAGAGTTCAATAAATTCCTGAGTGTCGCCCCAAGGGCCGGGGTAATACGCTCCTCCGGTGGAGAATCCCACCGCGCCCTGCTCGATGCCCTCCCTTATCAATCGCTTCGCCTTCGCCAGAGCGTGCTGGTCCAAGGGGATGTCACGGAAACCGGCCACCTCAAGGCGCACGGTTCCTTGCGGCACAAGATAGGCAGTGTTGATAGCCACCTTTTTATGGTAGTTGGCTCGGAATGCGGCAACGCTGCTCATGTCCAAGTCTTCCGGCGGGTCTCCCAGAAGGCCTCCAAGATAGTGACGATGGATGCGGTAGTTATCTGGCGACAATGGGGCATAGGACATACCGTCCAGCCCAAGAATCAGCGTCGTGATGCCCTGACGCAAGCCATTGGCGTGCTGCGAGTCGGTAAGCAGTGCGCCTTCGGAGTGAGTGTGGGTGTCGATGAAACCGGGCGAAATGACCAAGCCTGTGGCGTCGATTATCCGAGCTGTTTGAGCGCTGGATAGATCGCCTATGGCATCGACATATTCTCCGTTGATACCCACATCGGCGCGATACATGGCAGAGCCAGAACCGTCGACGACTGACCCGCCAGAGATTATCAGGTCAAACAAATCGAGTTCTCCTTATGAGGATGTCAGTCCTCGACTGCAAGTGCTGTCTCCCATGCCTGCTGGGTTGCGATGTCCTCGGTCCAGGGCCGCATGACAGCCGATGCGCGAGCGTCGCGATAGTAACGCTCTAGCGGGTAACGCTTTAGAATCGCCCGACCTCCGCACACGCGAATCGCCTCTGCCGTCACGCGCACAACGGCCTGCTGCACCTGGACGTGGGCGGCCCGAGCGCGCTGTATTTCGTCCACCGAAGGGTCTGATGACTCTTCCGAAATAGCCCGGTAGTATAGCGCACGTGTCGACTCCAAGGAGAACAGCATCTCAGCCACAGCCTGTCTTCTCGATGGAGCTTCTTCTTGTAGTCCTGGAGCGCCCGGAACCCTACCTGTGAGATAGGAAATCGCGAAATCATACGCTGACTGCATCAATCCCAGGAACGCAGCAGAAAACCCCAGGAAGTGGTGTGGTCGGCTCTGGTAGAGGTTGCCGAACACGCCAGGCGGCAATATTTCGGCATCAAGGGGAACCAGAACATCCTTCATCTCCATGTCTCGGCTGACTGTGGCCCGCATGCCGAGGGGGTCCCATTCCCCGGAGAATGTCACTCCAGGGGCATCTCGTGCGATGGAGAGGTAAAGCGTCCTTTCTTCCCAGGGACCGTCATCGACCAACAGGGCTGGGGTCGCGTAATACTGAGCCGCGCCCGCGAGAGAAACGAAAAATTTGCGACCATTCACAAGATAGCCGTCGTCAACTCGCTCGGCGCGAGTGCCGAACCGCCTTCCCCCAACGGACAGTTGATCGCCGCTTCCGGTCTCGACTGGTTCGCTATGGGGCTGGCCATAGAAAACGCCATCCTCAACCACCTCTCGGAATCGCTTCGCGCTCAGTTCTTTGTGTCGCTCGTGCACTTCCGTCGGCAAATCTATGTCCTGCATGAATGTGTCCATCATCATCATGGTGAGGCAGTGCATATTAAAGGTAAGCGCGGTAGAGGCGTTGCCCCGGGCGATTTGTTCGGCCACCAGGCAGTAGGTCTCGAAGTCTGCGCCGAAGCCGCCGTACTCTTCGGGTACGCAGAGGGCAAGCAGGCCTTCTGCGTGTAGATCAGCGTAGTCCTCAAAGGGAAACGAAGCCTCGCGGTCGTACGAGGCGGCGCGGGGCGCAAAGCGTTCTGTGGCCAGCCGATACGCAAGGTCAATAAGTTCCTGCTGGCGAGGAGAAGGCCGCATGTCCATTCAGATTGTCCTCTGGTACTGGATTCTTCGACGGTTACGGCAGGATCAGTAGCCTTTGATCCCAGAACCGGCAGACAGCATGGCGTTGACGGCGTCTCTCACGGCTATCGTGGCATCGACCGACACCATTATGTCGGCGTCCCTGTGTTTGCCGGCCGCGTGGATTTTTGCCGTGCCTTCTTCCGTAATCTTCAAACAGTCAGGGTGATCTGGCTGGCCCGGAAAGCCCATAGACTGTGCCAGGTCATTTGGCCCGCCCGCGAAGACCTCTATCCCATCGACGGTGAGGATTTCGTCCAGGTTTTCGTAAGCGGTGATGCTCTCTATCTGAGGCACGATAAGCAGTTCGTCATTCGTCCTATCCATCATCGCCTTCAGGTCGGTTTCCAAGCCGAACCGTGTGACCCGCTTGCTTGTGTAGCTGCGACGCCCACGTGGGGCGAAGTAGCAATACTCGACCAGTTGTTCGGCCTG
>Ga0066376_10000999_pt1 | contig 27419 bp, 27 predicted proteins | sample Knorr_S15_td_Bot_FD_77009 | JGI IMG/M metagenome (GOLD analysis project Ga0066376, IMG submission 77009) | Marine microbial communities from Southern Atlantic Ocean transect - Knorr_S15_td_Bottom_ad_5009_LV_A | ecosystem: Environmental > Aquatic > Marine > Oceanic | place: Southern Atlantic... | reverse complement strand
GCCGCGATCTTTTGCCATTCTCGCGAGATCGGCGGAATCCATGTTCCGGGGCTCCATGTCCGGAAGGCTGTGCACGTGGAAATCGATTGATCCCGCGAGCAAGCGGCTTGTACTACTTTCCCCACCAGCCTGACCGGCTCCAGCTCCGACCTGCGCTGTGCCCACGCCAAAAAGCGCGACCACAGCCAATGCCACTACACCGAGTGTCCAGGGTTTCCATGTCTCGTTCTTCATGCGTATCTCCTGCCATGATGCTGTTATGATCAGCGCCAACTATAAACGATCCAGGCCCTCGGTAAGGGAGTTGTCCCCTCCGGTGGTCTCATTTTCAACTCACTACCGCGTTAGGTCAACTCCATAGACGCAGTATTCCCTGCTCGTTGACCGAATAAGCACTATATGTGGTGGGACATAGATAGCCTGGCGGGTAAGTGTTGTCAATAAACAGGTTACCGTTCTTGCTGTTCCCCTTGGACTCATCCCGTTGCCAGCGTCACTTGGAAGCTAGCCTTTTGTCCTTTGAGTTCGGGTGATCGGCATTCACGAAACCGGTTAAGATGTGCCGCCCTTACAGGAGAAATTGGGGACAGTCCCCGAATTCAGAAATTCTTAGGACTGGCCCCAAATTCTCCTTCAAACACTTCCTCGAAGCTTTGCCGAAAGACTGCTTTGACCTCATCCAGGTCAACAGGTCCTCCCAACAGATCGCTCAGGGATGTGACGGGACAATTCAGGATTCCACAAGGATGAATGAGCTTGAAGTAACTCAGATCGGTGTTGACGTTTAGAGCAAAGCCATGTTTGGTGATCCAGCGGCTGACGTTAATACCGATAGAAGCCAGTTTTCCTCTGCCCGTCCAGACACCGGTTAAACCGGGCTTGACGAAGGCAGAAACGCCGAAGTGGGCCACCGTCTGAATCAGACTCTTTTCCAGGTCTCTCAAGAAGTGATGAACATCCCTTCCCCGCTCGCGCAGATCGAGATGAGGATAACCGACCAACTGTCCCGGGCCGTGATAAGTGACATCGCCTCCCCGGTTGGTTTGAACCAGTTCGATGGGTTTCCCGGTGGGGTCTTCCCGGCTGAGAACGTTCTCGGACTTCCCTGCCCGTCCCATCGTAAAAACGTGGGGATGTTCGAGCAGATAGACGGTCTCGGGCTGTCGTCGATGGAGGGTTTCCTGGAGTGCCTTTTCCTGTTGCTTCAAGCCCTCTTGAAAGGAAGTCAGACCCAAGTCTATGAACCGCATAGCCCTCTATTGTAGCGGATCCGACATTGCCACCCCAGTCCCCCCTTCATTCCTTTTGTTACAATGTGAGCGCCGGAGCAGCGATGAAAGCCAGAAAAATCCATAAAGTGATCTACTCAGAGATCATCCCGCCTTCTCTGATCGCTCTGGCCGTGCTGACCTTTGTGGTCTTCACCCGAGAGTTCGGACGGCTGGCGGAGTTGCTGATCCGTAAGGATGCCGATGCCTTCACGGTTCTGGGAGTCATCCTCGCACTGCTTCCCCAAATCCTCGTTTTCACGGTTCCCTTCGCTTTCCTGATCGGGACTCTCGTCGGCTTTAGTCGTCTTTCCGCAGATAGCGAGGTCGTGGCCATGCGAGCCGGCGGCGTCAGTATCTATCAGATGTTGTGGCCGGTCATTAAACTCCACTTTGGAGTAGCAGCCACTACTTTTCTCTTGACCTTCGTTTTGCTGCCCCAGGGGAATTGGACGCTGCGACAGATTCAGCACCAAATCGGCCTGCGCCCCGTCCAATCCCAGATCAAACCAAGAGTCTTCAATGAGGATCTTCCCCAGGTCATCCTCTATATCGAGGACCAGGATTTGCAAACCTCCGCCTGGAAGGGAGTCTTCTTATCGGATACCGGTAGTAGCGGGGAACAGCGGATTATCCTGTCCAGTCAGGCTTTTCCCCTGTTCAGCTCAAACGCTCAGCGCCTGCAACTCCACTTCGAGGAGGGCTGGATTTATACCGTCAACTCGGAATCTCCTGAAAAAGATACCTTGACACGATTTCAGACCCTTGACGTTCCCGTCAACTTCCCGGCCGTCCAGCAAATTGAGGCCGGGTCCAAAAGGCACAGGGAAAAAAACTTCTACGAGCTTTGGAGTGGACTGGAAAATGCCGATCAGGAAATCAGAAGGCGCAGCTCGATTGAATTACAAAAGCGAATTGCCCTACCTCTCTCCGCTTTGATCTTCGCCGTCCTTGGGGTCACCCTAGGGGTCAACACTCCTCGAAGCTCCCGGGGTTACGGCTTGATCGTCAGTATGCTCGTCGTCTTTCTCTACTACATCCTCTTTGCCAGTGGAACCGAGCTGGCCGAAAATGGAGACCTGGCCATCGGCTGGGGAGTGTGGGGCGCGGATCTTGTGCTGGGGATCATTGCCTTGTTTACGCTTCGCTACTCCCAGAGGGCCTCCGATGTGCTGAGGGCCATTCCCAACCTGGGACCGCTGGTTCGCATCTCGCGATACACGGGACGAGTCATCGAGGCTTTCAGGAACATCTTTCGTGGGTTCTTTCGCCGGGTTCGAAATTGGTCCGCTTCTATGGGCAAGATCCGTCTCAGGCTGGCCCGGGTCATTGATCTTTACGTCACTCGAATCTTCATGCTTTATTTCCTGCTGACCCTGGGCGTCTGTGTGTCCTTGTTTTACCTCTTTACGTTTTTCGAGCTGATTGACGACATTTTTGAAAACAGCGTGCCCCAGGTTCTATTTCTGGACTACTTTTTCTATCTCTTTCCTCATATTCTGATGCTTCTGGTCCCCATCTCCATGTTGATCGCCACACTGGTGACCTTTGGGCTCTTGGATAAGACCAACCAGATCCTGGCCCTCAAGTCCTGTGGCGTGAGTGTCTACCAAATAGCAGTTCCGGTACTGGCGTTGGCTCTGACCGTGAGCGCACTTGTTTTTGTCACCCAGGAGTACATTCTCCCATATGCCAATCAAAGACAGGACAATCTGCGCAATCTCATCAAAGGACGCCCAGTTCAGACCTATTATCAAGGGGGACGCAGCTGGATCTTTGGTGAGGAGAATCGGCTCTACAACTACAACCACTTCGATTCCGAGCGGAACACCTTTGCTGAACTGTCGATCTACCGGCTCGACATTACGGAGAATCGGCTCTATCAGCACACCTATGCTCGCAGTGCAGTGTGGAATGCGTTCGACCAAAACTGGCAGCTCTACAACGGCTGGGAACGAAGCTTCAAGGACAAACAGCTGGAGTACTCGACCTTTGATGAGAAAGTCTCCTCCATGAGCGAAAACCCCAGTTATTTTGAAGCAGAGGTGAAGGAGTCCAGTAAAATGACTTATCTGGAGCTCAAGGACTACATCGAAGGCCTGCAGCAGGGAGGCTTCGAAGTGGACCATCTCAAAACAGAGCTCTACACCAAACTGTCCTTCCCCTTCGTGAGCTTTATCATGCCCATTTTGGGAATTCCCTTCGCCTTCACGATTGGCCGAAAGGGAGCTCTTTACGGAATTGCAGCCGGCGTTTTGCTGGGTATTTTCTACTGGGGAGCCTTTGGAGTGTTCGGTGTTTTGGGCTCCAATGGTTTACTTTCTCCGATGCTTGCCGCCTGGGGGCCCAATCTGCTTTTCGGGGCCGGTGGGGCATTGCTCCTTTCGGCCGTGCGAACTTGACAATTCTTGCCCCATCTCGTTATTCTGCAGAGGGGACAAGGGGAGTGAAAACCCCTGTCAGTGTAAATGAGTAATCTATTGTCGGGAGGCCGGGCGACAGGGGCCAAAATGGTCCTTTGCATCTACTATTCTTGTTTTTTGACTCGCTAGCATGGAAGGAAATACCCGAAGATGAAATCGTCTTGGTCATCAGTGCTCGGATGGTTCGACAACACTGCCTATAGTGAAGCCGTCCCGGAAAATGAATTCAAAGAACTTGACTGGGTCCGATCGGTCCCCTTCCTGGCTCTCCACCTGATGTGCCTCGGAGTGATCTGGGTGGGGTGGAGCTGGATTGCAGTGCTGACGGCCGTGGCCCTTTACTTCATCCGAATGTTTGCCATCACGGGCTTTTACCATCGTTACTTCTCCCACCGTACCTTTAAGACATCGCGCTGGGCCCAGTTTCTTTTTGCCGTCTGGGGCAACAGCTCGGTTCAAAAAGGGCCCCTCTGGTGGGCCGCTCACCACCGTCATCATCATCGCCATTCCGATGAAGAGGGCGATACCCATTCTCCCCACCGGGACGGACTTTACTGGAGTCACATGGGTTGGATTACCTGCAAGGGCAACTTCCCCACCAACTATAAGGCGGTTCCCGACCTGGTCAAGTTTCCTGAGCTTCGCTTTCTGGACCGCTTCGAGACCGTGGTCCCGATCATACTGGCGCTATCCCTTGTCGCCTTTGGGTCGATTCTAAACGCACTGGCTCCCCAGCTGGGAACCTCCGGCATGCAGATGTTGATTTGGGGATTTTTTATCTCCACAATCTTTCTCTTCCACGGAACCTGTACGATTAACTCCCTCTCTCACCTGTTTGGGACCAAGCGCTACAAGACCTCCGACGAGAGCCGGAACAATTTTCTTCTCGCACTGATCACGCTGGGAGAAGGCTGGCACAACAACCATCATCATTTCTCTGCCTCTGTGCGTCAGGGCTTCTACTGGTGGGAAGTTGATATCACCTACTACTTTTTGCGGCTCCTCTCCTGGACCGGTATTATCTGGGATCTTACCCCGGTACCTGCAGGAGTCCGTGTCAGCAACCGCGTAGGTTCGTAACTTCGTCACGACGTGCGGCCGTAACCTTCTCTAGTTTTTCTTAGCTTTCCACAAGAGATTTCGTGCAGTCGTCACTCCTGAAGAGTGCGGTGGTAGCAAATGGTTCGTAGGGGCGAGCCGGTGGCTCGCCCGAACAGTCAGGATTGCAAAAACGCGAGCCATACAGGTCAAGATCGTGCTGCTCGTTCAGTTCGGGTCAGCCACCGGCTGACCCCTACGAATTATTCCCCCGACGGCACAACAACACGACCGCACGAATTCAGGAAGTGAGAGGGCTACTGAGTTGCTCCAGGTAGAAATCTACGGCCTGTTGGAAGGAATCGAGCATATCCTGGGCACGATATCTAAAATCGCGGGGAATATTCCGGCAACCGTCAGAAAATCCAGCGCGAAACTGTATCCCCGGTCAGATGCAGGAAATTTTGGATACACCAAGAGGGGAACCCGGCTCGCTTCGTTTCGTCAGTGAAAGAAAACAGAGAGATTAGGCAGGTTGTTCCACTGATTTAATAGGAAGGGGCTCGAAGCTCTTGACCAGAAAAACATAGGAGAGGGCCCCGCCCAGGGCCATGGCCGCCGCAACCAGAAGAGCGAAAACGAAAGAGCCCGTGGTTCCCACGATGTAGCCAGTGATAACGGCCACCGCCATACCGCTAAACACTCCTATGGTGTTTTGTATGGAGGTCAGGGAAGCCGCCAGACTGGAGGGAGCCAGATCCATGGGAGCGGAGTTGGCGGATGCCGTAATTAGCCTCATGCATCCCATACAAAGGGTCAGCAGAGTGACGGCCAGCCAGGTTTGGGATGCAAAAGCCGCCGCTACCATGGTGATCGTCACCAGCGTTAGTCCTACCCCAATCATCGTTTTTCGAGACGCCGTACGGCTGAAGCCACGCCGGATCAGGTAATCCCCCACCCATCCTCCCGTCAGGGTTCCCACCAGACCCATCCAAAAAGGAAGACTGGCCACGATTCCTGTTTCCAGAACCGTCATTCCTCGCTCCAGGATGAGATAGCCGGGGAGCCAGGTGAGAAAGAAAAAGTAAGCATAGAGATATCCCACCTGCCCAAAGACGATTCCCCACACCGATCGATACGAAAACAGTGCCGCCCAGCGCATCTGGGGAGCGTCACTTTCCTTCTCCTCTTCCATGGGTACGGCGGGCACGTCCTGCCGGCCAATCTTTTTGTCCGGATAAAGGACAAACCAGACGAGGGAAAACACCAGGCTTGCGCTGCCGATGCAGTAAAATACCCACTGCCAGCCCAATCGGTCCAGAATGAGGGCTGCGATCATGGTTCCGGTGGCCAGGCCCACCTGGCCTCCAGAGAAACATAATCCCACGGCTGTAGCACGCTGATTGGGATGGAAACAACGGACGATAGCCGATGCCTGGGCGGGAAAACGAACGCAGTGCCCGAATCCGAACAGGGCCCGCAGCAAAAAGAGAGAAACCACACCGGTTGCAAGGGGTAAAGCCAGCGTGGACAGGCCCCAAATGGTGGAGCCTACGCCCAGGGCGATCCAGGGTCCAAGCCGGTCGACAATGGGCCCAACCAAAGGGAGAAACCCGACATAGGTCCAGTTCCATGCCGAGAGGATGTAGCCCATGGCCTGAGGCGTGATGTCGTAGCGGCTCATCAAGGTCGGAGCTACCACGGCCAGCGAAACCCGGATGATATCGGTAAACACCTGGACCCACCAAAACAGACCCACTACCGTCCATTTCTTCATCGAGGTCTCCTGCTTGGCGCTCGCTAACGATCATCCAGCTTGAGAAGCCGGCGGGCGTTTTCTCCGAGGATGTTCCGCTTTCCCTGCTCACTGAGGAAGGGCAGATCAAAGATGGCACTGGGGGGGTCGAAATCCCAGTGGGGCCAATCCGAGGAATAGAGCAGCTGGGTTTCGGCATTGATCATCTCAAAGGTCAGCTCCAACGCCTTGGGATGATCCGTCTCCATGGGCTGGGAGGTGTAGTACATCTCGCGCATGTACTCACTGGGAACCTTGCGCAGCAAAGGCGCTTCGGAGGTCCGCATCATGTACTCATGGTCCAGCCGCTGCATCAAAAAAGGAATCCAGGCCAGACCGCTTTCAATCCAGATGGTCTTGAGCTTGGGAAAACGCTCGGGTAGACCATTGAGCACCCAATTGGTCATATGGACCAGGTTGCAAAGAACGAAGGCCAGGGCATGCATGCCGATGAATCGGTTGAGCAGTGCCATCGAAGAGTCCTGCCAATAGTACCCGGCATGAAAGCAAAGAGGCATCCCCCGCTCCTCCAGAGCAGCATAGAGCTTCATATACTGGTTGTGATGGACGGGTTTGTAGCGTGCGCTGGTAATGGTGAAGCCGACCGAGCCCTTAACCTCGGAAAAATCCTCAACCGTTCGAAGAGCAGCCTCCGGGTCGTTAAAGGGCAAATACATAAAGCTTTTGATTCTTTCGTCGCCCGGCAGCAATCGCTCCTCTAGCCAACGGTTGTAGGCACGGCCCAGCAGCACCTCCATCTCAGGCTGGGGATGGGTACCTAAAAACAACATGGGCGTCGGAAAGACCACCATGTAATCCAGGCCGAAACTCTCTATGGCACGGCGGGTGAGGACCACATCACGATGGACGTCGGTTTCCTCCACCGTCTCCAGGCGATTGTCGTTGTGGGGAATGCGCCCGCCAACGCCCTGATACTTGAGCCCAAAATCTCCGCTTAGACCATAGGGAGGCCCGCCTGTCCTGATCTGCTGATACTCCAGAGCCTGGGCGCGAACCACGGGATCTTCAATGTATTCGATAATCTCGTGCCAGGAATTGGTCTCGGTGTGATGGGAATCGACATCGACGATCAGATAATCTTCGAATTTGTTGGCATCGGCCCGTTGTTTGGCGTGGGCTAGAATATCGCGGGTATCGGTATAAACATCGATCGGTTTGATCGGACTTTCATGAACTTCCTTCATCCCTGCTCCCCTCTTCTTCCCCGGGCGGTCTGGGCCGGTTAAACCACATTGCAAGGTCGAAGGTATTGAGGTTCACCGCTCGCAGGATCTCCGAAACGGTAACCACCACATCGGTTGGAGTCACCAGGCTACCCGGGTCCAAAAGCGGAGAAAAGAAGCGGTCCTCCTGCTCCACTTTGGCGGCGAACAACTTGACTGCCGCAGTCATCAAGTGCTGTACCGTCTCATCGGAAAACTTTTGGGTCTCGCCCGCCTCCACCGCCTCTAAGACGGCTTCGAAGATAGCCTGGGCGGCTTCGGCTGAATCGATCTCAGATGATTTAAGCTTAGCCCGCATTTCTCACACCCCCTCTACTGCATCGGCGAAATGATCCGCCCTGACTGTGTTGCACTCGGTCGGCCTCCTCAACGTACCTACAGTACGTTTGCGGGGGCCTCCCGTCACGCGTGGCGCAACGCACTCAGGCCGTACCTTTCGCCGCTTCGCAACGACCTGGTGTGAGAAACTCGGGCTAAATAAGGACATAGACTCCTCCCTTGCGAACCTCCACTTCATACTTCTTTAGGTGGAAACGCTTGTTCCCCGCATTCACGCCATCCGTGAGATCGTACTCAAAACCATGCCAGGGACAGACGATGTGAAGATGCTCCTTTGAAAACTGCAGCCCACTGCTGGTCTTGTCCTCGTTGAGGACCTCCTCCACCTTGCTTAGAATCTTCCCCTGGCAGACCGGACCGCCCCGATGGGCACACTGGTTCTGGTAGGCGTAGAAAGCTCCATTGACCCGAAAAACACCGATTTCCAAACCGTCCTGAACGACAAGCCGGCGGTCCTTCTCCTTGAAATCCTGTTCCTGACCCACAAACAGTTCTGACATGCTTCTCTTTAGGGTTTTTCATCTTCGTTCACCGTTGTCGGCATGTCAAGACGATTCCAGTGAGAGAAAACGGCAGGACACGTTCAGACGAGAAGTGATATAAATATATGAAGTTAAGGGCTCTATGTCTAAGGCAACATTCCTTGAGACTTCCAGAGATGTGCTCGGAGGCACCCCAGTATTTGAGGGAACACGTGTGCCCGTCAAAACACTGATTGACTATCTTCAAGGGGGCGACACGCTCGATGATTTTCTCCGTGATTTTCCCACTGTCAAACGCGATCAGGCTCGCCAAGCCCTCAACGTCGCAAAGGACGCCTTAATATGAAAAGAATCATCCAGGTTCATGTCTCTAAAGGGGAAAGGTATTACGTAGGCGAATGCGTCGATTTTCCAGTGGTCACTCAGGGAGAAAGCCTCGATGAACTCGCCAGGAATCTTCAGGAAGCAATTACTTTACATCTGGAGGGGGAAGACCTTGGCGAACTGGGTCTCGCTCCAAATCCCTCTGTCCTTGTGAGCTAGACTCTACCCTTCAAACTTCTGAATCTGAGTAGACTTCATCTTCGATCCTCTACGGACGAGTCGGATATACTAGAGGTTGATGATGATGACTAGCAAGAGCCGTATCCGCCGTCCCTTTCTTCTTCTTTTGTCCCTTCTAATATTGAGCGGCTGTGCCCGAAACCCGGTCACCGGGAAACGCCAGATTGTCCTGATTTCAGAGAGTCAGGAGATCGCATACGGACGAGAAGCCCATCCCGAGGTGCTGGCGCAGTTCGGACGGGTGGAAGACTCCGATCTGCAGAGTTACTTCAATGAGATCGGGCAAGAGCTGGCCGTCCTCTCTCATCGTCCCGAACTGGACTGGCATTTCAACGTCGTCGATAGCCCGATCGTCAACGCCTTTGCTCTTCCCGGAGGTTACATTTATTTCACACGGGAGATCCTGGCCTACATGAACAACGAGGCTGAGCTGGCCGGGGTGATGGGACATGAAATCGGACACGTCACGGCTCGGCACTCGGTCTCACAAATCAGCAAAAGTCAGCTCTTCGGCGTGGGATTGGGATTGGGTAGCGTTCTTTCACCCACTTTCTCCCAGCTGAGTGACTTTGCTCAAGTGGGTGTGGGAATGCTCTCCCTCAAATACGGTCGCGATGATGAACGGCAATCCGATGAATTGGGCGTGAAGTATATGAGCCTTCGGGGGTTACGACCCTCGGGAACTGAGCAAGTTCTTCGTCGTTTTTCAACAAATGAGGGAGGACTCCAGTCAATCGATTCCCGACTGGCTTTCCAGCCATCCCGCTCCACCGGATCGAATCACCGCTACCCGGAGTGATGCCGAAACCCTTGTTCGTGCTCAACCCGATAAGCGTTGGATCATCAACCGGGAAGGCTTCCTCAAACGCATCAGCGGCATCGTATTCGGAGAAAATCCAAGGGAGGGATTCCGGTCAGACGGGTGGTTTGTCCATCCCGACCTGGAGTTCAGGATTCGTATTCCAACGGGATGGCGGGTGCAAAACAGCAAGAAAGCCGTGGTCTCTGCGCCAGCCAGTGGAGACGCTGCCATTCAATTGACCCTGGCCGAAGCCCCGGAAGGCACTTCTCCGAGAGAGTACGCCAGAAGTTTGGCCGAGCAGTCGGGCGTGGAATTGCTGGAAGGGGAGAACACCCGCATTAATGGCTATCGTGCTTTTATAGGCACCTACCGGTTTCAGGATTCCCAGGAAAATCGACTCATCGGGCTAGCCGCCTTCATTGACTTCAGGGGAAGGCTCTATCAGATCCTCGGTCTGGCCCCCAACCAGAGTTTCTCCAAATACGCCAGGACATTCGAAGACAGCCTCACCAGCTTTTACAGATTGAGAGACCAGAATCTTTTGAATGTCCAACCCGATCGGTTGCAGATTCGCACGGCACGGCGGGGGCAAACCCTGGGTCAGATTGCACGAGATGCGAACAATCCACGGATGAATGCGGAAGCGCTGTCTCGACTGAATCGCATCGATGTGGATCAGACTCTAAAGGCAGGCACATTGGTCAAGGTGATCGAAGCGGGAAAGAGGTAGCGCGCGAGCGCGAGCGCATTCCAGAGACCAGGGCCCGTGGGCTAACCCAGGCTTTTTGTGTAGGGAGAGTTTTAGGACAGTCCCTAAACTCTCCTATCGAAATCAGGTGGGCTTTTGCGATACCCTCTTTAGCCCGCGGATCAATTGATCCAGAAATCGTCTTTCTTCTCTTTTTGTTCTCGTCTCTGGCTGTCGTATACCTTGAATTTCTTCCTCATCCGTTGCAGCTTCCAGCGCTGGTAGCTCTTACGCACCACGGACGGGGACAGCAACCCCTTCATGTAGAGAAACCCAAAGACCATGCCTCCCAGATGAGCCATGTGGGCAATGGAGCCACCCGGTGAATTCAAAGCGGAATAAAAGGTGACGATGCCCAGAAAGGCCACAAAGTATTTCACTTTCACGGGAAAGAGAAAGTAGAGGTAGATCATCCGTTCCGGGAACATGAGCCCGTAGGCCATCAAGACTCCGTAGACAGCTCCGCTGGCTCCGATGGTCGGTACGGGAGAAAAAGGCTGCACGGCAATCGACAACAGCCCGGCTCCGATGCCGGTAATCAAGAAGAACCTCAAGAACTCCTTGCCGCCCCAGTAGCGCTCCAGTTCGGAGCCGAACATCCAGAGCGGGAACATGTTCCAGAACAAATGCCCAAATCCCCCGTGAAGAAAAAGATAGGTGACGATCTGCCACACAAAAAGCTTGCTGAGGACTGCGGCAGGAGTCAGGCCGAAGATCTGGATCATGGCCCGGCTGTCTCCCAGCGATTGCAGAAGAAAGGCACCCGCACAGGCAATCATCAGGTACTTGACCATGGGGGTCATGGTGGGACCCAGCCTCATCGTCGATCTCGGGCCAAAACTCATGGGCTTGATGATAGCACAAGGAAAGAGGAGACAGGAGGAGGGGAAAAGCTGACAACAGATATGCTGAAACCCCAAATCCTAAATCTCAAATTCCAAACAGATGAAGAAGTTAAGAGTTCAAATCTAAACCTCCTCACAGACTGTTCTGGAGAATCTTTAGGCTGGGTTTAGTGCTTTGAATTTGGAATTTGTTTGGGATTTGGAATTTGGAATTTAGAATTTAGAGTTTCAGCCTCTTACGTTCCCTCGGCCCAGGAAGCCAGGTAGGTTTCCTGCTCGTCGGTCAGGGCGTCAATCTGCACGTCCATAGCAGCGAGCTTGAGACGGGCGATCTCCTGATCGATCTCAGGGGGAACAACATACACTTCAGGTTTCAGTTCTCCGTGGTGTTTCACCAGATACTCGGCCGACAGTGCCTGGTTGGCAAAGGACATATCCATCACCGATGCGGGATGCCCTTCGGCAGCCGCCAAGTTAATGAGACGGCCCTCCCCCAGAAGATAGATGTGGCGACCGTCGGGCATCAGATATTCCTCGAGGAACTCTCGAACCGTTCGCTTCTTTGTGCTCAGGGCTTCCAGACCGGGGATATCGAGCTCGACGTTGAAATGCCCGGAGTTGGCCACCACGGCACCGTCGAGCATGACCTCGAAATGTTCCTTCCGAATCACATTCTTATTCCCAGTTAGGGTCACGAAGATCTTTCCGACTTTGGCAGCCTCACCAATAGGCATCACCTGGAATCCATCCATGATCGCTTCCAAGGCCCTGACTGCTTCCACCTCGCACACCACAACGTGGGACCCCATTCCTCGGGCTCGCATGGCTACCCCTCGTCCGCACCAGCCATAACCCACCACCACGAAGCGGGTACCGGCCAGCAGCAAATTGGTGGCTCGAGTAATTCCATCCAGCGTGGACTGCCCCGTCCCGTATCGATTGTCAAAAAGATGCTTGGTATTGGCATCGTTCACAGAAATCACGGGAAAGCGCAAAACCTTGTCTTTGGCCATACTGCGCAGGCGAATGATCCCGGTGGTCGTCTCCTCGGTGCTCCCTATAATGCCCGAAATGAATTCCTTTTTATCCGACAGGATTGCGCTCACCAGATCGGCACCGTCGTCCATGGTGATCTGAGGTCCCGTCTCCAGTGCGGAGTGAAGGTGGGAGTAATAAGTGTCATTGTCTTCCCCCTTGATGGCAAAGACGGGGATTTCAAAATTCTTCACCAGCGAAGCTGCCGTGTCATCCTGCGTGCTGAGCGGGTTGGAGGCGCAGATTCGCAATTCAGCACCCCCGGCCTTGAGAGTGCGGCCCAGATTGGCGGTCTCGGTGGTCACGTGGAGGCAGGCCGCAATCTTAATTCCCTTCAGAGGCTTTTCCTTTTCAAAGCGTTCCCGAATCGATCGCAGGACGGGCATGGACTGGTCTGCCCATTCAATCCGGTCCAGTCCCTGTTGAGCCAAAGAAGGATCTTTTATATCGAAATCCATGGAGTTCTCTCCCTTAAAAGCTGTTGTAGTGGTCGTGAATGATATTCGGGCGGCTAAACAATGACCTGCTTGGCGTCCATCTCGGAGAGCCCTGCTTCACTACGGAGAGCATCGGCTTTGTCGGTAAGCTCCCAGGTGAACCCTTCGTCTTCTCTCCCGAAGTGACCATAGGCGGCGGTTTTCCGGTAAATCGGCTGTCTCAAATTGAGTGAGTCGATGATCGCATGAGGAGTCAGCGAAAAATGAGATCGGATCATCTCTTCAATGGTCTCTTCGCTCAAACGCTCCGTCCCGAAAGTATCCACCAGGAGAGAAACAGGCTCGGCAACCCCAATGGCATAGGCCAGCTGAATTTCCAGACGTTCAGCCAAACCTGCTGCCACACAATTCTTGGCGATGTAACGGGCCATGTAGGAGGCCGACCGGTCGACTTTGGAAGGATCCTTACCGGAAAAGGCTCCTCCCCCATGGCTGCCTACGCCACCATAGGTATCGACAATAATCTTGCGTCCCGTGACACCACAATCTCCCTGAGGCCCTCCGACGACGAAACGGCCGGTGGGATTAATGTGAACCTTGGTGTCTTTGTCGAGTAGATCTTCGGGAATGATGGGGTCGATCACCTTTTCCTGGATGGCCTCGGCTATCTCCTCATTGGTGACCTCAGAGCTATGCTGGGTGGAAATGACGACGGCATCCACTCGAACCGGTTTGTTCCCGTCGTGCTCCACCGTAACCTGTGACTTGCCATCGGGCCGAAGCCAATCAATGATCCCCTGCTTTCGACACTCGGCCAGCCGCTTGACCAGTTGGTGAGCCAGGACTATGGGCATGGGCATGAGCTGGGGAGTCTCCGTGCAGGCATAGCCAAACATCAACCCCTGATCACCGGCACCGCCCGTGTCCACACCCTGAGCAATGTCCGGGGATTGCCGGTCAATGGAGCTGATGACTCCGCAGGTTTCATAATCGAATCCATACTTGGCCCGGGTATATCCCACATCACGAATGACTCCTCTGGCTACCGCAGGAAAATCAACATAGCCCTTGGTGGTGATCTCTCCTGCGATGATGACCAGTCCGGTCGTCACCAGGGTCTCGCAGGCCACCCGACCATGCGAATCCTGCTCCAGAACCCCGTCCAAAATGGCGTCTGAGATCTGATCGGCGATTTTATCGGGATGTCCTTCGGTTACTGACTCTGACGTAAATAAATGTCTGCGATTTCTTGACATCAATACTCCCTAAAACGGGTTTTATGTAGAGGCAAAAACTAACACAACCCTCATAGGGTGTCAATCAGGGGCAGGCTTTGCGGGCGTTCCAGGTTCCATGTCGGATTTGGAATTGGCGATCACAAAAAACTCCCAAATCCTAAATCCCAAACAAATCACAAATTCCAAGTTCCAAATTACAAACAAACTCAGTATCCAACAGTCCGTGAACCCACACTCTTAGAGGTTTTGAACTCGGGTTTCAGATTTGGAATTTGTTTGGGATTTTGAATTTGGGATTTGGGATTTCCGCTGACCGCTTCCAGCGGCTCAGCGGTCAGTTTTTCCAGCTGGCGAACTTCTCGAGCCGCATGTAGCGCTCCACCTCTTTGGGAGCGAGCAGTAGAAGAAGCAGGGCCTTCTGGACATGAAGCCGGTTCTCTGCCTGTTCGTAGACCAGGGACTGGGAAGAGTCCATCACCGCATCGGTGACTTCCTGGTTGCGATGGGCGGGAAGACAGTGCATGAAATAAGGATCCTTCCCGGTTGAGGCCATCAGTTCCGGGGTCACCTGGTAGTTCTGTAGGAGTCGAACCCGCTCCCGGGCTTCCTCTTCCTGTCCCATACTCACCCAGGTGTCGGTGTAGACAGCATCCGCTCCTTTAAGGCCATCCACGGATTCGGTCCAGCGGAAGGAGGCGTTAGTGGAGGTGGAAAGACTCTCGAAATCCTGGGCTGCTTCCGGGTAGGGTTCATGGGAACTGGGAGTCACAGCCACCAGGGACATGCCCGAAAGGGCGGCAGCGTGAATAAGTGAGGTGCAGACGTTGTTTCCATCCCCAATAAACACAAGCGTCTTCCCCTTTACCTCTCCCCACTTTTCCTGCAGCGTGAAGATATCGGCAAGAGCCTGGCAGGGATGTTCCTTATCGCTGAGACCATTGATCACCGGTATGGAGGCTTGCTCGGCCAGTTGGACGGCCGCCTCATGGGAAAAGGTTCGGGTCACGATGCAATCAAACCATCGCTCCAGATTGCGGGCCACATCGGTGATTGATTCACGCCCACCCAGGCGGGACTCCTGATGGTCCAGAAAAACGGCATCACCACCCAGCTGTTTCATTCCCAATTCGAAGGTGAGGCGGGTGCGCAGGGAAGACTTCTCAAAAACCAGCACTGAGCTTTTGCCCACCAGCATCTGGCGAAAATAGCTGGGCCGCTGCTTGACCTCGGCACTCAAATGAAGCAACTGCTTCCACCACTCCACACTGATATCCTTCAGGGAGAGAAAGTCTTTCATGAGAGGTTTTCGATCCATTCCTTCCAATGGGCAATCTGCTGTTCAATGGAGACCCGTCCCGAACTCCCTTTGTGCCAGCGTCGCCTCAGAAAGCTCTCCGGCTTGAGGACTTCGCTGACTTCAGGGCCGCATTCGGGAGCCAGTTCCTGAAGCTTCTCCAATGGCAATTCTTCCAGGGTCAGCTCTTTTTCCAGGCAATAGGCTACCAGCTTTCCCACCGTCTCATGGGCCACTCGAAAGGGACTGCCCCGGGTCACCAGGTACTCGGCCAGATCGGTGGCCATCAAGAAACCCTGTTTGAGGGCAGCCTGGACCCGATCGGTGTCGACTCGAAAGCCGGCAATCACCAGAGGAATCACCTCCAAGGTTCCGCCAACCTCGTCCACGGCTTTAAAAAGGTGTTCCTTATCCTGCTGAAGGTCGCGATGGTAGGAGGTGGGAAGCCCCTTGAGCAAAATAGCCATGGCCGAAGCGTGGCCCAAGACGGAGGCCGTTTTGCCGCGTGTCAGTTCCAGCACATCCAGATTCTTCTTCTGAGGCATCATGCTGCTGCCCGTACAGAGCGAATCGGGCAGCTCAATCCAATGAACAGCCGTACTGGAAAGATAGATAAAGTCCTCGGCAAGACGGCTCAGATGAATCATTAGCTGACTGGCGATCTGGAGAAGTTCCAGAAGGAAGTCCCGATCTCCCACCACGTCGTAGCTGTTGGCAAAGCTGGCTGAGAATCCCAGTTCCTGGGCGCTTCGTTCCGGGTCCAGAGGAAGCGTGCTTCCGGTCAAGGCTCCTGCCCCCAACGGAGACCTGGAGTGAAGCTTCTGGTAATCGGTCAAGCGAGAATTGTCCCGGCCCAACATCTCACAAAAAGCCAGCAGGTAATGCCCCCAGGACAGAGGCTGTGCGGCCTGCAAGTGAGTCCAGCCGGGGAAAAGATCGCCCTTGAGTTCCTGGGCACGCTCGAGCAGAGCCTTGTGAACCTCCAGAATCTGAGTCCGCCAGCGCAGAGCCGTGTCCAGGCAAAACAGCCTCAGATCCAGAGACACCTGATCATTTCTACTCCTGCCCGTATGAAGCCGACCTCCTGCTTCACCCACAATCTCCTGCAAGCGATGCTCAATGTTCATATGGATGTCTTCCAGCTCATCCCGATAGGGGAACTCGCCCGAGTCGATCTCTTCTTCGATTTGCTTGAGACCCTCAAGGATTCGTTTTTCATCCTCCGAGTTCACAATCCCCTGGGCTGCCAACATGCGCACATGAGCTCGACTGCCTTGAAGGTCGTAAGGGGCCAGCCGCCGGTCCAGATGAACCGAACGAGTGTATTCCAGAACGACAGGATCCAGCTCTGACTTGAATCGTCCTCCCCACGGTTTTTTGGTCTTTTCTTCACTCATTGAGCTACCTGTGGCCGGCCCCAACACTTCTTCAGCTGCTCTTATCCACGGCTTCCAGCTGACGGCCCTTTTCCAGAAGCGCGGCCACTCTCAAACGCAGCCCCTGGAGTTGAATAAACCCCTGGGCATCAGCCTGCGAATAAACCTCGTCGGCCTCGAAGGTGGCGTAAGCGGGATCGTAGAGATTAAAGGGTGAACTTCGACCCTGAATCACGCAGTTTCCCTTGTAAAGCTGGATTCTGACCTTGCCCGTGACCCGGGTCTGAGAGTTCTGAACCAGCTGCAATAAAAGCTCCATCTCCGGAGCAAACCAAAATCCGTAGTAAATCAACTCGGCAATTCGGGGAGCCAACTCATCTTTCAGGTGCTGCACTTCACGATCCAGGGTCAGGGACTCCAGGGCACGATGGGTCTTGTGCAATACCGTCATGCCCGGTGTTTCATAGACACCCCGGGATTTCATACCCACCATCCGGTTCTCCACCAGATCGACACGCCCCACACCGTTGGCCCCGGCAACTCGGTTCAGTTCCTGAAGAATCTCCACCGGCCCCATGGCCTTGTCGTTCACCTTGACGGGAATGCCCGCCTCAAACTCGATGACGACCTCGGTCGGGGCATCGGGGGCCTGCTGTGGGGAAACACTGAGCAGAAAGATATCTTCCGGAGGAGCTTCCCAGGGATCCTCCAAGATTCCTCCCTCGTAGGACGTATGCATGATGTTCTGATCGATGCTGTAGGGCTTCTCCTGGGTCGAGGTGATGGGAATTCCCCAGGTCTGGGCATAGTTGATCAGATCCATGCGCCCCCTGAACTCCCAGCTTCTCCAAGGGGCAATAATCTTCAATTCAGGAGCCAGGGCCTGAAAGGTCAATTCGAACCGAATCTGATCGTTGCCCTTGCCCGTCGAACCGTGAGCAACGGCATCCCCACCCCAATCGGCAGCCACCTTGACCTGCTCGCGGGCAATGGCCGGCCGCGCCAGTGAGGTTCCCATCAGATACTCCCCCTCGTAAAGGGCGTGTGCCTGCATGGCGGGAAAGCAAAATTCCCGGACGAACTCCTCGCGCAGGTCGGAAATGACCACTTTATCGGCGCCCGTTTCGTAGGCCTTTTTTTCAATGGAGGGCAAATCCTCACCCTGGCCCACATCGGCCACGAAGGCCAGAATGGGACACCCATATTTCTCCTTGAGCCAATGCAGCATGACCGAAGTATCCAGGCCACCTGAATAAGCCAAAACGATTTTCTTTACTTCTGAATCCCTTGCCATAAATCCTTCCTCACCTTACGGGAATCGAATCCTTCCGCCACCACCACCAGGAGGGTATCATCACCCGCTACCGTCCCTAAAATCCCGGACAAGCGCAGGGCGTCCACCCGGTAAGCCACAGCCTGAGCCATTCCCGGGTCGGTGTGCAGAACCAGCAGATTCCCACTGATGTCGCAGCTGGCAATCTGAAAGCCGGGAATTTCTTCCATAATCGCATATTTATATTCACCATCTTCGCCGGTCGTCTTGACCACATGCAGTTCCTTTAGGTCCCGGGACAGAGTGGCCTGTGTAACTTCGAAGCCATTTGTTTCCAGTATTTTGCGAAGATGTCCCTGGCTGGAAAGATTCGTTCGTTCGACCAACTCGAGGATGGCCTGGTGGCGCTTCTCCTTTTCTCTATACACAAACTATGTATATTTATACATTTTGTAGTCAAAGTCAAGCTAGCGCGCAACGCGCAAGCACAAAATCCCAAATCTCAAATCCCAAACAAATTCCAAATTCTAAATCCCAAATTTCAAACCCTGAAACTCGAAACTAAGAACGCGCGCGAATCGAGTGTTTACGCAATCCTGCGGAAGGTCTGGTAGAGGGTGTCGCGCTGGGCGGGGGTAAAACCCGCTTCTTCGATCACGGTGAGGAGGTTCTCTCGAGTGGCGGTATTGTGGGCGCCTGCCGTGCTCATGACATTTTCTTCAATCATGATGCTGCCCACATCGTTGGCTCCAAAGTGAAGCGCTATCTGGGCAACCGACAGACCCTGGGTGAGCCAGGAGACCTGGAGGTTGCGGAAATTGTCCAGGTAGATGCGGCTGACCGCCAAAAGGGTGAGATATTCCACCGGGCCCACCCTCCTGCTGATGGTAGCCTGCATGGGGGTTCCCTCCAATTGGACGTTCCAGGGAATGAAGGCCACAAATCCACCCGTCTCATCTTGCAGTCTGCGCAGCCGGTCCAGATGCTCGATGCGTTCTTCAAGGGTCTCCCCTCCCCCGATCATCATGGTTGCCGTGGTAAGCAAACCTTCTTCGTGAGCAATGCGCATGACTTCCAGCCACTGATCAGCGGTGCACTTGCCGGGGCTGATCTCCTTGCGCATTCTTTCAGTCAGAATTTCGGCACCTCCGCCCGGTATGGAAACCAGACCGGCCGCCTTGAGACGGCGAATCGCTTCTCGAATACTGATCTTGCTCAAACGGGCCAGGACCACTACTTCCGGCGGTGAGAAGCAGTGCAGGTGGATGGGGTAGCGTTCCCGGATGGAACTGAGCAGATTTTCATAGTAATCAATCTTCAAGTCGGGGTGCATCCCTCCCTGCATCAGGATTCCCGTACCTCCCAGTTCAAGGGTCTCTTCGATCTTCTTGAAGATCGATTCCAAAGAGAGGATGTAACCCCCTTCCGCTCCCGGTTTCCGATAGAAATTGCAAAAGGTGCAGCGGGCCACGCAGACGTTGGTGTAGCTGATATTGCGATCGATCAGAAAAGAGACCACCCCATCCGGACATTTCTGGCGACGCACGTAGTCGGCTGCCTGTCCCACTTTCTGAAACTCCCCGGACTGCAGAAGGGCCAGTCCTTCCTCAGGACCGATCCGCTTGCCCTGGTAGGTCTTCTGGAGGATCTTCTCGACCGATGGCATGTGGGCTATTCTAAAGTTTGCAGCCCCAAGATTACAACCAAAGGGGGATTCGGCACCTGAGGTGCCTCCCACACTCCGGAGAACCTTGCCCCAAGCCGCGTCCAATGTAGGAACTCTCCTTGCCACTCCGAACGGCAGCAGCGATGCCATTGACCTTGTCTGGGCGATAAATGTGGCTGCGACTCCCCCGATAGCGTCCCCAGCCGTTGAGTTCTTTTTCGACAAACTTGTCCATAGGAAAGGGCGATCTGGATTGTATCAGCCCTATGTGGCCTTCTTACCTGTTGTAGGGAAAATGCTCTCGGGCCAGGCTCGCTGGCCTACAGGTTATATGCCTGGGCCTTCAAGAGCGCGGCGGCAATATCTCGTCGCATGGGAATGGAGTTCAGCAAGGAGTGTTTGCAAAATTTTCTCAAAGCGGCCAGATAGGTGCGCTGCTCGTCTCCTTCAGAAACCGACCCCAGAATCTTCTTCCCCGAGAGGCTGATCTTGTCGATGGCATCATGGATGTAACACCGAATGAGCTTTTCATACAGCTCCAGGTCCTTCGATCCCTTCTGAGCAATCTTTAAAACCCGGAGTAGACCGCTTTCCATCCCATGGACTTCCATGATCATGTCTGCCGCCGCCATGACGATCTCCTGCTCATCGGTTAAGGCCTCCCCGTATTTTTGGGAGGCCAGACCCGCCACCATCAAAGTGGCTTTTTTGGCGTTCTCCACGATTCGCTTCTCTTCGGCCAGCGTCTCTTCCGGATCCAGCTCTTCGGGAAAAGAAGTGAGTTCCGAGAAGATCTGCTCGGTCGCCTGCATGAGGGCCAGTTCCCCTTTCATGGCACGCCGCAGCAACATTCCGGTAATGAGAAGGCGATTGATCTCATTGGTGCCTTCAAAAATCCGGTTGATCCGGGAATCTCGATAATAGCGCTCCACCGGGTATTCCTGGCTGTAACCGTTGCCACCATAGATCTGAACGGCCTCATCCACCACAAAGTCCAGCATTTCCGTGCACCACACCTTGACGATGGAACACTCGACGGCGTACTCCTCGATGGCCTTGAGAGCCTGCCCGGGATCGTCCGTGTCCACTTCCCGGAGCCTGGCGTCGATGAGACCGACCGTGCGATAGGCCATGCTCTCTGCGATCCAGGTCCGGATCGCCATCTCGGCCAGCTTCTCCTGGATGGCCCCGAATTCGGCGATGGGACGCCCAAACTGCTGGCGTTCCGACGCATAGCCGAGGCTATCGCCAATGGCGGCCTTGGCCGCACCCACACATCCGGCGCCCAACTTATAGCGGCCGATATTTAGAATGTTCAAGGCAATCTTGTGTCCCTTACCCTGTTCTCCCAGGAGATTCTCAACCGGTACCCGAGCGTCTTCCAGTGACAGGATCCGGGTGGAGGACCCCTTGATTCCCATCTTCTTCTCCTCGGCCCCCAGCTTGACACCTTCGAATTTCCGCTCCACGATAAAGGCACTGAAATCCTTCCCGTCGACCTTGGCGAAAACGATAAAGAGATCGGCGAATCCGGCATTGGTGATCCATAACTTTTCACCGTTGAGAACCCAGCTCTTTTTATCCTCACTGAGAACAGCCGTGCTCTTAGCGGCCAGGGCATCCGATCCTGAGGTGGCTTCAGTCAGGGCGTAGGCGGCAAGCAGCTCCCCCTTGGCCAGCTTGGGAAGGTATTATTGTTTCTGTTCTTCGGTTCCGAAATAGACGATGGGAAGGGTGCCAATGCCACAGTGAGCCCCGTAGGAAATGGCAAAGGATCCCACCCGGGACAATTTCTCAGCAACAATGGTGGAGCTGGGTTTATCCAGTCCCAACCCTTCATATTTCTCCGGCACATCGATGGCCAGAAGATCCAGTTCGGCAGCGGCTTTGCGCAGCAGCCCGACGGTCAGGTCCAGATCCTGATCTTCGATCTGCTCGCATTGGGGCAGAATTTCCTGCTCCATAAATTGCTGGGCCGTCTGGGCAATCATCTGATGCTCCTCGGTGAAATCCTCGGGGGTGAACACATCCTGAGGATCACTTGCGGTGATCAGGAATTCCCCACCCTTGAGTTTTGCCTGGACCTCGGCTGCCATAATTTCTCTCCTTAGGAGCTACACACCGAAAGGCTACCTCTAGAGGGCTGCCTGCCCGCTTTCGGAGCCCAGTAATTTCTGTTTAATAGCCAAGCCACCCCCAAAGCCCACCAGTGACCCGTCTTGACCAATAACGCGATGGCAGGGGACGACAATCGGCACCGGGTTGCTTCCCGCAGCAGACCCAACGGCCCGGCTGGCACGGGGATTCCCCATTCGGCGGGCAACTTCCCCGTAGCTCACCGTCGAACCGTAAGGAATCTCGAGCAACTGCCTCCACATCCCCACTCGAAAAGGCGTTCCCCGGAGGTCCAGGGGGAGGTCAAAATCACGTCTTTTCCCTTCGAAGTATTCGGTGAGTTGCTCGATGGCCTGACGAAGGGGCGGCTGCCAACCTTCTTCAGGCAGGCAGGAGAAGTGGCGCTGCAACCAGGGAAAAGAGTCCCTGAAAGACTGGACGGAAAAGCAGATCCGGCAGATTCCCTCTGAGTTTCCCACCACCACCAAGGTACCGAGCGGGGTCTCCAACTCTTGAAAATATAGCTTGTTCATGGTCCCTTTATCATAGAGGAAGAAGTGGGAAGAGAAAAGACTGACAAGTGACGACTGACAGCTGAAGACTCTGGATTACTGGATCGTTAAGTCAGTGGACTTAATGCATATAAAAAAAGCAGGCGATGATGACCGGGGCAGTGTTCGACACCGCTATCAGCCCAGGATCTCCCGCCACGTTTTCCAACCGACTGGGGGAGTCCTCAAGAGAAACTCTAGAAGAGACCGGGAACTCCAGCAACCCATCCGGGATTGAAGCGGAGATCTTAAATTCCAGTTCCGCGATGACGCCGGAGGAAAGCAGGCGCCCTGGCGCTGCCGAGAGGGTCACCCACAATCTCGATTGGAATTCATCTTCCGGATCGGCCTCAACTCTCGCTTCGTATCTGTCGCCTTCGATTTTGGCAGTTCCTTTGAGAAAGGAAACATGTCTGGATGGAAACTCGATGTCGGAATGAACGTCGGTGATCTTCATCTCGGGGTCGGCCGAAAGCATCAGCACCAGTGTGCTGACGTTCTTGTCCTCAGGGCTAACGGTGATGGTGTTTCCGCTTAGGTTGACACGGACGGTCTTCTCCTGAGCGGTCAGGGTAACGACCCAGGCGGCTGTTACCATGAGTCCCAGAAACAGTGCCCGTCGCCGGTTACCTGGAGCCATACTTTTCTTGCCAAAAGCCCGTTTCATATTGGGCCCCAACGGGCTCCATCCCGAGTTCCCCGGCCAGGGGCGGAACCAGGTGCACCACTTGGCCTCCGACCACGGTCATGAGGATCTGAGTATTCTCAATATCGCTCTCCGGAATCGTCACATAATCGCGATCCAGCACGATGAAATCGGCAAGTTTTCCCGTTTCTAAAGAGCCCAACTCCTTCTCCTTCATCAAGTAGTAAGCTCCAAAAGCGGTCGCGCTCTTGAGGGCTAATCCCCGACCCACGGCTTGACCCGTTGCATAGGACTGCCCATCCCACGCCTTCCGGTCCATAAGTCGAGCCAGGACCCAGAAGATGGTCAGATCTGTGGCTACCAGAGCCCGATCCACTTCAAATCCGTTGTAAATTTTGGCTTCGGATAGCATCTTCTTGGGCACCACATGTTTCACCGCTGATTCGCCATAGATGTCCAGAATCGCCGGTGCCGCCTGGAAGATCTCCATGGCATCGCCCCCGGTCACCATCCCCAATCGCTTCATCCGTTCCAGCTGATCGGGACGGGGGGCCATCACCGTGTGATCAAAACCATGCCGCTTGGCCCGGATCTCTTCCAGCGTAAAACCTGCATCTCGGCTCGCTTCCTCGATGATGTCCATCATGTAGTCAATGTCCTTGTCGGCAACACTGTGCACATTGATAAACCGCCCCCCGGCTCTGATGTAACGGTAAAGATTTTCTCGATCTGGCTTGCCAGGTGCCCAGGCACAATTTTGCCGGGCATTTTGCATTCGCTCCAACTCCTCCTTGCTGGCTCGATCCCTAAAAGCTGCTCGCAGCTTATAGTCCGTACATCCGCTTCCAGAGCGGACAACGGGACGGGAGCCCATATACCACCAGTAGTCGTTCCCTTTTCCCTCAGCCCAGACCATGAAGTTTGTAAAGTAGGGGTCGTCGTAAAAACTGCGCTGCCGCCAATTCCACTTCCAGCCCGTGCGGATCGCTTTCTGGCCGGAATCGGCCAGATCGCTGTACACCTTCACACAGCTAGGGTTGTAGCATTCCGAGGCATAGGTCGTCATCCCGTAGCCCGCCCAGAACGACTGGCCCAGCCGTGCCAGTTCCCGATACTCGGGATAGAAATCCCGCATGATCACCTCACTGAACATCCAGCGGAATCCACTACCGTTACCAAACTCATTCATGTCCTTGGTCACTTCCGACCAAGGCAAGACTTTCTTTGATTCCTCCCAGGCTCGATCATTGATGAGCATTCCCGTGAACACATTGCGCAAGACCACTGGATTGTTGGGAGCGATTTCTTCCAGCAGAGCTTTGGGAATGAGCTTGCCGTCCAGCACATTCACATTGGGAGCACCAAAGCCGCCGTTGCCGCCCGTGCTGTACTGGTACCTGTCCCCAAGAGAAAAAACAAAGTAGATCCACTTCCCCGGTTCGGCCTTTGCTACGGCCTCCTTCAACATCTCGGGAAACTTGCGAATCTGCTCAGCAGGACTCCCCTCGATCCAGCGAAAAATGATCTTACTGTCGTCCTTGAACACCTCCTTCAGTTGAGCCGGAGACACCGGATCCCAGTCGTTGGGGTGCTCATGAACGACGACGAGTCCCGGCAAAACCGTGCGCCCATTCAGATCATAAACCTGGGTATTGGGTCCGGCACCGGCTCGAATCTGGTCATTTGTTCCAACCTCCAGAACCTTCCCTCCTTTCACGGACATGGCCTGGGCGATGGTTCCCAAACTCTCCGTGAAGTCATCATTGTCGACCGTGACGATCCTGGCATTGACGACTAGCATGTCTGCCCCATTTTCAGGCTGCTGTGCCCATCCTGCAGAAGTCAGCAGAAGCGGGAAAATGCCGACGACCAGCGTGGACCACAAACTCCGATTCGTTTGCTCGTTCAAATCTCGTGTTTGTAACATAGGTGCCTCCAGAGGCAGGATTATATCACTTCACAGAAGCATTTCTCTTGGCCGTATCTAACCCTCCTCGTTATACTCACTTCAATCTGAAATGAAGTTTACCGTTGCTTTTGCCGCCCTCTGTTTGGTCTCCTGCACGGAGCCGGCCCCCATGGTCGGCATCGGCACCACCAAAGGGAGTTCCACAGGCCAGGTCTCCACGGCAATCGCCAAGGTGGTCTCCGCCAGAGGTGATCTGCAAGTGAGGACCCAGCCCATGGCGGGTACCATTCAATACGTCCCTTCTGTGAATGCAGGACAACTTGAATTCGGCGTGGCCAACATTGCCCAGTTGACCTTCGCCGTGGAAGGCAAGGCACTCTTTGAAGGCCATCCCAATCCCGATTTGAGAATGGTGGCCACGCTCATGCCCTTTCGAGTGGGTCTGTTGGTGGCTCAGGATTCCGGTATCCACAGTGTCGCTGATTTGAAGGGAGAATCCGTGCCCTCCGGCTTCAGGGCCGCTCCCCTGTTCAAGGTGCTTTTCGATGGCTTTCTGGCCACAGAACAGCTGAGTTATGAAGACGTCCGACAAATTCCTGTTTCCGGTCGCGCCCAGATGTGGGAGCTTTTCATGCAGGGTAAAGTTCCGACTGCCATCCTGACGCTGGGGGACGCTGGAGCCAGCCAGATGGAGGCCGCCCTGGGGGGGGTGCGCTATCTCTCCTTTGACGATTCGCCCCAGGCCCTTGAAGCACTCAATAAACATGTGCCTGGGACCTCCTTTGAGCTGATGCGCCCTGCTCCCGGGTTAACCGGTCTGGTGGCCCCCACTAATCTGATGTACTACGATTACACCCTCTTTGCCGGAAAAGATGTTCCTGATGAATGGGTCCATCTGGTGGTACAGGCCCTGTATGAAGACGCCGAGGGTCTGAGGATCACCGGTCCGCTGTGGAAGGAGTTCAGTATTGAAGGGATGTCCAAGGATGTGGGACTCGAGTACCATCCAGGGGCCATCGGTTTCTACCAGGAAATGGGTATCTGGCCGGATCCGATGTAAGATCAAGCGGGGATGAACCGATGACTGAGAAAAACTTGAGCAGCAAAGTGGTGATGGTCACGGGCGCCGGTGGGGGCCTGGGAAGGGCCATGGTTCTCGGTCTCGCCGAGAAGGGAGCACGGTTGGCCCTGGTCGATATCGATCAAGCAGCCCTTGATCCCATCGCCAAACAGGCGGTCGAACTCAACGGACAGGGCTCGGTGCTGTCGATCATCGCCGATGTCGGACTTGTCGAGGACAGCGAGAGGATCTTCGAGCAAACCCTGGCCAAGTTCGGCAGCCTCCACGTTTTGGTCAACAACGCCGGCATCGCTATTCGAACGCTCCGGCACGACCATATGAACAACCCCCTGCGTTTTTGGGAAGCCGATGTCGAACTCTGGCAGCGCCTGATGGACGTCAATTTCAAGGGCGCTTTCATGCTGGCACGGCAAGCTGCGCCTCACATGATCAAGCAGGGTTGGGGACGAATCGTCAATGTGACCACCAGCCTCGATACCATGCTTCGGCGCCACTACACCCCCTACGGACCGTCCAAGGCAGCGCTGGAAGCGGCCAGTTGTGCCTGGGCTCAGGAACTGGAAGGAACCGGGGTCAGCCTCAACGTTCTGGTTCCGGGCGGCCTCGCCAACACGGGTTTGATCCCGGAGGATGCGCCGGTGGACCGCTCCGCCCTGATCCAGCCGGAGGTGATGACGGCACCTATCTGCTGGCTGGCCTCAGACGACTCGGACGGCGTGACCAATTGCCGATTCGTGGGACGCGACTGGGACACCAGCCTGCCCACGTCCCAGGCGGCAGAACAAGCGAAAGCTCCCATAGCCTGGCAAGGCTTTGGCACCCAGGCGATCCAGCCCGAACTCAAGTAGGCCGGATCTTCTCCGGGACCGGATTATACGTAGGGGCGAGTCGGTGGCTCGCCCGAACGGTTAGGATGGCAAAACCGAAGCCACATGGGTAAAAAATATGCCACTCATGCGGTTCGGGTCAGCCACCGGCTGACCCCTACGGGTACCTTTAAACGGGGGACGGTCCCCATATTTCTTCCCTATCTTACGGGCCTGCTCAAAATTTCATAGAGCTCGGGATAGCGGTTCCTGATGAGATCGGTGTGGACCGCTATGGTCTTCTGGCTGGGAGCATTCATATCGATGTCACTGAGAATATGAAATTCAACCCCTGGGGGCGCCTCCTCAACCCCGGGATAGCGCACCTTCCAGTGAGGTTGGCTGGGAAAAGGGTGAACGGTGGTAATCATGCTGCCTCTTTTT